>ERZ791802.895-NODE-895-length-26675-cov-10.402780_pt1 | contig 26675 bp, 31 predicted proteins | sample MGYA00510308_ERZ791802 | MGnify/ENA primary metagenome ERZ791802 (study PRJEB30046, sample SAMN00792028) | human gut metagenome | study: EMG produced TPA metagenomics assembly of the A metagenome-wide association study of gut microbiota in type 2...
AGTTCGGCACGGGTGCGGCGGTTGCGTTTTTTCTTTGGTTCTTCCATGTTGATTTCTACTATTGCACGCAAAAGTAGAAAAAATAAGTATAAGCCACTTGGTTTCTGCTATAAAACAGATTTGAGGGGAAAAGGTGAAAAAAAGATTGTATTTAGTTGCTCACATAGCGATAAAGATGTATTTTTATGGCAATATATATATATCTTATTTCATATTCAATACACATAATATACTGTCATACAGGTATATATAATTTTATTTATATAACTATAATAATACAATCACATGATAACACATCAAGAAAGAGAGAAAATAACGCTTGCTTTTTCGACACGGGGGCGAAAGAAGGATGTAGAAGTGAAATTCGGCGGTGATGACATAAGATTCTTGGAGAAACTGAAACAGATGCGATACAGCGACCACACGATACGGGTATATACAACTTACTTCGGGGATTTCCAACTTCATTTTGCTGGTCGTAATCTGAAAATGATTTCTGCCGAAGATATAAATGCCTATCTGCTCTACCTTATCGAAAAGAAACATATTTCTTTCTGCCAGCAGAACCAACGTATCAATGCCATAAAGTTCTACTATGAAAAGGTATTGGGGCAAGAACGCCGTTACTATAAAGTACACAGGGCAAAAAGGGAGAAAACGTTGCCGGACGTGCTGAGTAAAGAAGAGATAAAATCATTTCTTGCAGTCGCTTCGGTTGATATACGCTTTTATTGTATGTACTCAATACTGTATTCAGCCGGGCTTCGGATAAATGAATTGTTAAGTCTGAAACCGGATGATATAGATGTGTCACGCTCTTTGATTCACGTGCGACAAGGGAAAGGTAAGAAAGACAGATATACGCTGTTGTCGAAGCCGCTTGTCGGCAAGCTATCCGAATATAGGGAAAGGTACAATCCGGAAACATGGCTGTTTGAACGGGAAACGGGAGTGCAGTTTTCAGAAAGTATCGTGTCGAAAAAGTTGAAAGAAATTGCTCTCGAAGCCGGAATAACAAAACGGGTGTACCCGCACCTGTTTCGACATTCGTTCGCTACCCACCTGATAGAGCAAGGAACGGATTTAAAAATCGTTCAAGAGCTATTGGGACATAACAATATTAAAACCACAGAGGTATATGTTCATATAGCAGACACTTATAAAAGTAAAATTAAAAGTCCGTTGGATGATATTTTGACGGAAGAAACATTATAAAATTTGGAGTTGCTAACAGCGGACTGTTATGTTTCGCTGTTAGTAACTCGTTAGCTACCATAAAAATTATATGAGAAATTATAAATATACCAAAGAAACATTAGATGTAGCACTACAAGGACTACAATCTAAAGATGTTGCAGAACGAAAGAAATACACAAGTTTTATTTCCAACGCATCACGTAGTGAATTGTTTGGCAAAACGTGTGATACTTTAGGTGTACAAAGCTGGTTCTTATTACCGGAAAACCGGGAAAAGCTAATAAATGCTATACACCAAGAAACTGAACCAAAGTTACTTTGGGAGTATCTATTAATAATAAAGTCGGTATGTGATAGATATATAGATGCTCCATTTTATATCAAAGACTTTGCAAAAGAGCCATTATGTATCGAGTTCAAACAACGGGCTTATGAAGTAGCAAAACAATATTCGAAACATTCAAGTGCAATAGTCAGGCAGATGTCAGGTTCCATAATAGGTTATATGGGAGATAATGACGTATGGGATATTTTTTGCGATGTCATGGCGAAGAAAAGAGACTATATTACTATAAGTCACATAACACTGGGTATAGGGCGGTTTTGTGAGAAAGTAAATGTAAATGACGGACATATATTTGGTGGAATTATGACAGGAGACCAACGAACCAACATTCTCAATAGTTTACAGTCAGTCTATGAACGCTCCTCAAATAGAAGTATTAAAGGAATATGTTTAAGAACTATTGAAAAATTAGAAAACATAGAAGAGGTAGCTAACAATCACCTTAACAGCTAAACGCAGTTAGCTGAGTCCCATTATAATCAACAGCAAATATAATCATGAATAAACTTTATAAATTAGTAGAAAATAGAGGACTACATTACAAAGAAATGTGGTTTGATAATCAAAGAAGTGTGATTGTTATACATTCAGGAAAAGTTGGGTATATTGGAAAAAGTGAGGAAATAGCAATCAAAGTTGAGGATGTGGAGAAATATTCCGAGAAGTTTGTTTCAGAATGTAATCAACAAGGATATATGAATTTGAATGATGATGATTTGTATTGGCTTGTAATTCAATATCCTTTAAAAAGTGAGTTTGGAAACAAACGTGATGCGTGGTTAAAAGATAAAGTACAAGAATATGTACAAAATCATTTAGGTTGGTATGGACTTGGGCATGTGGATGGATTTGATATTGGAAATAAGAAACTAAATATTTTCTGCATAGTTGTGAATGAAGAAAAAGCTGTTTCAGCCATTAAAACTTGTTTAAAAACATATCGATTAGATTTTACAAATGTAAGCATAGCTACAAAAAAGATGAATGAGAACGAATATCGATTAAGGTATTCGTATAAGTTCATTGAAAAGTTTGAGTTAATATGACAACTGATTATAACAAGCACCTGTTCCGCCTAACGGCGGCAAGCTGCAACCCATTAGCATCAAGGTAAAAGTGAAGAAATAAGATTTGCCATGAATGAAATAAATGAAATTATCAATAATAAATTGGAAACATATCCTAGCGGATTTGGAGTCAATGATGTTGAAATATGGTTGAATGATATTCCTAAGATCCATTCTTTTTCCGTATTTGAACCTACATTTAACAGAGATAACTTGACTTCTGAAATGTGGTTTGCTCTGATGATTATTATTAGGAACAAATACATCGACGTATTAAAAACAACCACAGAGTACAACAATATTGATATTCCATTAGACAATTACCTGAAGCTGGAAGGAGATAATAATGCGATTCTAGATTTGTCAAATTTGAGTTACCTTACTAAAATAGAGCTTTATACATTAAAAAAGTGCGAAACAATCATTGTCCCAAAGCAATCCAAATTGGAGTTCTTAGAAATTATCAATTATCCCAAACTAAAAAAGATAGTAAATGCTGAGAACTGTACAGATTTAAAATTTTTATCTATTCGTAAATGTAGCCAATTTAGAGAGTTTGATTTTATTTCAAGATTAAATCAACTATCGGTATTGGATATATCTTTAAATAGGAACTTACCTCCTCTTAATTTCTTAGCAGATAACGATTCAATAAAAATATTACTGCTGATAGATACCAATGCTATAAAATTACAAGAAACAATGTATTGTTTGAGCCAGTTAAAGGGATTAAAGAATTTAGCTATTAAGACAAATAGATTTGAGTTGAAATCGCTTAGAGATCGGAATTTAAGGTTCCCATTCCTCAAGATATGTTCACGCCTTTGGAGGGCATTGCATTAGATGTCCCTTCTTGGGAAGAAGGCATCCCTGAAGATTTGCAACCTGCAATGGATCGTTTGGCGGACTTAGTGGATGAATAATATGTTGATAACAAGCACCTGTGCTACCTAACGGCGGCAAGCTGCATTCCATTATGTATCTTAATAAAATTCAATATGATATATATTCGTAAACAAACTTCACTGGAAATTGCAAATATAACCATAGTACAAGGAGAATCAATACAATTATTTGGTACACAGGGCTATACTGTGAGTCAATTGCAATCCATTAATAATTTGCTTGGAATGAATGATTGTATGATATGTATTGATTGTGATTTAGGAATAAGTCAAGAAGATGAAGATTTGATATACAATCTCAATATTATTGAATTTTTAAGTAATGTACGGCATTTACTTGTCTCCAACTTTCCGCATAAAGCAGAATTGGATTCTATTGATTTTGTTCAATATACTCCATTACTGCAAAGTCTTTCAATTTTAGGTCTGATTAAAAGAAGCATATCATTGCAGAGCTTGCAAGAGTTAAAGTTCTTAGATACTCTTAATTTTGGAGACTATTTGGAAATTACTAAAAAACAACTTTCTGTCATTAACAGTTTGACAAATCTTAAAGAATTGGAGGTCAAAAAAATGGACGCATCGAGTCTGAATCCTAACTTCAATATGAAAAAGTTATCCATATTCTCCAAACTGACAAACGGGGAGTGTTTGCCTGACAAATTTCCGAATTTGGAGTATCTGTATCTGAAAAGGCAGACGAAATGCTCGGATTTTTCGTGGATATCTAAATTGGTTAATCTGAAAAGACTTTATCTGCACTGGACTTTCAGTCTTGAGACCTTGCCGGACTTGTCAAAACTGAGCAACTTGGAATTGTTGGAGTTGGCAGGCTGCCCGAATCTGCGCTATGGTATAGACAGTGTCAGATATCTTCCGAAATTGCAGCGTTTTGTCGCAACGGACCTAACATGTCTAACAACCGAAGAATTGGAAAAAACATTATTTCATCTGAAAACCTTGAAATCTGTATATATTTATTTCAGAAATAATAATGCAGAGAATAAAGCAATGGAAAAGTTAATGAAAAAATATAATTGGGTAAGTCATCCCAACTTATAAAGATACATAACAAGCGGCTTACCCTCCCCTGAGAAGGTCGGTTAGCCACCGGATATTACCAATAAGAATAAATTGAGTTATGAAAAATAAAACGAATAAGCTTTCAACCTTTAAATACAATCCTAAGGGTGGTATCTTGTGTATTTCCACAAATGAAGCTTTAGGATTTAACTTCAATACGAATAAATTTGAAATCAATCAAAATCCAGAAGGAAATTCTAAGTTTAAGCCTATATTCAATATTGAATTGAATGCTGGAAGCATCGAATTTGATACAAATTATAGAGACAAGGTTAAACACTGTTGTTTCTATTCTTCAAGTAAGGTTGGAAATGTATTGATTAACTTCTTTCAAGAAACTGAAAACCAAAATTTACCAATTGACAGAAATAAAGATTTAGATAACTTTTCTATAATCTTTGAAGGTGATACTATTTATAGAATGGATTTCTATAAAAAAAGTATTGACTACAAAATGTTGGCTTCTGTATCAGTTTACAATAAAGATAATACTCTATATGTACGAATGCCTATGATGAATAAGTTATGTGAAATAAAAACGTACTTTATCCAAGGAAATCTATTATATTTTCAAACGGATAAAAATGAAACTATTTCATACAAAATAGATGTTTCTCCTATAATACTAAATTGCATAAGAAGATTGTTGAAATGTACAAATGCTTATGAAAATCAAATCATTGGCAACAAGTAGATAACCTCTTTAACGATAGGTTATCTACACCCCATTACCAATATAGTAAAAAATAAGAAATTATGATTAAAGAACAATGCGAATCTCTATATAATAGAATAATACAAAGATGCGAACAGAAAATAATCATTAGGCTTGCAGAATGTCTAAAAACGCATCTTGATTTAAATGATGAGACTACAGTAGAAGATATAAGCGATTTGACTAATTGGTTATATATCATTGATGAACAAGATTTAGCTATAGATACCGCAAATTTCATCGTCGATATTCAGTTTGAGGGTGATTTTCATATATGGGAAAATGTTCAAAGTGTTTTAACGGTAAAAGCATTGATATATGAAGAACGAGGAGATTTTGAAAAAGCGGATGAATGTATTGCTCCGATACGAAAAGTCAGAAATAGTGGAGATGAAGCTATGATACGAAAACGGGAAAGAATCCTACAGCGGATATTAAATGGTTCTTTGTTGTATGACAAGGAAATTATAGAAGCTCATAGAAAAGGTGATAATCAAGGAGAATTTTGGCATCGCTTTTTGCAACTTCATAGATTATGCTACATGAAAATAATGGGTGGTTCGGTATCGTATCCAATAGACTTTCTGAGCAAGGAGATTGCAAAAGAAAAACAGATATTGAAAGAAAATTGCAAAATAGTAAACTTTTAATCTATTGGTAACAATCACCTAAGCTGCTAAACGCAGTTAGCTGAATCTCATTAGTAACAAAATTGTAATATGGAAAATATAAACTTAGAACAAACGAAATTTAATTCAGAAAGTGAACTCAAATCATATTTAGGTTCGCTGGTTTTGGAGTATGCGAGTAAAATGAACGAAATCGAAAAAGACATATTTGATAAGTCGGAAGTTGAACCTAAAAAAGATTTCTTTCTTGAGTTCAAGCAACGTTATTTACCCATCTTTGAAACTTACTGTTCTGACAAACAAAGAGTTTATGGCGGACAAGCAAATTCTTTTGGTTATCCGACCAAGTATGACGGAATAGAGATGTTCGTACAACAAGAAGTAACGCTGAAAAACAGTAATCGGGCAGAGGTTTATTTCAGAACAGAAAATAGCTTTGAAGCAGAATACTTGTTTGTACTTGTACGCAAAAAAGGGTTGTGGAGAATTGATAGTGCTAAAGTGCGATGGTATAACGAAACTAAATGGGATAGCATGATATTGTAACAATTTTACTAACAAGTAGATAAACTTCCCTAATGGTCAGTTATCTACATCCCATTACCGATAATAAAATTAAAAAAGAAGATACAAATGGAAAATGTTTATAATGAACTTTTTATTGCAAGACAGAAATCTTTGCAGTTTGCCATATCTGAGCATGACGAACAAAGCGGTTCAAGAATTGGTGGCTATGCACCAGCTTATTTTGATGATGAGAAAATAGCAGAGCATGATTTACAAGAATATGTTTACTACATTAGCATAGGAGCAGATTTGCTACCCAATATTTTAGGTTCTGAAATTTCTATTTTTATCCCTAAAGATTTTAGGGCATACAATAGAAATTGTGCATATCCACATTTTCCTCTAAAGTGTATTATGCATACCCCAAGTTTAAGAGGAAAGAATGAAGCTATATGTAATAAGTACATTATGTCTAAGCAATTAGTTTCAAAAGGCATCAATAATGACATTGAAGAAGTAGAAGACGTTGATAATCCTGATGAAATATTGTTAGAGCCCATATATGGGAATAAAATAGGGGGAACACCAGCTTTGCTTCAAGATGAACAGTCATATTATACAGAATTAGAAAAAGATAAATATGTATTCGTTATGCAATTTGATGAAAGCTCTTATTTGCGAAATCAAGTTGTAGGAAACGAACCGTTTAATCATGGAATAATCTATTTCTTTGGAAGATTTGAAGACTGTAATTTAGTGGATTTCATTGGTGGATTTTGGCAAAAGTGATGTATATGAAGCCGGATATGATGAGCACTTCATTCTTACAAAGAATTATAAGGAAATCGGGAACTCACACACATTCAATAAGAACATAACCGAATATTACATCATACCGGTAGATAACGCACAAAATCACTTTGATGCACAGGAGAATTATATCGGACCGCTGACAAAAGAGGATTTTGATGCTAAAAGGAAAGAATTGGGAGTGTCTGATGATATTACATTTGAGAGGTTGTAAGCTATAAGATTTTAGGTATGGGTGTTTCTTACTGTATCAACAGAAGAAGAGCTATTAAAAGAGAAATGAATCCAACGGTTAATAATAATAGACGTATGAAAGTGCTTGAAGTAGTGTATTATCAGTTTTATGTGTTTTATGAAAAGGTTTTGAAAATGGAGGCTCCCCATTATGCAACGATGCTGGGGGTATCTGAACTTGTGACCCTTCCAATACTGTTGGCGGTGTTTTTTATACTGGCAGTCAATTTCGGGTACGTCATGCCGGCATATCTGTTTATTGGATTGAATGCTATATTGACGTTGCCATTTCATCATTATTTCATAAGGAAGAAGCGTGGGGAATTGATCGTTAGAAAAGCTCCGTTGCTATTCGGAAGCCGTCTTGTATCGCTATGGTTTTCGTGGCTGGTGCATATCATTCTCTTTTTCTTGCTGCTGGGACTGTTTAAATATAGCTATCTGTTTGATTTGAGGAATTTCTAAAAATATTCAAGACTTATGAAATACTATCAATCAGACAAAAAGCCCCTCAACTACTTTGAACGACAAAAGAAGCGGCGGCAATTGAAGAAGTATAGGTATTACTTCTTCGATTATATGTACTATTGCGGTGAGAAATGGAGCGAAAAGGGAGCGAGAACCAGCGGTTCGATTGTACTCTATCTGTATTGGGTATTCTGCATCGTGCTGCCGTCGAGCTTTTGTCTGATCCCGATGCAGTTATTGTCAAATAGCGAACGTGTCATTGCAGGACTGGCACTCTTTATCATACCTCCATTTACTTTCTGTCTGCTGCGCTATCGGAAAGAATACCGTTCCGCCGTGATGAACCATTACCGGCGAAGCGAATGGTTCAAAGGGATTCCGGTGTGGCTGATTTGTTCGGGGTGGTTACCGTTTTGCATCGTGGAGTTTTGGGTATTGATAAAAATGGGTTGGATATAAAACTAATAATAAACTGAATATGGAAAAGGAACAAGATTTTTTTAGCAAGCTGGTTGAATCATTCCCGAAAGAATATGCGGGATTGGTGATAGTGGCAGCGGGCGCCTTATTCTTTATAGGAGCCTGTCGCCGCTGGAAGTGGGTGCTGGATATGACCGGGCAGCGGTCGGCACACCCTTTCGGATTCCTGACACTGATGCAGAACTGGCTCGGGGATAACGGGGTGCGCATCGGGGTGATGATTATGGGTGCGATTATCATGATTTGCGGATTGGTGCTGTTTATATTAATGTGATGTATATGGAAATATCCGACCTGCTATTGTCCCAAACGGACAATTATCCGCAATTGCAGCCACGCATGGAGAAATTGGTGGCGGAAATCAAGTATCTGGCGGAAAGTTGCCAGCCGTTAGCTGCATACGAAGTTCTGGAAGAACGGGCGAAAGATACCGAACTGCTGCGCTTCGTTACTTCGACAATCGAAGCGAATGGAGAGTTGCCCACGCTGAAACAGCGGGATTACCCAGCCTATGTGATGCTAATTGCTCTCTCGCAGGACAGCCATGTGGTAGCGTTCCTGCTGGACTACCTGACTTTCGCTTACATCCGCAACTATCAGGTGGAAGAACTGCTCCTGTTGAGTGATGTCCTGTATTTGCTTAACTCCCGGAATGTGTTGTTGAACGGCTTGTACAACTTCGTGTGCATATTCTTCCGGGATGAACGGCGGGACGTGACGAAAAGACGGGAACGCCGCATTAGCGACCAAGAATTTGCCCGTGCCGAGCGCAATATGCCCCACATGGGCGCACGGTCGTTCATGGAGAATGTGAGGATAAAAGCCTGCGGGGTGTTCACCGTGAAGGAATTTGCACAAGAGTGCGGTATGGCTTCGGGGTGTTTCTACCGGAAGTTTAAGAAGGAGTTCGGCGTCACCCCCGGCAGTTGGATGGATGCGCAACGGATAGCGGACATAAAGTACCTGTTGCACTCTACAACGCTCACACTGACGGAGATTGCGAAGAGAACAGGATTTGCAACGCCCTCTTCATTGAACCACTACTGTGTGAAACACCTGCATTTCATTTGATGGCTGTACTACACATAGAAAAAAACAAAACATCTTCCACCTTGCACTTTTCTATTTATTTGTTTGATATATAGTATGTTATGTGCGTGCAAGATAGGACTGAAGATAGTGTAAGATACCTTTATCTTACACTTAGGGTAAAATTCGAAAAGTACCTCGATAATTTCAAAAAGATACATAGTAATTTTCTGAATCCATGTATAGAATGACTTGTTCATGTCTACGAATAATTTGTTTTATACCTTGAAACAAAGTGTTTGCTATAGGGAAACAAAGTGTTTCAAGCCTTTGAACACTTTGTTTCGAGTCTATAAACAGATTGTTTCAAGCGCTTGAAACAAAACAGGACTGTACTTGAAATAAAATAAACTATGTGCCAACTGGAAATAATCTGTGTGTATAATCACAGAAGAAGCAACAGTGCAAGATAAAAGGTATCTTACACTATCTGCAACCTTATCTTGCACGCATCTAATTTTCTGTATATTAAATAGATAAATACCAAAAGTGCAAGGTGCAAGATATTTTGGCATTTGTAACTTATTGTACCTCATTTTCTACTCATAAAGAAGATATTTCTTTCTATTCTCCTTATAAGCCTGTAATTCCTTTTGCCAACTATTCCGGATAGCTTCTTCCGATTCTCCTTTGAGTATAGCTTTGCGTACACTATCCGTACCCAAAAGCAAATCGAACCATCGGGGGCGGGAGAAGAAAGCTGTGCCTTCGCCGGACAATCGGTAGAAATCGAGAAAGTAGCGGAGAGTAAATCCGTTTACGTCGTCCACGTTCCGAAGGTCTTCTCCGTAGCAGGCTACATTCTTGTGCATCGGATTTTTGTCAAAGCCGGGGAGAGAGCGGGGAGTAAAAGTAAAATCTCCATATTTCTTGTTGGGTGCCCCTAGCACTTGGAAGGGAAATGTAGTTCCCCGTCCCACGCTGACGCGGGTTGCTTCGAAAGGGCAAAGTGAAGCGTACAGACGGATGGACTGGTCGTTCGGCAGGTTGGGGGAGGGCTTGATGGGGAGTGAGTAAGGTTCTCCGTGTTTCCATCCGGTCATTGGGATTACCTTTAATGGACAAGGATTTTTCTTGTTGGCAATCCATCCTTCCCCGTTTATCATTTGAGCCAGTTCGCCGATGGTGCATCCGTGAAGTACCGGAATAGGGAGCATACCGACAAAACTTCGATAAGCCGGTTTAAGTACCGGTCCCTCTACATAATCACATGGATTGGGACGGTCCAGTACAATCATCTCTTTATTGTTTTCTGCGCAGGCTTCCATTACATAGTACATGGTGCTGATATAAGTATAAAAGCGTGCTCCCACATCCTGAATATCAAATAGGATAACGTCGATATCTTTTAGTTGGGCGGCAGTCGGCTTTTTATTGTTGCCATACAGGGACACGATGGGGACTCCGGTACGCGAATCTTTTCCATCCTTCACAGTCTCCCCCGCGTCTGCATTTCCCCGGAAACCATGTTCGGGGGCAAATACCTTGACTATGTGGATGTCTTGTTTCAGCAGGGTATCGAGTAGGTGAGTCTGTTCCGTCCCAACGACGGAAGTGTGGTTTACAACCATTCCGACACGTTTTCCTCGGATAAGCGGCAGGTATTGTTCAAAGCGTCCGGCACCTGTGATAACTTTGCCGCTGACGCACTCGGGAAAGAGCATGGCGGACAGAAATAAAAGAATGAGGGAAGTTCTATTTCTCATGTCGGTAATTTTTTGTAATATTGCACAAAAATATTAATTTCTCGTCAAGAGAGCAAAAAAACAAGCACATGAATCCCTACGAAATCATTGATAAGTATTATCCGGAAAATACAGAGCAGCGGCAGATTTTAGTAATACACAGCCTTGCAGTGGCGGGAAAAGCTATGAAAATACTGGATGCGCATCACGAATTGCGTTTAAACAGGAGCTTTGTGAAAGAAGCCGCTCTCCTGCATGATATTGGTATTTTTCAGACAGATGCTCCGGGCATTCAGTGCTTTGGAGAGAATCCTTATATTGCCCACGGATATTTGGGGGCTGAAATCTTGCGGGCTGAAGGGTTTCCGCAACACGCGTTGGTTTGCGAACGCCATACGGGAGCAGGACTTTCCCTACAGGAGATTATCGACCGGCAACTTCCCATCCCTCACCGTGAGATGTTGCCTGTCACTATGGAAGAACAATTGATTTGTTTTGCCGACAAGTTCTTTTCTAAAACCCGTCTGGACGAAGAGAAGACGGTGGAAAAGGCACGGCAAAGTATTGCCAAATATGGTGAAGAAGGTTTAAGCCGCTTTGACAGATGGTGTTCTTTGTTTTTATAGCACTAAAAAATAATTAAATAACGAAGTTTCCGGCTCATAATTGGTGAAGTTTGTGTACTTTTGCCACTTCAAGCGTAAACTATTAGTTAATGGCGCCATTGAAAGCAAAAATACTTATATCATTCATACTGCTGATTGTCTTACTGATGCTTCCCGATGAGGCTACGTCTCAGCGTCGAAGAAGAGGAATGATTGCCTCCAATACTGCACAAAAGGACTCCCTGCAAGGGAAAGATTCTTTGAAGGCGGATACGGTTACGGTACGCATTGATTCCGTCGCACCCGTTCAGAAGAAGCAGCCGCTCGATGCACCGGTTGTATACGAATCTAACGACTCCACCGTATTTACTTTGGGCGGGTCTGCTACGCTTTACGGTAGCGGAAAGGTCAATTATCAGAATATCGAACTCGCTGCCGAAGTGATTTCGATGAACCTGGACAGCAGTACTGTTCATGCCTATGGCATCAAGGACTCCACCGGAGTGGAAAAAGGCAAACCGGTATTTAAGGAAGGGGATACTTCTTATGATACGGAAACTATCCGTTATAACTTCAAAACCAAGAAAGCGGGAATCACGGACATCGTCACCCAGCAGGGAGAAGGATACGTGACCGGTAGCAAGGCAAAGAAAGGCGCGAATGATGAAATCTTTATGGAGCACGGACGTTATACGACTTGCGACCACCACGATCATCCCCACTTCTATATGCAATTGACACGTGCGAAAGTACGTCCCAAAAAGAATGTGGTAACGGGTCCCGCCTATCTGGTGGTGGAAGATGTTCCTTTGCCGTTGGCTGTTCCGTTCTTCTTCTTCCCGTTCTCCAGTAGTTATTCTTCCGGTTTTATCATGCCGACTTATATGGACGACTCCAGTCGTGGTTTCGGTTTGGCCGAAGGGGGATATTACTTTGCCATCAGTGACATCATGGACTTGAAGATGACGGGGGATATTTTTACGAAAGGTTCGTGGAGACTCTCCGGTCTGACAAACTATAATAAACGCTATAAATACTCCGGTACGCTGCAAGCGGACTATCAGGTCACCAAGACGGGTGATAAAGGGATGCCGGACTATACGGTTGCCAAGGACTTCAAGGTGGTTTGGAATCACCGTCAGGATGCCAAGGCCAGCCCGAACAGCACTTTCTCTGCCAGTGTGAACTTCTCAACCAGTAGTTACGAACGCTCTAATATCAACAACCTTTATAACTCCCAGTTGTTGACTCAGAATACCAAAACATCAAGTATCAGTTACTCGCGAAGTTTCCCTGATATCGGTCTGACGCTGTCCGGAACGACCAATATCGCCCAGACAATGCGTGACTCTTCGATTGCGGTGACATTACCCGACCTTAATATTACATTAAGCCGTCTGTTCCCGTTCAAACGTAAGAAAGCGGCAGGTGCCGAACGTTGGTATGAAAAGATTTCCATCGGCTATACCGGACGTCTGACGAACAGTATCCGTACGAAAGATGACCGCTTGTTCAAAGCCGGACTAAGCGAATGGGAGAATGCGATGAATCATAATATTCCTATCAGTGCTACTTTTACATTGTTCAAGTATTTGCAGGTTAATCCTTCGGTCAATTATACGGAACGTTGGTACACTCGTAAAATCAATCAACATTACAACGAAGATACTCACAAGCTGGAATCATTGCCGGGCGATTCTCTCAACGGCTTTTATCGTGTATCTAATTACTCGGCTAGTTTGGCTCTGAGTACGAAATTATATGGTATGTATAAACCGATTTTTGCGAAGAAGAAGGAGATACAGATTCGTCACGTATTCACACCGCAGGTGAGTTTGAGTGGTGCTCCGGGATTCGGCAAATACTGGGAAGAATATACCGATTATAACGGTAATACACAATATTATTCTCCTTTTACGGGACAGCCTTATGGTGTGCCTTCTCGTGAAGGTTCGGGAACGGTAAGCTTTTCAATAGCTAATAACCTAGAGATGAAATATTATGATGCAAAGAAAGATACCGTTAAGAAAGTGAGCCTTATTGATGATTTGAGTGCGAATATGTCTTATAATATGGCTGCCAAGGAGCGCCCGTGGAGTGACTTGAGTATGAATCTACGTCTGAAACTGACTAAAAACTATACTTTCAACATGAATGCGTCGTTTGCTACGTATGCTTATACGTTCGATAAGAATGGTAATGTGGTGACTGGTAATCGTACGGAATGGTCGTATGGACGTTTCGGACGGTTCCAGGGCTATGGCTCTTCTTTTAATTATACCTTCAATAATGACACATGGAAGAAATGGTTCGGTCCGAAAGAGGATGAACAAGGTAAGGATAAAAAGAAAGGGGATGGTGAGGATGATGATGCGGAAGGAACCGACGGAGAAGATGGAACTGTAACCAAGAAAGTGGAAAAGGCGCAAGCAGACCCGGATGGTTATCAAGTGTTTAAAATGCCTTGGTCATTGAGTCTTAGTTATTCGTTCAATATTCGCGAAGACAGGACAAAACCTATCAATCGTTATTCCATGAGGTATCCTTATACATATACGCATAATATCAATGCGAACGGAAATGTGAAGATTTCCAATAACTGGTCGTTGTCCTTCAACTCCGGTTATGATTTCCAGGCAAAAGAGATTACGCAGACTTCTTGTACTATCACCCGTGATTTGCACTGTTTCAACTTGTCTGCCAGTCTTTCGCCTTTTGGACGTTGGAAATATTACAATGTAACTATCCGTGCGAATGCAAGTATCCTGCAAGACTTGAAGTATGAGCAGAGAAGTCAGACGCAAAGTAATATTCAGTGGTACTAAAATCAATGTCGGATATAAAAAAGTGACTGCATTACCTTTTATGATAATGCAGCCGCTTTTTTTATATATATTATTTCAAGATTACCAAACAATTTCCGTTTCTCCGTGTGCTTTCAGATAATCATTTGCCCGGCTGAAATGTTTGTTTCCAAAGAAGCCGTTGTAGGCAGAAAGGGGAGAAGGATGGGCGGAAGTAAGTACCAGATGTTTGTTGCGGTCGATAAATGCTCCTTTCTTTTGAGCGTATGATCCCCACAGGATAAATACCAGGTTTTCTTTTTCTTCTGCCAATGTGCGGATGGCTGCGTCGGTGAATGCCTCCCAACCACGGTTTTGGTGTGAGCCTGCCTGGTGGGCACGTACGGTCAAGGTAGCGTTGAGTAACAATACTCCTTGTTCCGCCCAGCGTGTCAGGTTTCCTGTTGTGGGGGCATCAATGCCTATATCTGCTTTAATCTCTTTGAAGATGTTCACCAATGAAGGGGGGAAGGGGACTCCGTCGTTCACAGAAAAACAGAGACCGTGTGCTTGTCCCGGTCCGTGGTAAGGATCTTGTCCGATGATTACAACTTTCACTTTGTCGAAAGGGCAAAGATTGAAAGCATTGAATATCAGTTTTCCCGGAGGAAATATCTGATACTGGCTATATTCGCTTTTGACGAAATCGGTCAGTGTGCGAAAGTAGTCTTTGTCAAATTCGGGTTCTAAATGTGCTTTCCAGCTTTCTTCAATCTGTACGTTCATAGTAATTATATAAGATGTATTTCAAGTTCCTCACATTCCTTGCGCATATCTTCGGGCCAGATGCTGGCTTGTATTTCTCCGATATGGGCTTTACGAAGGTAGAACATACACAAGCGGGATTGTCCGATACCACCACCGATGGATAAGGGAAGGGTGTCGTTCATCAGTCGCTTGTGGAAATAAAGTTCCAGTCGTTTCTCTTCATTCTCTTCTTTTAACTGGCGTTGCAGGGCTTCTTTGTCTACACGGATACCCATAGATGACAGTTCGATGGAGCGTTGCAGTACATCGTCCCATAGTAAGAGGTCACCGTTCAGTCCGGGCAGGTCGTTCAGGCCTTTGGTTGTATAGTCATCGTAGTCCGGTGCACGTCCGTCATGCTTCTTGCCGTCGCTTAGTTTGCAACCTATACCAATGATAAATACTGCTCCGTATTTCTCACAGATAGCATGTTCGCGGCATTTGGGCTCCAGATCGGGATAAAGTTGGCGTAGCTCTTCCGAATGAATGAAATGTAGCTTTTGTGGCAAGCATGGCTTGATTTGGGGGTACATTTCATATACCATATATTCCGTGCGGATCATGGCCGCATAAATGCGGTTTACGATTTCCTTCAGGAAGTTTACGTTTCTGTCTTCATTGGTGATGACACGTTCCCAGTCCCATTGGTCTACGTAGAGGGAGTGGAGATTACCCAGTTCTTCGTCCGAGCGGATGGCGTTCATATCCGTATAAATGCCATATCCGGGTTCGATACAATAATCAGCTAATGTCAGTCGTTTCCATTTGGCTAATGAATGAACCACTTCTGCTTGTGCGTCGCCCAAGTCTTTGATAGGGAAAGAAACAGGGCGTTCTATTCCATTCAAGTCATCATTGATACCCATTCCTTTCAACACAAACAGGGGGGCAGTCACACGTCGGAGACGCAATTCGGATGATAAGTTTAACTGGAAGAACTCTTTTATTTGTTTGATTCCCAGCTCGGTCTGTTTAAGGTCGAGTAGCGGGTTATAGTTCTTAGGTTTTATCAAGTAACTCATAGGTTTGTTGAATGTTAATTGTCGGCAAAGATAGGAATAAAATTGATATATGTAACGGATATTCTCTAAAAGATTGTCAAATTGATAAAGTAAATGCTCTAAAGCATTTCAAAATAATAGAGCCTTTGTGAGGGCAGTTACCTTAACAACTATAAAAAAAGAAGAATCATTAGGAAGATGAGAACTTTTTTTATACTTTTGTCATCGCATTCGGAAAGAATGGCTTTGTTATTGAATGAATAGAGCGCTTTTCTGATGTGGGCGGATTGCATAAGCACCTGTAGTTCAATGGATAGAATGGAGGTTTCCGGTACCTCAGATAAGGGTTCGATTCCCTTCGGGTGTACTTTAAAGTCGTACTTTGAGAGAGTACGGCTTTTTTATATCATCCATAAATCTTCCAAATTGAAGAAGAATCTTCCATATTTGCTTTTGACTTACTTGTCGCTATTTATATTTTCTTCTTCTTTCTGATTATTGTCTATCTGCAAAATCCGTTTGGCATTAAGCGAAGATACTACTTTTTGTCCGGTTTCAGCTTCCAGTTTTAGTCTGGCTTCAAGGGCAACGCCACCACCACGTCGTGCGATGTCTTTGTGATCGTCAAACGTTTCGGGTTGGCTTACCTCGGATATTTCTTTAGTAGAGAGTTCGGCAAGCATGTTTAATACAAGCTCTTTATTCGTCATATTATCCCGCAGGTTCTCCTTTTTCAAACCTTTTAATTGCTTATACTCTTTTGTCGTATTTCCTGACCAGGATTTTGTGATAATATCCGTGAGGGTAGCAAATTGAACACCTTCTTCTAAACCACGTGCTTTCCATTCATCGGTGAGCTCTTTCCGAATCTCGATGCTTTTTAATCGCTGATTTATCCAGCTTTCAGAGTAGCCAAGTGCTTTATATTCTATCATTGCGCGGTCGATAGTCAATTCCGGGTCTTGCATTTCGTCCAGGCGTTCTTTGGCAATTTGTGCCATCCAAAGTTTGAAAGGTTCAGCTTTAGGGGAAGGTATGGACTGAATGAGACGGAAGAGTTGTTCGGTAGTTGCTACATCGGTCAGGCGCATTTTACCATCGGTAGCAGGCATTTTCAAAGCGTTACAATTTGTAACGGTTTGGTTTCCCTCGTCTAATAATCTCTTTTTTAGTACACGCCAATATGTTTGAGGGTTGTTACTTTCAGTTAAAACAGCTACAACATCTACGATGGAAAAATACCACTCTTCCTTCGTATCGTCCCATATGGCACGAATCTTTTTGTTCTCGAATATTTTTATAGCATCTTTTTTAGTCATGATATCTTGTGTTTTAAAATCTTTTTATTTTTCTTCTGCTTCTTCTTTTATCCGAGAAGTACAAACTAGTTTCTTATCTGTGTTTTCTGGAGTGTTTTTTTTATCATAATATTCCCAATCCCTTTCAAGTCTTTTGGCTACGTCTATTTTTTCGGTAAAGTAGATGTGTTCTTGTTTTGCTACATCAAAAATGGAATAAAAAAGAATTTCCTGTTCCTTTCCTTTTTCATCCGTATAATAATCTTTGGCTAAAAAGATCTTATACTTGCCATCTTCCCGAACGCAGTATTCTTTGTTCTTTTCAAGAATATAAGTACCAGTGACATCCGTCTCATTATTAGCTACCATTTCTACAAAAATAGGTTTTAGTTCTCCCGTTTCCGGCGTTTCTGTTGAATCATCACTGCAAGAGAATAGCAGAGCGACGAGTAATAATCTGAATAGTTTCATATTTGTATTTTATAGGTTTTATATTTTTTCTTTGTCTAATATATTAAGCTCAGCTTTTATTTAACAGACTTGCAAATGTACTACTTTTGCATAATATATCAACAGTAATCAGCTAAATAAATCTGTTTTATATTGTTGATATTTAGTTTGATAATAAAATAGATGAATGGTGAAGTTTTTCGTATTATGCAACTAAAGTATCAAGATGCAGGTTTTCTGTTTATACTTGCATAATTTAGTCTAAATTGAATAAAAAGTTGTTTTAGATGGCTGCTTTTCCATAGAAAATGATAACTTTGTAGGTGTGGGCAGGTGAATGGATGCTGATTGAAATTTTATGTTTATGACCCTTGCGGAAGTAGACATTTGATGATAATTACATTAACCCTTAACTGGAGTCAGTATCATGGAAGAAGCAGGAAAGAAGAAATGGGCTAGTGTTGTACTAGTTGTTGGCGCTATCGGCTTTATCATTGCTTTGATTTACTTTACAGTAATTTCAAGTATTAACATGTAAAAGAAATCATTATGAGGCTTGAAAATGAAAGCTTGGACATAGACGGTAATCGGATTCTATGCCCAAGCTTGTTTCTTTGAAGTTCTTAGCTTCTTGATACTTGAAGTCCTTTGTCGGAAAGCGTCATGTCAACGAAGCGTGCACGCGGATTAGGGGCTTGTTCTGTCAGTATCCGGCGAATTTGCCCTGCGGCTTGCGGGTCTTTGGCTACCATATACAAGTAACCGCCACCCCCTGCACCGGGGAGTTTGTATCCTAATGTATAATCTTTGATTTTCTCGATAATGGCTGCTACTGCCGGTGGATTCGTTCCGCAGTCCAATGCCTGGTTCTGTATCCAGGTCTTACCTACTAGATTGGCAAAATTGCTGAAGTTACTGCGTAGAATGGCTTCACTTATATCCATGGCGTGTGCTTTCATTTCAGCCAGTAGGCTCAGATGCATACCCGAATTGAGGAACATGGAGCTGACGATTTCGGCTAATATACCTTTGGCTGTACGGGTGATTCCCGTATAGTACAGCAAGTGGCAGTCTCGATAATCGGGATGGACAAAGAGTTGGTCGGGTAACCAGCGTACTAACGGGTTCTGTTCAAACCCTGCTTCGGATTGAAGCAGTTTGACACCGGAGAATACACCGCCGTATTGATCCTGCCAACCGCCGCCTGTGGTCAGGAGTTGTTCCAGTACTAATGTATAGCTGCAAATATCATTCTTGTCCCAAGCCAGTCCGCAGAAATCATTGATGGCTCCGAGAACGGTGGATGCCAGAATGGAACTGGTTCCCAAACCTGAACCTGCCGGGATGGCAGCCAATAAGGTAATTTCTATTCCCGAACCGAAGGCTTTCAAATGTTCTTCCAATGAAGCGTAGCATTCGGCGGAGAATGCCGGTGCAAAGCCTGCCAGACTAAGCGCTGCTTTAGGAATGGAGAACGGTGAACCGACCTTCTTATAGTCTTGCAGTTCTTCATAGTTCCTGATAATTTCCATTGCGCCCATGTCGATGGAGCGGAGTACGATGTGGTATTCTTTACAGGGTTTCACATAGACCTGTAATGGTGGCTGTCCGTTCAATTCGATGGCGAGGTTGACGACACTTCCGCCTGAATAAAGAGAGTAGGGCGGAGTATCCGTCCATCCCCCCGCAACATCAATCCGCACGGGGCTGCGTCCCCATACGATTTGGTCGGAATAGACGCTGAGTACAGGACGGTTTTTACGCTCCGGCATAACTCCCAACAAACCGTCACGAAGTAATTGGAAAGCTGCCTGTTCTTCCTTTTGGCAAGTATCGTCTCCACGTAATTTCATAATCCGTGCACGGAGCATCCGGTTGTGTATCCGAACCATTTGCGCGGCATCCTCTTTCAGAATGTCGGGAGTGTTTAAGTCAAATCGTACAAACTCATGGGCAGCATCCTGCAAATCGAGTTGGTAGAACACACTCTTTTCGTAGTTGGCAGCCAATCCTTTCCAGTTCTCCTTGCGGAAACTGCTGCGCTGTGCATAAAGACGTTTAAGATTAGCACCCGCCGAAATTTCATCAGCAGAAACTTTCTCCGCTTTCAGCCAAAGTTCTTTTCCTTTCTCCAATTGCGGTTCCGATGTCATCCAACGTACTAATATCCCCAGTTCTTCTATTGAAGCAGTTTTAGGGAAAATAGAAGCAGCCTGCAAATCGTCCGTGCAACCTTTTATGTCGTCCCACGTAATTCCTCTTTCTTCCATCCATTGCGGGAACGGGATATTGAGATAAGTAGTCGTAACTTTTTCCAATGTTCCTTTGAATACATCATCCAATCCATACGGACGAGCTATAAAATCATTTTCGCCGACAGGAATAATATCAACACAGATACCATCCGGCACACAGATGTTCCAATGATTTTCAGGAACTCCTGTTATGATTTGACGGGAACCCAGTTTCCAGCCTTTTCCTATATAACTGTTTTCTATCCAAAGATTTGCATTATCGGCAGAAAGAGTCACCTGAGTGATGGAGTTTTGAATAAAAATAGCCGGATTCGGTTTTACTTTCCGGTGCATGATTTTTCTTTGGTCACGTACCTTGTCTTGTATAGACAGTGTAGAAGAAATCAGTTCATGGCTTGTACCATAATGATAAAATTCTCCACCGGGCAAAGGCAATATAGCTACGGACAATCGGTTGATTTCTTCATCTTTAGTTTTAGGATGCTCTCCCAAAGCCAACCCATAGTCCGAATATAAATCATAATAATTAATATCGTCTGTCCCTTCTTTTAATGAACGCTTCATCAATACTTCCACGGCGCGGTCACTCAGAATCCAAATGCCGATGTCCATCAGGAAAAGATGCGTCTTGGATAAACTCTCCAATTCTTCAAGCGAAGGTTTCTGCAACATGAAGTCGAGAACTTCCGGGCTCTTCCGGTCGGATACAAATACGCCGTGGTGTGTTGCCAACGAAGGGTTCACCCACAGACCGTAGCATACGACGTCTACATTGGGAATATCCTGCAACGGCTTTTCCGAACGGATATACACGTCTCCGCTGGCTATCAGGGTATTCAGTCCGGCAGGCGCCTGCTTCATGATTCTTTCGTATAGCGGAAGCTGTAATGACAGCAGATTCTGTCCCAGCTTTTGCCCCCGTTCCCAACTAAAAATGGGAATGGGAGTCAATATCTTGCCGGAAGGACCGTAGCTTGGCAGACGGCGGCTTTGTCCGCCCGCATGGAGCAATATTCTTTTTTCGCGTCCTATCCAATAGCTAAAAGTATCTTGAGGTGCGAATTCCTGATGGCAGGCTTGCAGCAGCCAGGTAGTTCCACCGCCGGAACCCAACTTGCTTCCAATAGGGTCTGACGTACAAAACCAGTCGGCATGATTCACTTCTTCCAGTTCGTGAAAACAATGGATTAAGTTAGGGGGTAAGGATAATAACTTTTGCATAGTAGAATCATTGTTTTTAAAGATAAAAGTAATTTGAATGAAACAGATGTTTATACATCCAATTTGTCCCAGGCTTCGCAAAGCGCTTGCATGGAAGGGAACAGTAAATCAGCTCCCGCATCCAGTAAAACCTGTCCGTCCAGCGGCCCTGTGTTTACGGCAATCGTGAAGATGCCCGCTTTGTGTCCGGCTTCCACTCCCAACGGGGCATTTTCTATGACAACGGCTTCGTCCGCGCTCAATCCGCCTTTTTTTAGTGCCATCAGATAAGGTTCAGGATGCGGCTTTCCGTATTTCACGTCGAAAGCCGTAACCATCAACTCCTTTTTGAACATTCCCGGAAAGTTGTGCTCCAACCGTTCGAGCAGCGAAAGCTGTCCCGAACCGGTCACGACCATAGGAACCAGTCCTTCACTCTTTATTTTTTGTAATAACTCCCATGCGCCGGGCATACGTTCCGCTTCCGCATACGAGTTGAACAGGACGCTTTTCTCCTGATAGATACTTTCTATTTCTTCCTGGGTAGCTTCCCTGCCCAGTTCACGTTGGAATACGATGTTGATAGTAGCAGCTCCCGTCCGTCCTTCGTGCATATACGCTTCTTCGCGGCTGAGAGTGAGCCCGTGAGATTTCATCACTTTATGCCAGGCTTCGGAATGGTAGGGCATGGAGTTGAAAAGTACTCCGTCCATGTCGAACAGGACGGCTTTCAGTTTCTTTTTCATACTTGGTACGTCGTAGAATCTTTTTTTCGTAATACTTATTTTATTATTATCATTTTCTTCAGTTCGGGCAGGGTGATGACTATATCATAGTGATTGCCGGATTCCGTACCGATATATCTGTAAGCTACGCTTTTATCATTGTTGATACAGGTTTTCAGAAATACCTGGGTTGCCGGGTCGGACTGTGCAGCCAAATTTGCAACAATTCCTTTCTTTACTTCTTCCGCATTTGCTTCAATTTGGCTGATGGGACATGCGTCTTCATCTACTTTGCAGATATAAACAACCGATTCGTCACTGAGTTCAATCTTCTCTATAAGAATCTCTTCACTTGCCTGCATCGGGAATTGCAGGTTCGCCATTTTCAGTTGCGCTTCAAGCTTGGCACGCTCGCTTTGTGACGGGTCGGATTCTGCTTTGAGAACTTCTTTCACTTCCTCGGGAGTGAGTTCGCAGACCGCCTCTTCACCGGAGTCTTTCCCTACAAACTTCATTTGAAGTCCTGCGTTACATTCGGCTACCAGTTTAAGCATCTCTTTGACATCCTTCGCCGGATTTCGGAACATAATCTTGATAGACTCTTTCATGCTTTCGGGGTTGTCCTTCAAAATGGCTATATCGGTAATACTCTCATTCATGTTGAGCGTGTATACCACATTGCTCCCGTCATAGGTGATGCTGGTAATCGTACCGACTTCTCCCATATCCATTGGGCATTGTTTGTTTGCAATAGCAACTACTGCTTTGAGTTTACTTTCCTGGCAACTGCTGATTGATACCATCAATAATAACAAGCTACATAGTAGCACGAACCCGTAGGATTTCTTTAGTAGATTTTGTTCCATTCTATTATTTTTTTTAAGTTGAGTCGTTTTAAATCATCCCCATATACGAGGCAAAGATAACGATAAAAACTAGAATGAGAGCAGATGAGCGCAAGAAGGTTGAAAATAAAGGATATAAAAGAAACGACATCGAACAAGCGAAGCCAAGTGAAACCCTCGAAGAGCCAGCTGAAACCAGAGTATCTCTAAAATGCCTTGCTCAGTGGGAATAATCACTCTCCGTAATTGAGAGATTTTGATAAAAGCTTTACTCTTCTATCATTTTGGACATTTATTCTTTGATTAGTTTAAATAAAACAATAAATTTGCATTATAAGCCAATAAAAGAAGCAAACACTGAAAGATTTAAATAGATTGAAAGTCGTTTTAGCTGAGCAAAAGAAAAATTCATTGAATTAATTACACAATAAAAGTTTTATGTCCCGACTAAGTGACCTATATAAAGCAATGGAAACATTGCGCAAAGAAGGTCTTTCATTGAATGAAGACCTCGAAAAACAAGTGAGTGACTTGGAAGAAAATATCATCAAAAAAGAAATTCTTCCGATTGTAACCGAGACGATTGCACCGGCTTTAAAGCAAGTGCAGCGTGAATTAGTGCTTGTTGTGGATTATGTGCCAGGCTCGCCTATTAGCGTACATTTGTCTCGTAAACGAAATTTTACAGCAGATATAGCAGATGCCAAAGAGATTCTTCCTGATCCACAGGTGGAGCATAAGGAAATAGGAAAGACCGGGCCGAAAGGCGAAATTGCACCAGCTACCCGATTGAAGATTACATTTGCTGATGACCGGGTGATTCAAGAGTCACAAGCGGCAGAGACTTTCCGTAAGTTTGTGATGGAAGTAGGTGCCGACCGCGTACGTTCTTTAGGCATGAAACAAAATAAAGTACCTTTGATTTCCAATACGCTTGACAAGAAATATAAAAGTTCACAAAAGCCTGTCGGTAACGGTTGGTATCTGATGACATGCAGTAGTACGCTTACCAAGAAACGGGATATAGAACGTATAGCCCATATGTTTGATATAAAGATTAAAGTTGAAATAGTGTAATTCTTTCGATCATGAAACGAATAAGAATATTCATAAGCAGCGTACAGAGTGAGTTTGCCGAAGAACGTGCAGTGCTTTGCCACTATATCCGAACAGATGTGTTGTTGGGTAAATTCTTTGAGCCGTTTATTTTCGAGGAAGTTCCGGCTAATGAATATCCTACAAATCATGTTTACCTGAAAGAAGTTGAGTTATGCGACATCTACTTAGGGCTGTATGGCAATCTGTATGGATACGAGGATGAAGAAGGTATTTCTCCAACAGAGCGAGAATATGATTTGGCGGCATCATTGCATAAAAGCCGACTTATCTATATAAAAAGCATTGGCGAGGAGAAAAGGCATCCTAAAGAAACAGCATTGATAAGAAAAGTAGAGCAAGATATAGTACGTAAGACTTTTGTAGATATTGACGGATTACGAACTTCGGTATATGCCTCTTTAATCAGATACTTGGAAGAAAAGGAATATATCCGGTGGCGGCCGTTTGATGCTTCCTGCGATAATGGAGCAACATTGAAGGATTTGGATGAGGATAAAATGAGGAATTTTATACACATGGCTCGTTCAAAACGTAATTTTCCTTTGTCAGTGGAAACTTCTCCTGAGGTTTTGCTTACCCATTTAGATTTAATTGATGAGAGTGGGCGTTTGGCTAATGCGGCCATATTGTTGTTCGGGAAGAAACCGCAGAAGTATTTCATTACCTCAGAGGTAAAGTGTGTGCAATTTTATGGAGACATAGTAGAGAAACCAATGCCGGCATATCAGATATACAGAGGCGATGTTTTTGAATTGGTAGATCAAGCTACAAGTTTTGTAATGAGTCGTATTGATAATTGGGTAGGAACAAGGACAGAGGGAGAGAAAGCGGATATTCCAACACGTCCTGAATTGCCTATTGATGCTGTAAAGGAAGCCATTGTAAATGCGGTGTGCCATAGAGATTACACAAGTAATGCAAGTGTACAGATAATGTTGTTCCGTAACAGACTGGAAATTTGGAATCCGGGAACATTACCATACGGTCTTACCGTTCACAAACTTCATGGACCGCATAAATCGTTACCCGCAAACCCATTACTTGCTGACCCTATGTATTGGAATGGATATATTGAGAAAGTGGGAACCGGTACAGAAGATATTATTAACAAATGTCGGGAATATGGCTTAAAATCTCCCGAATTTTATCAAGAAGAAGATTTCAGAGTAGTCATTTGGAGAGCGATCGAAGGACAAGGCGTTCCAAAGGTGATCCAAAGCGTTCCAAAGAATGATCCAAAGGTGATCCAAAGCGTTCCAAAGAATGAAGCGAAACTTTTAGAGTTGATAACAGAAAATCCTTCTGTGTCAAGGGCAGAACTTGCCAAACGACTTGATTTAAGTGAACGGCAAATAAGAAAAATAATCGATCAACTACGAAATGCTGGTAAGCTAAAACGAGAAGGTGGTAAAACAGGAAAATGGATTATTATTGAAGAATGATAAGAAAAAGCAGCTAACAGTTTGCTCTTAATAAGGAATTTTGCTACTCTTGTATCAGAGTTGTCTGATATTAGTAAAACCAGCAGATTTATGTGATTGTAATGTCGCTAAATCATTACCGACAACTTATTACTTCTCAATTACAATCTATCGATATATATAGTGAATTTTCTTATCTGGGGTAAAGATAACGATAAAAAATGAGAGATAAAGTAGAATGGCAAGATAGTTGTAAACAAGGCTGTTATGTGATTAACAACACAAATATTTGCTGTTTAGAAGATTATGTGTATTTTTGTAGCGTTATAAACTCGACGATAGCATGAAAAAGAGAGTATTATTGTTGCTACCATTGTTTTTAGGCGCTTGTTCCAATAGTGGGGAAAGTCCTGTGATTAAGATCGAAAAGCTATATGTGAAGGCTGAATCGGATAGTGAAAAAGGAGAGGACTATGCTAATAAGATGGATGAGCTGCCGGCTTTGAAGGTGGGAGATAAGGTCGATGCGTTTTTATTTTTGGACGGAAACGGAGCGGAACTGAAAACTTTCAAGCTTCAGAAAGATAATGATGAGGCATTGGCTACCAAGCTCGTATATCAGAAGACTGAAGTTTCTACCGAAGGGAATTTGACGGATGAAGAGAATGGGCAACTTCGTTTTAAAGATGGTGTGACGCAGACCCGGATTATGGTGCGGGCTACCATTGCGCACGTAGACAAGAACGGTGACGTAAGGTTGGAGTTTTATCTTTCCTCTAAGGCCGAATGTGAAGGAGCTCAGGAAGAAATCGGTTTGAAAACAAAGGTCGATGATGAAAAAGAAGAATAAAGGTGATGGAAAAGAATAAAAACGACTTGAATAATAGGACATAAAAAGGGATATTCAGTAAATGTTCCTCTTTCTAATAAATCAAGAGAAAAGTTTTACTT
>ERZ791802.897-NODE-897-length-26586-cov-2.799404_pt1 | contig 26586 bp, 19 predicted proteins | sample MGYA00510308_ERZ791802 | MGnify/ENA primary metagenome ERZ791802 (study PRJEB30046, sample SAMN00792028) | human gut metagenome | study: EMG produced TPA metagenomics assembly of the A metagenome-wide association study of gut microbiota in type 2...
CCACGCCTTAGAAGGGCGTTGCTCTATCCAGCTGAGCTACGGAACCATCCTTAAATGCGGTGCAAAGGTACATTTTTTTATGAAATCTCAAAACTTTTCAGGCTCTTTTTTCTTATAAATTTATCACTCTATTCTAATTTAAGAATAATAAATTGACGTAACTTACAGATTTTATTATATTTGCATCCAATGTAATCTGATACTCAAAAGAGAAAAGAAAATCATATGATAAAAAACCTGCTAAAAGAACTCATCAGTTTAAGAAAGGACTCAAAAGAAGCCGAGATTACCATAAATAATGAAGATAAATTCATACCATCCGAGAAACAATGGCAAAAGTTTATTGACTTCATAGGAAGTAATAGGATTACGGAAACACAAATAGAGGAAATCATCATAGCAATGAGCGGAAAAGAAGGAGCATCCGTTATCCAACAAATAAAGAAAGAGATGGAAGATAGCCGTGAGTATGCAGAAGATATCAGGAAACTTCATCCTACAATAACAGCTACCGAATTGCAAATATGCTGTTATATTATTGAAGGAAAATCCAGTGAGGAAATCAGCCAATTAATGGGCGTGGGAGTCTCAACCATTACTTCAAACAGATGCCGTATACGCACTAAATTAGGAATATCCAAAGAAAGGAGCCTGAAAGTCTATCTAGACTCCGTCACACGTTTAAAGAAGAAAAATAAGAAGAAATAAGCCATCGGGCATACGATGCAGGCAAAAAAACAATCAGCTATCGTTTCATCATAAGAGGTAATCGAATAAAGGAGAGAATGAAGAAACTCCAATATCCGATATACCTTCATGATAAAACTAATAGTCAATTAAATCCATAAATTCTTCTTTCTATTTTTTGCACAATGCCTTGAAATCACAATACTCACAGTTTCTTGCCACTTCTGTTTGAGTAAAAGATTCCTCCGGATTAAATATTTCACTGAGCAGGCTGTCTAATGATTCCCTGAACTCTTCTTCAAAAACGGAAAAGTCATCTACCGGAATCTTCTCTTTTCTCGCTTCTCCCATCTCAATAACAGGCGAATAATCTTCGGAAGCGGCACGATGGATATACAGCAAGGCAGGAGCCACTTTCAAAGGTTGCTTCCGCTGCATAATGGCGGCGTAAAGGAATGTTTGGAAGATATAGTTCGGACGAGCTTCGGACGGGATGAAGAGCGATGCCACATCTGTCGGAGTCTTGGGACTGCCACCTGTCTTGTAGTCCACAATACGGAGCGTGCCTTCCTTGCTGTCTATGCGGTCGATGATCCCCCCTATCCTCGATTTTATCACGCCTTTGGGGGTAGCGATGTCAATGTCTTCCGCCACTCCTTTTTCCATCGCTTCCATGGAGAATGGCGCGTACTGGAGATCGTTGCGGAAGAGTTGTTTCAGATAGGAAACGATTACGGCAGAATTTATCAACTGCACGCCGTTGTATTCCGGCCGCTCGTCTTCGGGCACTTTAAAAAAGAGTTCTTTAAACGCCTTATCCATATAATCCTGCAACTTCACTTCATTGTGCAACAGCTTTTCGATGTCTTCCTTACGGATGAACTTGCCGTTTGCCGTCAGGTCGATATACGCTAATTGTGCCGCCCGATGGAAAATACTTCCGAAGGTAGCGGAATCTATCTCGGTACTGACCTCTCTGGGTGCACGCAGGGCCGCTACGTAGTAATAATAGAACTTCAGCCGGCAATCCAAATAAGTATTCAGGGCGGAAGGGGTAAATATGGCTTTCGCATTGACGCGGCGGTCGAACGTTTCTTGCAGGCGGCGCATAATCTCCGGCGTTTTCGGCACGGTGACGGGCTGAACGGTACGGGGCGACTGCCCGGCTTCCAAGTACTCCTGAATTATTTCATGGGGCGACTCCAACAGGAACTGAAGCATGAAACGGGATTGCTCGCCACGGTTAAGACCGTCCGATGAGGTGTTGTACATCAGCGTAATGTTCTCGGCACGCTGCATCAAGCGGTAAAAGTAGTAGGCATAGACGGCATTCCGGTGCTCCACGGTGGTCATCCCGAACGCCTTGCGAAGATTGTAGGGGATAAAAGAGCTGTCGCCGCCCGACTTGGGCAGCTGGCCTTCGTTGAGGGAGAGCAGGATGACGTTGCGGAAATCCAAATTTCGGGTTTCGAGCACGCCCATTATCTGCATTCCGATAGCCGGCTCGCCATGGAAAGGAATGGACGTACCCGCCAATACCTTATTTAACAGTCGCCGGAAAGTATCGGTGCTCACGGTGAGCCCGCCTTCCTCTACCAGCGTGCGAAAACGGGTGACGGTGGTATGCGCCTTGAAAAGTGACTCACGATATAGTTGTTCCAGATTGTCCTCGCCTGCAGGCGCATCGCGATATAACCCCGCCACTGCTTCGAGCATATTCATCAGGTAATCGCATAGCGAAAGGTTGCCCGTGGTGGTTGCGAATAGCTCCTTCAATAACTCGTCTTTCTTCAATTCGGAGGGCAAGGGATAAAAACGGTTGGTTGCCGTCAGCTCTTTTTCCAATGTTTCGGCAATGCCGGACAACTGCCGGGTGTAAGGGTGTTTCAGCGCAGAGGTAACTGCCGCGTAGATGAAACGTCCCGTCTCCGCATGGTAGCTTGCCTGTAATTCGAGGAGCGCGCAGAGGAAGCTGTACACGGGCGTCTGCGCCAATGGGAAACCCATTGTGATGTTGATGTTACGCACTTCGGGCGAGATGCTGTGAAGCACAGGCTGCAGAAGCGATTCGTTACAAAGGACGACAGCCGATTCCTGTTCGCGCTCGCTCAAGGTAGTCTCTATCCAACGGGGCAAGTAGCGTGCCTGCGCATTTTCCGTTGGGGCGGCAATGAAGCGCACGTTTTTCGGACGGGAGAAAGAGGCGAAAAGATTTTCGGGCAGTGGAGACGGAAATTTCTCCAAGTTACGACGAATAAATTCTCCCGCTTCATGATTAGTTCCTGCACGACGACGAATTAATTCCCCTACTTCACGATTGGCTTCTTCATCATGACGAATAAACTCTCCCGCTTCATGATTATCCCCCTCTTTAGAAGAGGAACAATCAACAGCATACCTATCTGTTTGCTCGGTATCGGGAAGACCATCCTCGCTACCTTCCGCACTATTCCCCTTGATCCGGTTTCCCGCATGAAGATAAAACTGATCGTAATCCCAGTAAAAATCTGCTTTCCCGGCATCACGAAGAGCCTCAAAGAGTCTTGTCTCCACCTTATTTAATACATTGAAACCGACAAAGACGTATCGGTCATACGGAAGACTGTCCGCATCCAGCCGCTCGATGGCTTCCCGGTAGAGCATACCTTCATAGGCTATGCCCTGCTCTTCCAGCGTTTGCCGGTAGCGGTGATAGATATTCCCAAGTACATTCCACAGGGAGATGAAGCGTTCCTTCAGCTCTGTGCGCCGTTCTATGGAAAAATTCCGGAAGAACTGTTGTATCGCCTGCTCCTGCTCTTCATCCAAGAAGTCATAATCGTTCATGATTTCCTTGAGATCTTTCAGATTGGCGAAAAGGCGTCCGGCATCCACGAGATTTTTATCCACGTCATCGAAATCGCTGATCAGCAGTTCGCCCCAATAATAGAAGTCGTCCAGTGTCTCCGAACTGCTTGTCTCTTGCCGGAAAACGCGGTAGAGTTCGCAAACCAGCTTGACGGGGTCTCCTGATTTGAGACGGGATAGACTGCGAAATAAATCGCTGATGCTTAAATAAGCAGGCGACCACACGGGACACTCCGACAGCTCCGCCAACGCTTCATTAAAGAACAATCCGGCGCGTTTGTTCGGGAATACGACTGCCACGCGAGACAGGTCGGCGCCATACCGTCCGAACACGTCCTCCGCCACTATCTGTAAAAATGTCTTCATACTTCTCCGTTAGCGTTTATGGGTAAATAAATCACGTTGCGTCCTCTGCCGTAGCGTCTTAGACGCCCTTCTTCCGTGAGGCGGTTCAAATCTTTTACCGCCTTATAAGAAGACATTCCGGTAAGTTTCATATATTCCGAACGACTGATGCAGGCATATTTCTCCAGATACTCATCCAGCCTTTTCGGGTCGTAGTCCTGTTTCTCAGGGCGTCTGCTCCACTCCTTCGGGCAGTGCACAAACGACATATCCTGCATCCTCCGGCGTGCATCTTTCGTAATGCGCAGGTTGATGTCTTTAAAATGTACGGAGCCGGCGCGAAGTTTTTCGCCCTCGTGCACCGGACGGCTTTTCAGTGACACGCTGAGGTAGCCCAAATCTCCCAGTTCCACGTGGTATCCGGCTTTAAGGTACTCCTCTATCTGCCCCATAAGATCGCAGATGACACCGCCCACTACGCCTTTGGAATATGCCGTGCTACGAGCAACATCTGCGCTCAGCTTATCCATATCTATCGTTCCGTGAGGAACAAGACGGGCATGCATGAGCCCCTCTTCTTTCTGATTTTCAGATGGATTGGAATATAATTCATAAAATGCATCCATTCGATCCTGTTTTTTAATCCGGTTAATTATTAATTTTTCCTTGCAATCTTATTTTTTAATACTGCCAGGCAATTCTTTTTTCTTATGATTAATTAATCGTTTGACGTACGTCAAACGAAAACTAAACGTATGTCCGACAAAAGTTAAACGTACGTCGAACGAATAGTCAACATACGTCAAACGATTAACTTACCGTCACAAAGATACTTCTATTTCAATCGAAAAAAAATATAATCACATATAATTTAATTATCCAAACGAAAAGATTATATTTGTCCTCTGATAAAACATTTAAAATAAAAAATAAAACAATTAAGACCTGGAAAAACCATTTTAAAACCCGAACTATGATGAAAAGACAAACAATTTCGTTTTTGTTGCTTGCCGCAGCATTCTCTACTATACAGGCGCAACAAAACGGCGGCATTTCTCCGGAAATGATGCAACAAATCAAACAAACCTACCAAGACACTCCGCAGAATAAAGCCATCAGAAACGCATTGGCGGGCACGGACGCGAGAAAACTCGCCGTCAATCAGGAAAACCTGCCGGCATTCGACACTTATTTCTCCGACAAAGTAGAATCTAAAGGCATTACAGACCAACAGTCCTCCGGCAGATGCTGGCTTTTTACAGGGCTCAACGTGATGCGCGCCAAAATGATAGCCCGTTTCAAGCTGGGCGAATTCCGTTTCTCTCCCAACTACTGCTTTTTCTACGACCAGTTGGAAAAAGCCAACTTGTTCCTGCAAGGCGTCATCGACACGGGCACAAAGCCGATGGATGACCGCATGGTGGAGTGGCTTTTCAAAAATCCGTTGAGCGACGGCGGACAATTTACCGGAATCTCGGACATTATCGGCAAATACGGCGTAGTGCCTCAGGAGGTGATGCCGGAAACGTTCAGCAGTAACAATACTTCCCGAATGGCCGGACTGATTACCCGGAAACTGAGAGAATTCGGTCTGGACCTGCGCGAACAAATCGCCAAAGGAGCCAAACCTGCGGCTGTAGAGAAAAGCAAAACGGAAATGCTGGGCACCATCTATCGTATGCTCGTACTGAATCTTGGCGAGCCGCCCGCAAAATTTACGTGGACACGCAAAGATGCGCAGGGCAAGCCGGTAAATACGAAGGAGTATACCCCGCTGACGTTCTTTAAGGAATACGTGGACGACGACCTCACGGGCAATTACGTAATGTTGATGAACGATCCTAACCGGGAATTCTACAAATGTTACGAAATCGACTACGACCGTCACCGCTATGACGGAAAAAACTGGACGTACGTCAACCTTCCTATCGAAGACATCAAAGAAATGGCCATCAAGTCCATCAAAGACAGTACAATGATGTACTTTTCCTGCGATGTAGGCAAATTCCTCGACTCGCAACGCGGCGTGCTCGATGTGAACAACTACGACTACGCATCCCTGATGGGCACTGATTTCAAGATGGACAAGAAACAGCGTATACAGACTTTCGACAGCGGTTCGTCACATGCCATGACGCTGATGGCGGTAGACTTGGATGAAAGCGGCAAGCCTAAAAAATGGATGGTGGAAAACAGTTGGGGAGCCACAGCGGGTTATCAGGGACACTTGATTATGACCGACGAGTGGTTCAACGAATATATGTTCCGCCTTGTCGTAGAAAAGAAATACGTACCCGGAAATGTACTGAACATCTTGAAACAAAAGCCTATCCGCTTGCCGGCATGGGACCCGATGTTTGCCAACGAGGAATAAGAATATAAAAAAAATCTTGTTTGGATGGCAGTGGAGGAGATTGCTTTCGGGGCGCTTCTCCCCTGTTTTTGAAAAAATTGACGACAGACGATGTCGATTGTTGAATCTGACCGAAGTGGAGAAGTTGCTTTCGAGGCGCTTTTCCACTTTATTTTAAATAAGACCACAGAGGATGCAAAATTCTGTTTCCCCTACTCCACCTTCGTGATAGTAATCTCCTGAAATTCTTCCAAGAAAAGCAATAAGCTTGATTCATCCCTCTTATGCGGCGCTTTCACTGTGATGGAGACATCATACGTCGTATTATCCGAATGCGCGTCCGCTGATAATTCGTAGTTCACCAAGCGGTAGCCTTCCGCGTTCAGCCGTTCTATAACGGTTTTCACCATCTCTTTGTCGCGGACGGAAAAATTGGCGGAAACACTGCGCAGCCCGATGCTCTTGAAAAAGAAATTTAGCACCTCCAAGCCCACTAATGTCAATGCCGTCGCAGCAATCCCAAGCCAAAACAAGCCCGCTCCCACGGCAAGACCGATGCCCGCCGTAGCCCACAGCCCGGCAGCCGTAGTCAGTCCGCGCACCATTTGTTTCTGAAAAATAATCGTTCCCGCACCGATAAATCCGATGCCGCTCACCACCTGCGCCGCAACACGGCTGGGGTCGAGCGAAACGCCGTCCTCCTGTATTATATCCTGAAAACCATATTGTGAAACAATCATAATCAACGCGCTACCCAGTGCCACCAAAAAGTGCGTGCGGTAGCCCGCTTCCTTTGCCCGGTACTCCCTGTCCAACCCGACGACTGCACCCAACATCCCGGCAACAAACAAACGTAAAATAAAGTCCCAAGTCATTATCATAGTTTTCCCCGTATTTTAAAACACCTAAAGATAATCATTTCCGCTCATAATCTGTTATTTATCCGCACTTTTAACGGAGTCTTTCTTTTTGATATGCCACGGCAATCCGTACAAATCTTCCGGCGGAACGCCCGATTCAAGGATTCCGCTATTGATATAATCCCTTGCCGAAGCATTCTGAAACGCATACAAGCCGAATTTGGGCAACATCGAAGCAAAATGTTCCATAATCTCCGCCTGAATAGATTCATAGCTCACCCAATCCTTGTTTGCCGAGAAACAGTAAATCTGCAAGGGAAGCCCGTTGGGGGTCGGTTCCAGCGTGCGCACCATCAACGTCAGCTCCTTATTTACCCAAGGATGCTTCAGCAGGTACATCGTCATGTAAGCACGAAACAAGCCGAGATTGGTTTCGATCGTCCCGTTCACCAGTCCGTGACTGTTTGCCGTATTCTCCACCTTGCCGTCGGCCGCCTCCTGTTGCTTTTGCGTAATATAATCCTTCAGCAAGTCAATCTGCTTCATACTTTCCAGATACTCCGGCGTGCACTGCTCGATATTGTCCGTAGCGATGGTATAAGCGCGCATAATCCTCCGCCCGCCGGACTCCGTCATCCCCCGCCAGTTGATAAACGAACTGGAAACCAGCGAGTAAGGCGGAATCGTCACAATCGTATTATCAAAATTCTGTACCTTGACAATATTCAGCGAAATATCCATCACCACCCCGTTTACCCCCGCCGAATCCATCTCGATCCAGTCACCGATGTGTATCATATCGTTCTGCGAGAGCAACACACCCGCCACAAATCCCAGAATAGAATCCTTGAAAATCAACATCAGCACAGCGGCAAATGCGCCCAGTCCGGTAATCAAGTTGAACGGCGACTTATCAATCAGAATCGATATAATGACAATTATCCCGATGAACGAGAACAACACTTGCAGAATCTGGATAAACCCCTTCATCGGACGGTCATGCAGCTCCCCTTTGTTCAGAATCACCTTCCCAACGGAACTGAGCACCACATTGACCGAGAGAATCAGTACAACAACAAAATAAATCCAAGCAATCTTCTCGGCAATGTTCAGCACATCCGGCTTGCCCACAAAAGCGAAAGGCAACAATGCAATCACAATCAGCGGAGGCACAATCCATGACAACTTCCGCAAAGCATTGTACTCTATCAGCGAAGAAAGTATCTTCACATTGCGGAATTTCAGTATTTTCCGGGTAAACGTCACCGCAATCAAGTGCACCAGTTTACCGATAACAAAAGCAATGATAAGAATCAATATCAGGTAAATCATCTCATCCAGCTTGTTCGTCATCTCCTTGGACATCCCGAACGTATTCAAAATATCCTTTATCCAATGAAGCAAAGTAGCCGCAAATTTATCAGTCTCTTTCATTCCGTTTCATTTTATCTGTTTAAATTTTAAAATAAAGCCCCTGTAACTTTCTCAAGATTACAAGGGCTGATCGTATGTCAGGTTCAGTCTTTTTCATGTGGGCAGACGCTTCTGCCCGGCATAAATGCAAAACAACGAAAACACTTACTTTCACAAGCGGGTGTCATCAAAAATAGTCATAATTTAATATCTATGATGAAAAACACATATACTAAACAGCGAGACAATAAAAAGGTTCGGAGAAATCGAAAAAATAATTTCCGAGAGTGCCGGAACAGATAAAAACGAGTAGATATCCACAAAAGAAAAAGCCCTGTGGTAAATCCACAAGGCCTATTTCTCGTTGCGGCAGACGCTTCCGCCGATTAAGCACTTACTTTCACAAGCGAATACTAACTATTAATCTTAAATCTATTACTATGAAAAACACATTTATGCATAGATAACAGATAAGAAAGCCAGATTGTTCACTCGCCCCGAAAAAAAGTTCTATATTCCCAAAGGGAGCTTCAACAGATACCAGATGATGAAAAGCAACGTCCAACCGATAAAAATAAAGAAAGAGTAACGCCACGTGTAGCGCAGCAGCGAACCATAGTTGCTCTGCTTGTCATATTGCTGCATATAGGCAAGAACCAGCGGCATATAAAAAAGAAACGGAGTGATGGCATTCGTCACACTGTCGCCAATGCGGTAAGCGCACTGCGTCCAGTCCGCTTCGATACCCATCGAGGCAAACATCGGTATGAAGATGAAAGCCATAAACGACCACTTAGCCGTAGAAGATACCATAATCAAATTAATCAACGCACTGAAAATGATGAAAAGCAATAAGGTTACGAAACTTCCCGCACTTACGGATGTGAGCATATTTGCTCCGAAAATCGCCAAACATTTATCCAAGTGCGAATATTCAAAACAAGCAAACATTTGCGCAGCAAAGAAAGCTATCACAAAATAAACCGAAAGTAAAGACATCGGCTGGGAAAGCCCTTTAATAACATCGCCATCCGAACGATAGCGACCGGAGACGAAACCGTAAATCATCCCCATCAGTCCGAATCCGAATGAAAGCAAAAATAATGCCCCCGCAATAAACGGAGAACGAGTCATGCCGCCCGTCACTCCGCGAAGAATGCCCCAAGGCGAAAAGGTAGCCAAAATAATCACCAAAGTATAACAAAGTCCGGCAAAAAGAGCAACCCACAAGGCACGGCGTTCTTTTCTGGAGAGTTGCTTATAACCTGCAACCGGATGTCCATGTTCGTCATACTCACCAAGGTTCGCCACTAAGCGGACACTCAATTTATAAATAATGAAAGTAATAAGGAAAGTGGAGACAAACATAAAATAGAAATTAGACAAAGCCCCCGTATTTCCCGGATTGAGTCCGGTTATTGCAGAAGCCTCTTGCGTATAGCGCGCCAATATAGGATCGAGCGTACTCAAAAACAGATTAGCACTAAAGCCGCATGCCACAGATACATAGGCAGTCACAATCCCCGCAATGGGATGCATCCCTACCGACTGAAAGAGCATGGCAGCTATCGGAATCAGCATAATATATCCCGCATCGCCCACCACGTTGGAGATAATGCCCAGCAGAATGACCGACAGCATTACAAAACGGCGATTCATCCTGTCACGCAAGCCCAGCCGGATGCAAGCGTTGATAAAGCCGGAGTGCTCCGCTACCCCCACCCCGAACAAAGTTACCATAACCATGCCCAAAGGGGCAAACCCTGTAAAATTGGTTACTACATGGCGCAGCAACCATCGGATACCTTCAGGACTTAACAGGCTCTGCACTCGGATTTCCGCACCATCAGCAGGATTCACCACACTCAGCCCGTAGATATCGAATATCCAAGAAAGGAAAATCACCGCTACCGTAAGAAGCATAAACATCGTAGCGGGATGCGGCATCCTCAGCTTATTCCTCATCCGGTTCCAGATTATCCAAATCAATGATACGAAGTTCCAAAGCACGCACAGCCAGGCGGGTAGCATTCACTCCCACCCGTTCTCCCGAAACGAACAAACGGTTTATCAAATCCGCCTGACGTTTCTCCAAAGACTTCACCCCAAACGGCATTCCTTTCAAGTTAGTAATCATTTCCTTTGTGTACCCCAACGCCAAGTGGCGCAAAAACCTTTCGTCATACTCGTCAATATCATAGTTCACAACCGCCTCTTGACGCTTGGCATCATTCTGTACGGAACGCTTGAAACGCTCCACGATCTTTTCAAGAATAGGATAATTGAATACCAGCTTCTTTCCGTCCATAACCGCCTGCACGTCGGTTTTAGTCAGCAATTCGCCCGTTTTCAGGATGATGCCGTCTGCTCCTGCATCCAACACGTCTACCCACAACTTCTCATTGAGTACCTCGCCCGTAAATATAAGTACACGCAAGTCCTTATATTTTGAACGAACATTACGGCAAATCTCTACCCCTATCGTCGTAGAGCCTCCCAAGCCCAAATCAAGCAAGACCAAATCGGGAACCTGCACCTCCATCAACGCCCAAAACTCTTTCTCGGTCATAGCCGTACCTATCACCTCCGCTTCCGGTATCTCATGACGAAAAATTTCTTCCGTCCCTTTCAACTCCAGCTTTACATCTTCTACTATAATTACTTTAAATTGTTTATTTTCCATATCTGACCTTCTATTTTTTATCTCATAGGAATTGTAAAATACACTGTAAATCCGCCCTCAGAAGAAGGCTCCGCATTAATACGACAACCGCGCCTACCGCCATATTCATCATGCTCCCTGATTATTTGCTTACAAACCAAATATTCAGTTCCAACCAAACCTCCGTCGCCTCCCTTCTCCATACGCAGCAAGTTAGGATAAAACAATTGATTCAGTTCGTCTACTGTTTTCTCCCTGCGGGTATCTGTAAAAAGGAAACGAACAAAACCGTCATCCTGCCTTACTTCCAACCTCAACACTCCGTCAGCAGGGAATGAAACCGCCTCATCAATCAGACACTCCAATAAGAACTTCAACTGCACAACATCGCCTATAACTTTCAAATCTGTATCCTCTATTTCCAATGCCAACTGACAGGAAGAACGTTTCATCACTTTCTTTAAATAACGTTGCGCATGTGCCAATAACCCTTCTAGATCAATTACCCCACGACGGAAAGTAACTTCCTCCAATTGCCGTGAAGCGCATGAGCTAAGTATCGTATATATATCTTTATAATAAGATATGAGTTCCTCGATAGCCTCGATATTCTCTTTCTCCGTATCTTCGGAAAGTACACCGGAGTTCAGACGATCTATAATCTGCTTTATTCGGTTCGGGTAATAAATCGTCTCATGCTTTATCGTTGAAAGGCAATTATCAAGCACCATATTTTGTACATGTAGCAGACCATCCTCAAAGGAAGCCCTGCGAGTTTCATCCTGTGCCAGTTCAATATCCTGATATTTTGAAGCAGGCTTTACCACAACATTGAATATGACAATGGCGAGATAACGGGCTACAAGCTCTGCCAACAATCGGTCGCTTTCTTTTGCCACTCCCACTTGACGCATCAAAGAAAGCACTCCTACACACTGATGAGTGCCCCCTACGTCTGCCAATAAGGGAATACATATACATAAACCATCCTCGGAAGAAGCATATTCCTGTTTTTCAAAACATCGGCGCATTAGATAAACCGCCCCATCTTTTTCCTCTGAACGGTGCTGGCTGAAAGCAAAGCCTAATTTATGTGTATCAATATTATAAACAGCTATCCCTATAGCATCCACTACCAGAAGTTCATTGACCGTATCAAAACATTCGGTTACAATCCGTTCGGGAATCCACATCATATTATCCTGTTCCTGCATCCGTATTAAAGAAGCTGCAAAAACCTGACGATTAATTTCAAGTACTTGCTCTAAATTCCGACGATTGGTAAAACGCCGACGAATATAGAAGATATAATAACCGACCAGAATAACCAATAAAAGCAAAATACAAAGAATGATGCCTACCACTTTATTATTAGTGGAATGTTGCAAGCGTTGACAAAATTCAGCCAATGAAGTATCTTCCCCCACTAACTTATATAATGCAGTATAAGCCTCATTATTATAATTGTATGCTTCCCAATCCTTTAAAGCAAGGAATGCAACAGCCGCCTCATTACGAATATCCAGAACAACATGGTAATCGGAATCAAACATCTGTTTCCACCAAACTATTTCCGCAGCCGTTCCCATACCATATAAAGACATATATTTTTGAGGAGACGAAGCATATTCCTGATAATGTGCGTTAAGACACATCATCGACGAATCAATGTAAGTAATAGCCTGACTATAATACCCGTCCACATTGCAACCATAAGCCATATCGGCATAATACGCAGCATCATTCAACAAGCGTTCATATTCTTCTTCCGAAGCCAGCGTTACAGAGTCTTTTCCTTCAGAGAATAACTGCATTTTCCGATTTTCCACATTATTACATGAAGCTAAACCGATAGAAAACAGCAATAATAGGATGAATACTTTACGTATTCCTTTCGGTAAACGGAAAAAGAAGCGGCTCCCCTTACCCGGCGTACTCTCAATGTTGAAAGTACATACATGGAAAATGTCATTTGTTTTACGGTATTTCTCAATAATCCCTTTACAATTCATTAACCCGAACCCAAAACCTTTATTTTTCTTTAACTCCGATTCATCTTTTGTATTCAAGCCGATTTGTTTGAAGTCATATACCTTTTCATTCAAGATATGTGAAACATCTTCCGAAGTTAAGCCAATGCCATTATCTTCAACAGAAATCTCTACATAGTTTTCTTCCTCCTTTGCATATACGCGAATCATTCCTCCCTTCGGAGTATATTTTCTGGCATTCTCCGTTAAGGTATTTATCATGAAAAGGGTCAACGCCTTATCTGCCTTCACCACACTTTCGGTAGGTTCGACACTAAAGGTCTGATTCTTTATCTCAAATGTTCTGCGTCCCTTAACCAAAACATCAAAAAGATCATTCAAAGAGAAATTTTCAATATTAAGGCTCAAAGAGCCCTGTTTCATTTTAATCCATAAAGCGAGAATATCATTGTATTCATTGATTTTAGCTACCAGTTCATCCATATACTGATACTTATCCCGCTTAATATCCTCTTTATCCGCATATTTATTGCCAGCCAACTTATGAACTTCATTGATAATCCTGTCAATAAACGGATTAATACCCATTACTATGGCCAAACACGCTTTCTTTACTATATTCTGCCGTTTGTTTTCCTCAATATGTTGTTCATAGATATAACGTTCTTTCTCCAATCTCCTCTCTTCATCTCCCAAAGAGATGAAATTTAAACCATTCTCCAGCGTCCAAGCGATATAAGGAGTAATTACATTTACTAACGCAAATTCGTCTTTCGTCAATTTTATAGAAGTATAAAGTTCCAGAACACCGATAGACTCCTGTCGATTGGGAACTGTCAATGGAAATTCGGAAGATATGCCTTCCGGTTGTTCTTCTTCCTCTTGTATTCCGGTAACCTCTTCATCTGTTTCTTCCGGCAAAATGATACGCATTTGCAGGACATGAAACAATTCCCTAAAATCAGGAAAGACAGAAGTTGTCACGGCATCGATTATGTCGTCGGCAGAAGTAGCATCCGCAGGAACAGCAGCCGTTATCTTCTGGCAAATATCCAATGTTTTCCGCAAACGGATAATGTCCTCTTTATTTTTTCTTTTCCAATAAATATTCAGAATCCAAAATAGAATAATAATCAGGATAATACCTAAGATTACAATAAACATTAATGCATTAAGTTCCTTTGATTCCTTTTCTAAAGACTGATAGCGACTTTCCAGTTCTTTATCCTGACGAATGTTATAGAGAATATCCAGATAAATATTACGGTTATAATCTGATTCAGCTTTCATACCTAAACCGGCATACGCTACACTCAGTTGTTCCCTGATACGGGCTATCCATTCAGGTACGGTTTTAATATCCTTCTGATTAATCCAATTCAACTCCGTGTAGAGAGTATCCATAGGAATAAAAGGTTTCAGCCGATCTGTGCTATCCAAACAGTGATAATACAATTCATGGTGTTTGTTGACATAATCCAAAGCCCTGCTCAAGGTATCCAATGCTTCAGCATATCGTCCGTGCCTGTTAAGCCATGTGCCAATCGTACGATATGTACCGGCTATTTGATAAATATCATTATATTCACGAAACATTTTCAGAGACCGGCAAGCCAAATCATAAGGCAATAAAGAGTCAGCACATTGCTCAATATTCAAAAGTTTCACAGCTCGTGCTCTTCTGTTATAAAGGATATCGGATGAGACTCTCTCATTTAATAATTCAGCTATTCCCTGCAAACAGTTTGCTTCAAAATAGAGATAACCCTTCTTCTCACTCATTTGCATACAAAGGAACAGATTATCAAACTCACAGGTTACCAATTCCGCCAGACTATCCGATTCACATAATCCGGCTGATCCTTTAACATATTGGTAATATAAATATTGTGCTGTATCCTGTACCAACGTTTCTTCTACATCAATCTGCCGCATAGCAGCAATAGCTTCAGGACGCTGTTGAAGATAATAATAATAGATAGCGGAAACAATATAAAACTCTGAAAAGGCATAATTCAGACGTTCTTTCTCGTGTTTTTCCACAAAAATAGAAATATCCTCTTTTATACGTTTCATACGTCGCAAAGCACTATTACGATAATCATAATATTCTTTGTTCTTCGCCGTACGCTGATAAACTTTCATTAAACCGATATCGGCAATTAAACGCTCCAGTTCATTCGGGGTTAATGAAACGACTTGTTTAAAGAATTCTTCCGCACCATTAAAATCCATTTGCATAAAGGCACAGAATCCCAGATTATTAGAAGCCTCCGCTTTACCTTGCTTGTAGTGATTAGCCTGCTGATAGGCGCTATAAGCCGCTTGTACAGCAGAATCTATATTCTTATAACGGTAAGAATATGCCTGTTGATTCAATGAATCAATCAAACGCACTTCCTTTGTCGGTGCCGTCTCTCCGCATGAGAATAACATCGGAAACAACAATACCAACAAAAAACAAAAGGGAATATAAGGTACTCTCTTCACTCCTTTATAGCTTTGAACCAAACAAAACTAATAATAATTCGTGAAAATCAATGTATATCGAAGAAACAAATCTCCTATTTCCCCGAAAAGATATAGACTTTACACTGATAAGGTTCTAATTTCACATTCAGGCCATCAGATAATTTCCCCAGATTTCTACCCGCCCAAACATCCTTTATATCAGCATTAGCAGTCAATCCGGGAATTGTTTTACTATCAATCAAGACATCAAGAAGTTTGTCTGAACGATTTAGGCAAGCGATAGCCATCTCATTATTGCTCAATGGTTTTACCCAAATATCAAAATAATCGGCACGAATACTACGGGTCGCTTGTTTTCCCAGTACATCCTGATTTATTGCAATAATATTCCGGTTAGTCAGAGTCTCCAAAGTTTCCCGAGACATATTACGAATATCATTACCACATAACAGAGGTGAAGCCATCATACACCATAAGCTCATATGCGAACGGTATTGTTCGTCCGAACATCCGCTTTTGTTATTACCTCCGATGCTCATACTCGTTCCCGATATTCCAACAATAAGCATATCCGGATCGTTCCATCCTCCCGGTCCTGCATATTCACTTAAAGGTGCATTCATATCTGTGATTTCCATTACTCCCAATCCCGGACCTATCACTTTGTTGCTCCAATGATCACCAATATCACCTGTTGTCCGCCAATAATGTCCACCTACCTGTTTCGCCCATTTCCAAGGTTCACGTTGTCCCCACTCACAAACACTATATATAATCGAACGATTAGTAGCTCTTAAAGCCTTTCCCATTTTAGTATATCGCTCAATAGCTTCCTGTTGTCCGAAAGGAGCACCACAATAATCATATTTCAATAAATCAACGCCCCAGTCCGCAAAATCCTTAGCATCCACATCTTCATATCCGATGCTGCCACAAACTCCACCACATGTATACTCTGCTGCATCAGAATAAATACCTAATTTCAATCCCCGTTCATGCAGGTAATCAGCAACATACTTTATTCCATTCGGAAATTTTTCTTTATTAATCTGAATATGCCCGTCTGCACCACGTTCCTTTAACTGCCAAAAATCATCGATATTTATATAGGCATATCCTAAATCTCTCATTCCATTCTTTACCATCGCATCGGCAATCTCCATGATAAGAGATTCAGTTAAATGCCGACCAAAAGTATTCCAACTATTCCATCCCATCGGAGGTGTCAATGCTAGTTCCTCACCGATTCTTATAATTATTTGTTGCTTGTCCTTTCCTAATCGGTTAGTTGCTGTCAGCGTAACTGTATATTCACCCGCATCCGTCACTTTTCCGCTGATGATTCCTGTCTCAGAATTCAAAGATAAACCTTTTGGTAGATCATCAGCTTTCCATGCCATCGGACGTTCTCCCGATGTCGGAATATAAAAAAGAAATGTGGTTTCAGGATAATTACCTATTATATAAGGAGGATTAATGCAAGGAGCACCTTCAAAGATTTTATTTGAACCATCCGCATAAATCAAATTAAAAGGCATCAATATACCTAACAATACAAGCATCACGGAATAAAAAGCAGTTTTCTTCATCGTATCAAATTCTTAGTTTATTATTCACCGGATAAAAATAAACTATTTTCCTAATATGAAAATAAATCCCCAACGAATCACTTCGGCGGGGAACTATTTAATTTTTTACCTAAATTGTGGTTACGTAATAAAATTATGACTAACTAACTTAAATTCTGTACTGCAAAGATACGGCAGACACTGTAAGTATACAATCCCATGTTTATGGTATATTTCTATCCTCTTATCCCTATTTATAGTTAGTCATTCTATATCCGACTGATCTATCAGGTTATTCAATAAAGCATATACAGTTAATCCCGACACTGTTTTGATGCCGGTTTTACGAGTAATATTCTTGCGATGCGAAATCACCGTATGAATGGAAATATTATGCAAGTCAGCAATTTCTTTGTTCGTCATACCTTTAGCCACAGACGTTAGAATCTCATTTTCCCGTTCGGATAATTCATAATTATCTACCGTTTCCGTATTCGAATTGCTATTTTCTATCGCCTGTTTGAATTTACGTGTAATGACCACGGTGTCATCATTTGCCTCTATCGTCCCATTGTATTGTTTTAATGTATCCGAATCCACATAATTATATACCAGCGCAAATAATAAAGTTTCTTGTTGAGACGGTAATAACACCCTTATATTCAATCGTTTTTGATAATCTATTAAAGTTGGATTTATCAATAACAGGTCAAAATGAAGAGCAGTTGCACGCTCCTGATAATGAGAAAAGTCCGTAAAACAATGAATAATCTCATACTCAGGCTGGGCATCAAGCAGAGTTTTCAATCCCGCCGTTATTATCGGCGAGGACTCTACTATAACCAATTTATATTTCTTTTTCTGTTCCATCATCTTTTCTGTTCAAACTGTTCAACCAATGGCACAAGAATCTTATCTTCTATCAATGTATGTTTTCGAAAATCATCTTCCAACTCAAATAAATCGAATAATAGAGTGTTCAGAAGTTCGGGAGAACCGGTATCCGGCAAATATTTGATGATGATGTTTTTTAAATCATTCAATTTCTCTTCTATATTACTATGATTCTTTTCAAACTGACTGATGCTATATGACTTCATCGAGCTATTGTTTAAAAGAGTATTAATATAAGGGAAAGCGACTGTTTCTTCATAATCGAAATGATTCAACACTTCTTTCTGGTACTCCGAATAAAAACGTTGTAGTATTTGAGCCGGACGAGAATTTGATTGTTCTGCAATAGTATCCAATTTCACCCTTATACCGGGCAAACAAATTCCTTTATAATAACGGTGCGAATTCTGAAGATACTGCAACAAACTATTCATATCTAAAGATTGCAACTCGTTTTCTGCCGGAAGATAGTCTTCAAAAGTATAAACATTGCATACGATTAAAAAAAGTGAAGGAGGAATGCCACGTAATGAACACACTTCTTCCACACTCTTCTCCCCAAACCCAAGATGAATATCGAAACGGTTAAGTACAAGCAACAATTTATAATTGGTAAGCAAAACGTCCGCCAATTTCATCTTACCGAAAAAAAGTATATGATTCATATCTTATTCTTATTACAGGTTTAAATAATAATCTTCGTAAAGATACTATCTTTGCACCACAAAACAATTATCCATTATGCAAAATACCTACAACTATGTACTTTTTGATTTGGACGGAACCATTACCGATCCGATGGAAGGCATTACTAAATCAGTTCAATACGCCCTCAGTAAATATGGAATCAATGTAGAAGATCGCCGAGAATTGACTCCGTTTATCGGTCCTCCGTTGCAACATTCTTTTCGGGACTTTTATGGTTTTACCACCGAACAAGCCAATGAGGCTTGTGAAAAATACCATGAATACTTTCTTGTTAAAGGTATTTTCGAGAATAAGGTATACGAAGGGATGGAAAACTTCCTGCAACGTTTGCAAGAATCAGGACGAAAGCTATTTGTGGCAACTTCAAAGCCTGAACCCTTGGCACGCAAAATATTAGAACATTTCGGTCTTATCTCCTATTTCACTTTTGTGGGAGGCGATACGATGGAACGCAGCCGCTCGGACAAGGCCAAAGTCATAAGCTATGTCATGGAGACCAATGGCATTACTTCAGCCAACGATGTCATTATGATAGGTGACCGTAAACATGATATCATCGGTGCTAAAAGTAATAATATCAGTTCAATAGGAGTGCTTTATGGCTATGGGGATTATGAAGAACTGTCTCAAGCCGGAGCCGACTTTATCTCTAAAGATCTCGATGAATTAGAAAGCCTGTTAAATACAAAGAAATAAAAGTGTGTTGCAAAACATAACAATTTCTTATTCAATCTATAAAATAAAGGATATATTTGTGATATCAAAATGATATTATAAATTATACTACTATGATTAAAGAAGAAATTGATTTCAAAGGATTTAGCTTAAATGGTTTTTTAATGCTATTCATCAGTATTGTAGTGTTTGCCGGTTGTGCTTACTTATTACATTTAGCAGTTCCAAAAGACAATGATCTGCTTATTGCCCTTTCAGTTACTGGTATTGTATTAAGTTTGATGACATTACCCGGATATTTTGCTCTTGAGCCGAACGAAGCTCTAATTATGATCTTCTTCGGAAAATATAGCGGAACATTTAAAAACACCGGATTTTATTGGGTGAATCCTTTCTACGCTAAAAAGAAAGTATCCTTACGTGCCCGCAATCTGGATGTAGAACCGATTAAAGTGAATGATAAAATAGGTAATCCCGTATTAATCGGACTGGTACTTGTCTGGAAACTGAAAGACACCTATAAAGCAATGTTCGATATCGATGCACAGACAATGGCTTCAAGCGGTCGGACAACTACAATTAACAATGCGGTAGCCAGCCGTATGAGTGCTTTTGAAAACTTTGTCATGATACAAAGTGATGCCGCACTTCGTCAGGTAGCCGGACAGTACGCTTATGATGACACCGAACATAACTCTAACGAGTTGACATTAAGAGGCGGTGGAGAAGAAATCAATGAACAGTTGGAACAGAAACTAAACGAGCGTTTAGCTATGGCGGGAATGGAAGTCGTAGAAGCAAGACTCAATTATCTGGCATACGCACCGGAGATTGCAGCTGTAATGCTTAGACGGCAGCAAGCAAGTGCCATCATCTGCGCACGAGAAAAAATAGTGGAAGGTGCTGTTTCAATGGTTAGCATGGCATTGCAAAAATTATCGGAAGAAGGAGTTGTCGAACTGGATGAAGAAAAAAAGGCGGCAATGGTCAGTAACCTGATGGTAGTTCTTTGCGCCGACGAAGCTGCACAACCCGTAATCAATGCCGGAACTTTGAACCATTAAAAACAGACTTGAAATAATGAAAAAGATATTTCTGAGTATAGTCATCGTTATAATGACATTCAGTTCCTGTCAGACCAATAAAAGTAAATCTGATACTGATACCGACACCGGTTATTGGAAAGATACGCTCTCCATTCGGGATACTACATTCATGATACCCACGGATACGATGGGGCTGGATGCACGTCTGACGTTACCTGCAAACTCACATAAAAATCCATTGATTATCTTTCAATCCGTTATGGATAAAGATTTAAGTTGGGGCAAGCCGCCTAAGCCATACAGAGATTTGGCGACGGGGTTGGGCCAACAAGGCATTGCTTCCCTATGTTTTGACGGCACAGTCTATCAATATACCAGCCGGCAAAAAGATTTAGGAGGCTTTATTTCCGCTTTTAAATTGATGAATCAAGATTTGGATTATGCCTTTGATATTGCCAAAACCTTACCCAATATAGACACGGCAAGAATCTATGTACTATCAATGGGAAATATTCTTATTCCCGAAGCTATTCAAAAACATCCGGAAATAAAAGGAATCATAATGGCATCCACTCCTGCCAGACCATTAATGGACGGCATGATAGAAATGCTTCAAACCATGGCGAAAAAAGATACGATATGGGAATCCGCTTTGAAAGAAATGGAATCTCAATATGCCAATCTGCAAAAGTTGGGTACAAAAGCATTCAACGACAGTATTTCGTTACCAATGGATTTGAGCAAAGAAGAATGGAAAGAACTCAAAGATTATGCTTTGGCTGATGAAATGCAATCATTGCCAATTCCTATCTTTATCCTATTTGGAAGAGACGATATATCTTTGTCTCAAAAGGAATTTGATACATGGAAGATAAAGCTGGCAAACAAACCTCAATCCGTTTGTAAACAATACCCGGAGTTATCCATGCTGCTTATTGCCCCTAATGATAGCGATGAAAAGAATAAATCCCGCCATGTACCTATATATGTAGTAAATGATATAGCAGAGTGGATTAACTCTACCAATAATAATTAAAACAATAAGGAGGCTTATTTATGAAAAAACTAATTTATTTATCTTTATGTCTATTGGTCAGTATTACGACCTTCGCCCAAACTCAAAAGAATGAATATGCCAAATCCAGAAAAATGTTGCAACTACTTATGGACGGAAAAGGCAAAGAACTCTATATGATGTTGGATACCAACGCACAAAAAGCTGTTTCTGCCGAACAACTTAATACACTATGGAGTGAACTAACCCAATTATATGGAACTTGTAATGGAGAGGGAAATTGGGAAACAACCACTCTAATGGAACAAGAGATTCAATATATCGATCTGAAATTCAGCTCCACTCCCCTACGTTTTCTAACCGCTTTCGATAAAGACGGAAGAGCAAACACGCTCCGTTTTATCCCCGCACCGGTTACCCCTACAAAATAGTGTAAATATGGCAAAAAAAGAATCTCAGACAAAAAGCTTTGTGCTTCGTGTAGATGCTGCTACAATGGAAGCAATAGAAAAATGGGCTGCCGACGAGTTCCGTTCTACAAACGGACAACTCCAGTGGATCATTGCCGAAGCTTTGCGTAAGAGTGGAAGATTGAAAAAAAAGAAAGGTACAACGCCAATGGACGAAGAACCTCCGACCTAAAATATTATTATTCCGATAACCTTATAGAGGTTGTCAAAAGTCAAAGCATCCAAGTTTCCCCGCTTGAGCGGGGATTAAGGGGTGTGTAATCTTTCTTTGCTTATTAAACTGTTAGAAAAGTAACACACCCCCTACCCCCGCTCAAGCGGGGGAATTGAGATAGTTTAGACAACCTCTTGGTTTATCTCACTGTCACCATTGTTGCCCCAAACCCATATTCCCGAAAGGAAGCATCCTGATAAGTACACGTTTTATATTTATGCTTCAGCTCATCTATCACAGCTTTACGCAATACTCCATCACCTTTACCGTGGATAAAGACAATCTTCTGTCCGCGACGCCCTTTATATTGTTCCATAGCCTCACGAAACTTACCAAGTTGATAATTAAGTATTTCGCTATTGCTCATGCCGGCCGTTGAATCCAGTAATTCCGCTGCATGTAAATCAACCTCAACAATATCTTGCTTTACAGGTTGTTTCTTCTGTAACTTCACCGGTTCATCTACATTCCGTTTCTGCAATAGTGCTTCCTTTATATCATCGGCATTCACAAATATCTGCTTTACAGGAACATCGTTCTTTACAATGTCATAAATCAATGCGGGTTCCTCAAAATAAACGGACTCTGAAAAAGTATGCAGTTTATAGAACTTTACCGTATCTATCCGTAACTCAACATTGGCAGCAGGTTTCATTAGAAATGTACGTTCCTGCTTAAAAGGTATCAACTGCACTGCCACACGTTCCAAATCGTTCAGACTATCCTTGGTGAAAGTCTCCAGCAATTCTTTTGTATTAGGCTCAAGCAAACCGGATGCACGCACTTTCCAAGCAGCCCCTTCGGCATTGAGATACGTATAATACAGATAATAATTACTATCGTTCACCAAATAAGTATCAAATCCCGTAGCAGATATTGATTTCACGTCTTCCGGCACGTACGCCAACACCACATTCAATGTTTCTCCCTCACGTGTTTCAGCAGGACGATACGTGACAGGTTTCTCCACCTCTTTACGTACAGGTTCTTCTTGTCGTTTCGGTTGAGGAGCAGACTTACGCTTCATATTATAATCATCCGTATCAATCACCACACATTCATTCACCGGCATTGGAATATCGAATCCATCTCCATCTTCTACCAACACGATATTTTTCCCACGGAATTCTTTCACAATGCCGCCTCCTACTTCACTAAGGAAGCGTACTTTATCTCCTATTTTCATATTTCCTACTTATTTTATTGATTTATCAGTCTACAAAGATAATGTATTTCAGCGAAAAAGTATGTACCTTTGCGCGAACATTGGAATGTTGCAAGTAAAGAAAATATCAGAACACTATGACAAGTCAAGATCCTAAGCATATACATATAAGCGATTATAACTATCCATTACCTGACGAACGTATTGCCAAATTTCCGTTACCCGTCCGCGACCAATCCAAACTGCTTGTATACCGCCATGATAATGTATCAGAAAGTATATTTACGTCTTTACCGGACTATCTACCGGAAGGCGAATTGATGGTATTCAACAATACAAAGGTAATTCAGGCACGTCTGCATTTTCGTAAAGAGACAGGAGCATTAATCGAAGTGTTCTGCCTCGAACCCATTGCCCCGAATGATTATGTACTCTCTTTCCAACAAACGGAACATTGCGCATGGCTTTGCATGATAGGCAATTTAAAGAAATGGAAAGAAGGAACGTTAAGTCGGGAAATGATTATAAAAGGACAGACTGTCACACTAACCGCTACACGAGGTGAATGTTGCGGTACAAGCCATTGGATAGACTTTCGATGGAACAATTCAGAGATAACCTTCGCTGACATACTTGAAGTATTCGGTGAACTGCCTATCCCACCTTATTTAAACCGGGAAACAGAAGAAAGCGATAAAGAAACATACCAGACTGTATACAGCAAGATAAAAGGTTCGGTAGCCGCTCCAACTGCCGGACTACATTTTACAGAACGGGTACTCAGTGCGTTAAAGAATAAAGGAATAGAGCTGGAAGAACTTACACTTCATGTAGGGGCCGGTACATTTAAGCCTGTCAAGAGTGAAGAAATAGAAGGGCACGAGATGCATACGGAATATATTTCCGTTAGTCGTCACACCATCGAACAACTGATAACTCACGGTGGGCATTGCGTTGCAGTCGGCACAACTTCCGTACGTACATTGGAAAGCTTATACCATATAGGCGTAACACTACACAACAATCCCGACGCAACAGAAGAAGAACTTCACGTGCACCAATGGCAACCTTATGAAACTCCTTCTCGACTATCCTCTGTTGAAGCGCTTCAAGCTATTCTTAATTATCTTGACAGACACGGTATGGAAGCACTGCACACCAGTACGCAAATCATTATCGCACCGGGTTATGAATACCGTATCGTACGCATGATGGTAACCAACTTTCACCAACCGCAAAGTACCTTGCTGCTACTCGTCTCAGCATTTGTCAACGGTAATTGGCGTACTATCTATGATTATGCACTTAGTCACGGATTCCGTTTTTTAAGTTATGGCGACTCATCATTGCTCATACCATAACAGTATCAGACATCATTAACTTAACAATACTACAATTGACCGGACAACATTAAATCCGGATAAGAAATCTTATATAGAATTGCATATCTGAGCAATTCTTCGGCATTGCATCTACATAAACTTTTAGCAATATGTTATTAAATATACTCTGATACGTACAATAATCAGGTATATTTATTACATTTGCACATCACTAAACCAAAAAATGATATGAAATTCACATTATCTAATCAACTACCCGACCCTCCAGTATTCGTGGAAGGTATCCGTCGCGCACCGGATCGTGGCTATAAGTTGTCACCTGCACAGACTAAGACTGCACTAAAGAATGCACTACGTTACATTCCACGCGAACTTCACGCACAACTCGCTCCCGAATTTATGAACGAATTGCTGACACGTGGTAAGATATATGGTTACCGCTTCCGTCCCGAAGGTGATCTCAAGGCAAAACCTATCGACGAATATAAAGGAAAATGTATCGAAGGAAAGGCTTTTCAAGTTATGATAGATAATAATCTGTCATTTGATATTGCCCTCTACCCCTATGAATTAGTAACCTATGGCGAAACAGGACAGGTATGCCAAAACTGGATGCAATACCGTCTCATAAAGATGTATCTCGAAGAACTGACACAAGACCAAACTCTGGTAGTAGAAAGCGGGCATCCTTTAGGTTTATTTAAATCAAAACCCGAAGCGCCACGTGTTATTATCACCAATTCCATGATGGTAGGTCTGTTTGACAACCAAAAGGATTGGGAAATAGCGGCACAAATGGGAGTGGCAAACTATGGTCAGATGACAGCCGGCGGATGGATGTACATTGGTCCGCAAGGTATCGTACACGGTACATTCAATACCTTACTAAATGCCGGACGAATGAAACTCGGCATACCGCAAAACGGTGATCTGCGCGGACATCTTTTCATTTCTTCCGGTTTGGGCGGTATGAGCGGTGCACAACCCAAAGCAGCCGAAATAGCAGGAGCGGCAGCAATCATTGCCGAGGTAGATGCATCACGCATAGAAACGCGGCATAAACAGGGATGGGTACAACATATCACATCGGACATTCCCGAAGCTTTCCGTTTGGCACACGAAGCCATGAACAAAAAAGAACCATGCTCTATTGCCTATCATGGCAACATTGTAGATTTATTGGAATATGCCGTAGCACAGAATGAAGCAATAGAGCTGCTTTCCGATCAAACGTCCTGTCATGCCGTATATGAAGGTGGTTATTGTCCGGCAGGACTGACATTCAAAGAACGTACCCAGATGCTAAAAGAAGACCGCGAACAGTTCTGCCGCTTAGTAGATGCGTCTTTACGACGCCATTTTTCCGTTGTAAAGGAACTGGTAAGCCGTGGAACATACTTCTTTGATTACGGAAATTCATTTATGAAAGCAATTTATGATGCAGGCGTCAAAGAGATTTCACGTAACGGAATAGACGAAAAAGACGGATTCATTTTCCCGTCTTACGTGGAAGATATTATGGGACCTGAATTGTTCGATTATGGCTATGGTCCATTCCGCTGGGTATGTCTGAGTGGGAAGCATGAAGATCTGATTAAAACTGATCATGCCGCTATGTCATGTATAGACCCTAACCGCCGAGGACAAGACTTGGATAACTACAACTGGATACGCGATGCCGAAAAGAACAATCTGGTAGTAGGTACACAGGCCCGTATCCTTTATCAGGATGCCGAAGGCAGGCTGAAGATTGCACTTCGTTTCAATCAGATGGTCCGTGACGGAGAGATCGGGCCGGTGATGCTGGGACGCGACCACCATGATGTCAGCGGGACAGACTCGCCTTTCCGGGAGACGT
>ERZ791802.900-NODE-900-length-26449-cov-2.947791_pt1 | contig 26449 bp, 15 predicted proteins | sample MGYA00510308_ERZ791802 | MGnify/ENA primary metagenome ERZ791802 (study PRJEB30046, sample SAMN00792028) | human gut metagenome | study: EMG produced TPA metagenomics assembly of the A metagenome-wide association study of gut microbiota in type 2...
TGCGAAAAGAAACTCCATTTGTCTATTAATAAAAGATCCTTTTTCAATCAACCTTATGTTTTTTAAAAACATCGAGGTGTTTGTGCTCAATCAACCCGATGATTATTTTAAAATCCTTGATGATTAATTTCATACCAACAATACGAAACACCAAATATTACACAGTAATTGCTGATTTTTACACATCAGTATCTACGCTTCAGGCTACCTTTGCCTATGTCAAACGAGACAAAACAAAATTAATTATAAACTTAAAATTTTTACTATCATGAAGAAACAATTACTTTTCGTGGCTGCTTTCGTAGCAACAATGTTTGGAACAGTGAGTGCACAAAACTCTGTGGTTTTCGATGACTGGGAACAAGGAGAGAAAAACATCACTTCAGTAGTAACCAAAGGTATCTTCACTTTTACCGCAAGTGAAAAGAATGCAATGTCTGTTGATGCTAATTCCTCTAAATTTGAAGACGGAGTTACTTATACAACACGTCTGAAAACAGCAGGAACCAGTAAAGACGATGATAGAACTGTAAAAATCGCTTGTCCTTCTGCAGGTACAGTTATTATTGCAGCACGTACAGGTAGCAACAGCGCTACAGACCGTAACATCGTAGGAACATTTAACGGAACAGAAGTTCTTAATAAAATATTATTGGAATCAGAAGCAGAAAAAGAAACCTATACAGATGATAATGGAGAAACAAAAACCAGAAGTATCTATCCTTATGTAAAAGTTAATATTTCAGGAGCAGGTGATTTAGTATTGAGCGCACCAACCGGCTCTATCAACTATTATTATCTTGCATTTGATAATGGTGATACTCCCAATAATATTGCTTCATCAGTTGCAGAAAAAGTAATCATCGGAACAGAATATTACAATGTAGCAGGTGTTAAAATGGCTGAAGCTCAAAAAGGTTTGAACATTGTTAAGAACATCTACGAAGACGGTTCAGTACAAGTTACTAAGACTTATATCAAATAAAGTTTTAATATTCAACACATTATCAGGCGGGGCTTTTACAAGTTCCGCCTTTTTTATCTATATATCTTTATATTTCAAAAATAAAAATTCAACTACTACACCAATTATTTTCTTTAACTTTGCCCCATTAAACGATAATTTATGAAACGACTGGTAATATTCGACCTTGATGGAACACTGCTTAATACGATAGCCGACTTAGCAAACAGCACTAACTATGCACTAAAGCAATGCAGATTTCCACAGCATGATGTTAGTGAATATAATTTCTTTGTTGGTAATGGTATTAACAAACTCTTTGAACGTGCACTCCCCGAAGGAGAAAAGACAGAAGAAAACATCTTATCCGTACGCAAAGAGTTTCTTAAACATTATGATGCTCATAATACCGATTTTAGTACCCCCTACCCCGATATTCCGGAACTTTTACGGGAACTGCAACAAAGAGGATTAATGCTCGCAGTAGCATCAAATAAATATCAAAGTGCCACTCAGAGGCTGATAGCACATTATTTTCCTAACATTCACTTCATAGCAATTTTAGGTCAGAGAGAAAGTATTCCTGTCAAACCGGACCCTATCGTTGTCAACGAAATCATTTCCATTGCCAAGGTAAACCGTGATGAAGTACTATATGTGGGAGACTCCGGAGTAGACATGCAAACGACAAAAAACGCAAAAGTAACCGGGGTAGGCGTAACATGGGGATTTCGCCCAAGACAAGAATTAGAGAAATTCCAACCCGATTATATTGTAGATAATGCCGAAGATATACTAAAATTGATTTAATAAGAAAAGACTTTGCCAAAGAATATAAAGATTGTATATTTGCACCGATTTTAATCGGTGTAAATGAAATATTTGTCTTACATATTAGCTTTATGGGTACTACTACTATCGACAGTTCCTTGTTTTTTAAAAGATGAATGTTTGTTCCAAAGTATGAACGAAGCACAAGAAGAGGCGTGCACTGATAATGATTGTTCTTGCACCGACTGTTGTTGTTCTCCCTTTTTACATTGTAATACTTGCACCGGCTGTCCTGTCCCTAGATTATTTCATTCATTTTCTGTCGTGAGAGTCTTATTAAATGACAATCTCCTTTCTTTTTACAGAGATAAACTGATTCCTCAATTTTCATCTTCTATTTGGCAACCACCAAAGATAGATTAACGTCTGAAAAGTATTATATTAATGTTTAGCGATGAATACTAACTTCATCGTAGAATTGTTATACACTTATTTTTTACCAATAATAGAAATATGAAGATAAGATTTATATTACTGGCAATGTGCATATTGTCAGTACAAAATATATTGTCGCAAAATATATTTAAAGCCATTATAAAAGATAATGAAAGTAAGGACATTTTAATCGGAGTAAATGCTACACTAAACAAAACGACTAATGGAGCAAGTTCTGATGAAAACGGCATAATTACTATATTAAACATACCTGATGGAGAGCAACATATCACATTTAGCTATCTCGGGTATGAAACTAAAACAAAATCATTTTTATTTCCTTTACCAACAACTGATCCTATTGAAATATTCTTAGAGCCGGATGAGGAAATGCTAGAAGAAGTAGTTATTTCATCTACTAGAGGAACACGAACCATTCAAAACATACCAACTCGAGTCGAATTTATATCAAGTGAAGAGTTGGGGGAAAAAGGAAGTATGAAACCTGGAGATATTCGTATGTTATTGAATGAAAGTACAGGAATCATTACCCAACAAACATCTGCCACATCAGGAAATGCAGCTATTCGTATACAAGGTTTGGATGGCAGATATACGCAAATATTAAAAGATGGTTTTCCGGTTTTTGCAGGTGCAGCTAGTGGATTGGGGCTATTACAGACTCCTCCTCTTGATTTAAAACAAGTTGAGATTATCAAAGGGGCAACATCTACTTTATATGGTGGTGGTGCAATAGCTGGTTTAGTAAACCTAATATCCAAAACACCAGAAGAAAAAAAGGACTTAAGCCTACATTTTAATGGAACATCAGGAAAAGGCTTGGATGTAAGTGGATTCTACGGTCAACGATTTGACAAAATCGGAACAACTATTTTTGCTTCATATAATAAGAATTGGGCCTATGCCCCCTCGAATACGGATTTTACAGCGATTCCCCAATATGACAGATACGTTCTTAATCCGAAATTATTTCTTTATTTCACAGAAAACACGCAAATGAGCATAGGATTAAATACTATGTTTGAAAACCGTTTAGGAGGAGACATCCAATATATCAAAGGTAAAGGAGGTGATGTACATTCTTATTTTGAGAAGAACAAAACTCAAAGACACTCTACGCAACTGACATTCAAACATAAATTCAATGAAAAAAACAGGTTGGATCTAAAAAACAGCGTAACTTATTTCAAAAGAAATATAAGTATACCCGATTATTCCTTTGAAGGTACTCAGATTTCAACGTTTAGCGAGCTATCATATATACATACTACCAAAAAATCAGAGTGGGTTGCAGGATTAAATCTTTGGACGGACAAATTCAATGAAAAGAAACTAACAGATTTTCAACTAAGGAATTATAACCAAACCATAATGGGCGCTTTTATACAAAACAACTGGAGAACAACGAAATGGCTCAATCTTGAAACCGGGTTAAGAACAGATTATGTCCCCAATTATGGAATAGCCGTACTTCCTCGTATTTCTGCCCACTTCAAAATAACTGATAAATTCTCATCACGCCTAGGTGGTGGATTCGGATATAAGGCTCCAACTATCTTTACGGAAGATAGCGAACGTTTACAATATCAGTGTGTGTTACCAATTGACAAGAACAAAAATAAACTTGAAAGAAGTTACGGGGTGAATATCGATTTTAACTATGTCACCTCATTCTGTGAAGGGGACATAACATTTAGCGTCAATCAATTATTCTTTTATACGTATCTTGATACCCCCCTTTTACTGCAATCTTCGGAAAACGGATTATACAGACTCAATAATATAACGGGCAACATGGACACTAAAGGTGGGGAAACAAATGTGAAGATCGGATATAAAGATTTCCATTTATATCTAGGATATACTTTTACAGACACCCACACTACTGAGAATTCTGTAAAGTACGAGAATATACTGACCCCAAAACATCGTTTAAACGGTATATTAATGTATGAAGTAGAAGATAAATGGAAAATTGGTTTGGAAGCATACTATTTCAGCCCTCAGAAATTAAGTGAAGGATTGAAAGGAAAACAATATGTTGTCTGTGGATTCATGATTGAAAAAATATGGGAACGATTTTCTATATATGCCAATTTTGAAAATTTCACAGACAGACGACAAACTCGTTTTGATACAATCTATACAGGCAGTATTTCTAATCCTGTTTTTCGGGACATTTATGCTCCATTGGATGGATTTGTTATGAATGGCGGTATAAAGCTGAGATTTTAAAAGTAGTTTAAAAATCACAGAGAATATCATTTAAGAAAGAGAAAGAACTTACCCCTGTTACAAAGCTGTAGCAGGGGTAAATCTTTTAATATAAATTTTTCAGAACAGTTTCTACAATACTAAAATTAGAGAAAGATATTCTGTAAATAGTAAATAAGTTTCAAAAGGTCTGCATTCTTACTTTATAACCATTTTTGCCGCCTCAACAGAACCATCATTATAAATACTACGAACGATATTTATCCCCTTCATCGGAGCTGATAACTTTAAACCGCTAAAATCATAATATTCTATTGCTATAACTTCTTTATTGCCATCTACTATTTGAATAAAAGTAGGTCCATCAATCTTACCCACTCCACAATAAACAGGAACAATATCCGGAACCTCAGACGCAGCATCAGCCTTATATGTATAAGGTGGACGATAATCAGAAGTTGGGATCTCATAAAGTTTATCATATTTCACTCCTTCTTCTGCATACTCTTGCGGGATTCTCTTACAATTCTCAAAGATGAGATCCACTAGTGTGGCTCCTTCCCCCTCACCGCTTGGCATTACCGGAGATTTCACATCTTTAAAATAACAGCCTTCAATATATGCAATGGCACCACTACGCAAATCATAACCATCCTGACAATTCTCTTGCAGATTATTATAATAATGATAGGTACCACCACGCTGCAAGGGTAAGCGAGAACCTTGTATGTTCAAAAAATAGTTGTGATGCATGGTAACAGTACGAGGATACATATCCGAATTTCCCTTACCACTCAGACAAGCCTTACTGTGTTCATGGAATTTACACCAAGAAATAGTTGTATATTGCACATTATTCTTCATATCAAGTAATCCGTCATAACGGTCTTTATTTACACCGTTCTCATTAAAGAATTCACAATGGTCTATCCAATAATGATGTCCATAATCAGTCTTTGCGCTTGTTTTGTCCGCCTGAATACTGATACAATCCGGATCACCAAGTACGACTTCCGCACCATCTCTCCAAGCAATCACTTTATTCTCACCACTTTTCACAACTGGAACATCTTTCATCGTAAACTTAATATTCCGAATAATTATATTACTCTGCGTTTGGATAACCAATCCTATACGATTGAAAAAAGCATCGTTCCCTACGCCTAACAATGTTTTGTTAGAACCTACTTTTAATATTTCACCATAAGTAGAAGCCGTACCGGAAGTAGAAATATGTCCGTCTCCATCAACAAAGCACGGAGTATCAGTCGTAAACTCTTTAGTAATCAAAATAGTATAAGGAGTAGTAGCATCCTCAACATATCTTTTTAATTCAGTAAAAGTAGCGGGAGTAACAATTTCTCCATCTGCGCCACCGGTTGTACCACCCTTTTGATAAAAACTGCCTTCGCCCTCCATTGCAGCATATCCAACCATTGAAAAATCCGGTTGTGCATATAATAAGGAACTACCCAACGTAAAGGTCAAAAATAAAAGTAACTTGTTTTTCATGTTATTCTTCATTTTAAAATTAATATTTTCCTGAGTGCTAAATTACTGGATTACATCCATAGCTATTGGTAAATTTTGTTTTTTGAAGGGGAAATATTATCCAAGTGAAGATGTTAAATACTTAGTCAGCAAAACAATAATAACATTTAGAATTTGCTGATTTATCTGCTATTTCTTTTCTTTGCGTATCAATAAACGGGTATAAAGAAACCCCTATAAATTTCCGCTTAATACCATGAACGAATCAAACTGTTAAATATCTGTTTTAAAACACCTATAACAATTAATTCCATCCTAAAAACAAAAATTACACACATGACTCTCCTATGACCACATATCTTTGTAGCGATGATTAACACTTAATTCATTGAATTTTAATTAAATCGTATTTATCAATTAATAAACATGCAAAGAATGTCTAACAATTTGAAAAACATGCGCACCTTGCTTCTAATACTATTAGCAGCGATATCATTAAACGTATCGGCGCAGACCATTACCCTCACAGGTAATGTGAAAGACAAAACAGGAGAACCGATTATCGGTGCATCTATTCTCGAGAAAGGCACAACGAATGGTACCATTACTGATTTCGACGGAAATTTCACCTTAAAAGTTTCCGGTAAAGTTCCGGTTATTGTATCATATATCGGTATGAAAACACAGGAGTTCAATGTAAAAGGTAAGACCAGAATCGATGTTACTTTAGAAGATGATACACAAAATCTGGATGAAGTGGTAGTTATCGGTTACGGTACGGCAAAAAAGAAAGACTTAACAGGTTCCGTATCTACAATCAATAGCGAAGCGTTGAAAGATATACCGGTTGCCAATGTAGCGGAAGCTATAAGCGGTAAGATGGCCGGTGTACAAGTTACCACAACAGAAGGTTCACCTGATGCAGATGTTAAGATACGCGTTCGCGGTGGAGGTTCTATTACCGGCGACAATACACCTCTTTATATAGTAGACGGATTCCCGGTAAATAGTATTTCCGATATTCCTTCTACTGACATCCAAGACATCGTTGTATTGAAAGATGCTTCTTCTACTGCAATTTATGGTGCCCGTGGTGCAAACGGTGTTATTCTCATCACGACCAAATCTCCGACAGAAGGTAAATTCTCCGTTTCTTATAATGGTTCTTACGGTTGGAAAAAACTTGCCGGCAAATTAAATGTACTTTCTCCATACGAATTTGCTGCACATCAATATGAAGAAGCTGCTATCGCAAATAAAATCAGTGACCAATACGAACCATATTTTGGTAAGTTCCAAGATATGGATATCTACAATACCATAGAAGGAACAGATTGGGTGGATGAAGTATTCGGACGTACCGGATATACAATCAACAATAATGTCAGCATAAACGGTGGTACTGATAAGATTAGCTATAATATAAGTTATAGCCGTGTAGATGATAAAGCTATCATGGCCGGTTCCGATTACACACGTAATGCATTAAGTGCAAAAATCAAAGCTAAACCGTTTAAATGGTTGAATCTGGATTTTTCTACACGCTATACAGATACCGATATCAATGGTGGTGGTGCAAATGATGTAAAAAGTGAAAAGTCGACTAACGACTCACGCCTAAAACATAGTGTTATCTACACTCCGATTGCCATGGGAAATGTTACAGCAGGAACCGATGACGAAGAAGAAGTAGGTTCATTATTCCCGCCAACAACAATGATTCGTGACACATACCGCTATAAAGACAACCAAATTTACAGTTATAATGGTGGGGTTACAATCAAACCGATAAAAGGATTATCCATACGTTCCGAATTAGGCTACGAAAACAGGCCCGGACTGGAAAACCGCTATTACGGTAAAAGCACTTATTATGCAAGACAAAACAGCTCTGTGCAGAATGAACCGGCTTTAACTGTTACTACAAAATATTTCAATCGTTTCCGTAACACCAATACAATCAACTATGATGCTACGTTCAAGAAAATCCATAAGTTGACTGTATTATTAGGTGAAGAGACAATGGCAACACGTAGTCGTACGGTTACGAATCAGATAGATGGCATATCCGATGCATTCTCACCTGAAGATGCATTCAAATACACAGTAAACGGAAAATATTCGTCTTTCAATAATTATACAGACCCGGACGTTAAACTGTTATCTTTCTTCGGTCGTGCCAATTATGATTTGATGGGACGTTATCTGTTAACAGCAACATTCCGTGCAGACGGTTCAAGCATATTTGCTCCGGGACAACGATGGGGATATTTCCCTTCAGTAGCAGTGGCATGGAGACTTTCTGACGAGAAATTCATGCAAGGGGCTTCCAAATGGTTATCAAACCTAAAACTACGTTTCAGCTATGGTACAGCAGGAAATAATAATATTGATTCTGATCAATACCGTTCTATGTATTCAGCAAAGAATACGGCTTATTTGGAACAAGGAACTTCTTACTGGACTACCGGAACTCAACTTTACAATCCAGATCTGAAATGGGAAACGACCTATACACGTAACCTTGGTATAGATTTCGGTTTTTGGAATAACCGCCTAAATGGTTCTATTGAGCTTTATTCCAATAATACCAAAGACTTGTTGATTGACTTCCCGGTTAATGGAACAGGATATAATACACAAGCTAGAAATATTGGCGAAACTTCTAATAAAGGTATTGAGTTCCAATTAAATGGCGTGATTGTCGATACAAAAGATTGGGGATTTGATATAAACTTTAATATCAGTAAGAATAAAGGTAAAGTTAAATCACTCGGTGGTTTGAAACAAATCATTGCAGGTTCCACTTGGACCAGTACCATGTCTGATGATTACCGCGTATACGTAGGACAAGAAATCGGTTTGATGTACGGCTATGTAACGGAAGGCAGATATAGCGTGGATGATTTTAATTGGGATGGAAGTAAATGGGTATTGGCAGGAGTCGTTACAGACGAAAAAGGAAATTATGTTTCCGGTCCGGCTGATAACAGCAGTATAACCGGAAAATCATGGGGACCGGGTGCTTTAAAGCTTAAAGATGTGAATAAAGATGGAAAGATTGACGCAAATGACCGTCAGGTTATCGGTCACGCCGCTCCTAAATTCACCGGTGGTTTCGGTATTAATCTCCGTTACAAGAACTTCGATTTGTCAAGTGCCTTTACATTTGTTTATGGAAATGATATCTATAACGCAAATAAGATAGAATTCACCTCAAACAACAATAACTACAAATATCGTAACATGATTACAGATATGGCTTTAGGTAACCGTTGGACCAACATTGACTGGCAAACCGGAGCAGTAATTACAGATAAAGCTGCTTTAACAGCTGCAAATGCCAATACCTCTTTATGGTCTCCTTATAACCAATTCGTATTCCACTCATGGGCGGTAGAAGACGGTTCATTCTTGAGAATGAATAACCTGACTGTAGGTTACAGTTTACCTAAAGAATGGATAAAGAAAGTATTCATGCAACAATGCCGTGTATACTTCACTGCAACCAACTTATTCTGCATCACTAGTTATTCTGGCTTTGATCCGGAAGTAGATACAAGAACAAAAACTCCTCTTACACCGGGAGTAGACTATTCTGCATATCCGAAAAGCCGTACTTATAACTTTGGTATTAACTTAACTTTCTAACAATAATAAAGTAAATAAAATGAAGAATCTATTTTATATATTAGTTGCCGGATTACTACTTCTAAATACATCTTGCGATGACTATTTGGATTCCGGTGCCAGTTCTTCCAAATCAGACGAAGAATTATACAGTGACCCGAACCTGACGGAAGGTGCTGTGATGGGTATCTACAACCTGATGACAGAGAATCGTTCTTATCGTAACCGTATGATTTGTTATATGGGTGTAAATACAGATATCGAAACCCATTCGAACTCAAAAGATGCAGCCGGAAAAACCGACCGTACAGCATTGGCTACTTACCAACAAACATCAAGTATGACTGATGGATTCAATGACTCCAACAGTTCAGACCCATGGAGCCGTATGTATGCCATCGTTGAACAGGCTAATTTAGTTATTAAAGGAATCCAAGACTTTGGAAATCCGACAAAAGAAAATCAAATGGGAACCTTACTTGCCGAAGCATTGACTCTTCGTGCTATGGTCTACAATGATTTAATCAAATACTGGGGAGATGTTCCCGCACGTTTTGAGCCGGTATCTGCTGATAATGTTTACATGAAGAAAAGTGACCGTAATAGTATCTATAACCGGATTCTTGATGACTTGAAAACAGCCGAAGAATTTTTACCATACAGCAAAACACAGTATTCAAACACACAACGTGTATCCACGACCTTTATTAAAGGACTCCGTGCAAGAATAGCTTTAATGGCGGCAGGTTACCAAATGAAAGTGTCTGAAGATTATCAGACTATTAATACACATTACAGAGTGGATGCAGCACGCAGAACGGAATTATATACAATCGCACGCGACGAATGTAAAGACATCATTGCTCAAGATCCACGTACATTAGGTAATTATGAAGATGTATTCAAAAGAATATGTGAACGCAACTTTGCATCAGGAAGCGAAATCATTTTCCAAATGCCATTTAGTTCCAGTCGTGGTGAATACGTCAGTTATCTCGGCCTTCGCAGAGAATATGAAAAGTTATCCGGAGATAAATACAGCAGCATTACCGTTAAAGGTGAAATCAGCGTAGTACCATCATTCTTTTATGATTTCCAAACCGGTGACACTCGCCGTGATGTAACAGCAGCTCCATACAAATGGGTTGACGATGTGCAAACATTAACAAGCGTCAACAAATTCTATCTGGCAAAGTTCCGTGCCGAGTGGATGAAAGACAATTTCCTTAGCAGTAATGATGATGGTATCGCACACTGTGTACTCCGCTATGCAGACATTCTTCTGATGGCTGCCGAAGCTATCAATGAACTGGAATCCGCTCCTACTACTGAAGCTATCGGATATTTGGAAGCTATACGTAAAAGAGCATTCTCCGATAATGAAGCACACATGAACTATTGCGGTGATTATACCACAAAAGAAGGTTTCTTGAATGCAATTGTAAACGAGCGTGCATTTGAATTCTGTGGTGAAAATATTCGTAAATGGGATTTAATGCGTTGGGGAGCATTAAAGAGCAAGATGGATGAAGCTAAAGCCAATCTAAGTGACCTCCGTGAACAAAGCGGTGCTTATTCCGGAGTTCCGGCTGACGTTTATTACAAATTAAATGCAGATAATCAAACTTTAGAGATTTGGGGATTAAACCGAGGAGAAGATACTCCAAGAAATACAGATGAAGATAAAGCCGAAGGTTGGAAAAAGAAATCATGGCTTACAGCTACTGACAGTAGTACAGGTAAATTATTACTTGATGAAGATGCTTACGTAAACAAAGCCCTTTATCAATGTGAAGATCCTGATGAGCGTCAATTACTACCGATCATGGATGTGGTAATCAGCAACAGCCAGGGAGCATTATCTAACTACGGATATTTATCCGCTTATTAATTTATAATTAAGAACATTTGTAAAAAGATATATTATGCAAATAAAAAAATATTTTTTAGGATTTATTGCGGCAACGGCATTACTCGTTGCCTGCAATGATGACGAGGATATGACGCAATCACGCATTTTCCGTCCTATTGAAATCACTGTTGACAACACAGGAGACGGTTATGTAGATTTCTCTTGGTATCCAAGTAAGAATGCATCCTCTTATGAAGTACAAATCTCTGAAGATGAAACTTTCTCTGAAGGTAAAACTAATACTTACAGTGATTTAAAAGAAACCACACTCCATGTAACAGACGGAGTAGCAATCAACAGTACCGATCTCGACTCTCTTTATGTACGTATCCGTGCATTCAGTGCATTGCAAGGTGTGGGTGATTCCGAATGGTTAGAAGCAATGAAATTCGCTCCTTACCGTGAAAACATCTTCTCTACATCCAATAACACTTTCAAAAAAGAATATGTTAATAATACTAGTGTCATTGTACGCTGGAAAGAAGGAATAACCGATGTAGACCAACTGATTTTAAGAAACGCAGACGGCTCAATCAAAGATGAACACCTGCTTACACCGGAAGAAATAGATGCACGTTCCTATACATTCGAAGGACTAACGCCTTCTACCGTTTATTCCGTATCTATTTATAATGAAGGCAAACGTAGAGGTAAAGTAGTATTTACAACCCGCAGTGCAAACGAAGTCATCGTAACCGGCGTTGATGAATTACTCGCACAGTTAAAAGCTGTAGAACCGGGATGGGTGATCCGTGTAAAAGCACTTTCCGAAGGAGCTCCTTATGAATTCTCTTCTGCACTTAATATCACAAAATCCGTAACTATCGAATCAGCATCAGATGCTCCGACTCAATTCTATCTTCCGGACGGAGTAAATCTTCGCGGAACTCTTGGAAAGGTTTCATTCAATGATTTAATCATCACAGGAGATGGTGCTTCCGGAGAGAATACATTTAATTTGGCAAAAGCCGGAAATGATGCGGAAAGTGTAGCTTTCGCAAGTATCGATTCACTTGTTATCAGCGGATGTGAGATTTCTAACTACAATAAAGCATTAATCTGCTATGGTCCGGATGATACCTCTTGTAATGTATTCATAGATAATAGTATTGTTCATGACATCAGTGCCGGTAAGAGCGCACAGGTTATTGATTTACGTAACGTTACCGTTACAAATATGAAGATTACGAATAGTACCTTCTACAATATGGAAAGAGCGTTTATCCGTGTGGCAAAGAACGAAAACAGTCAAAACTTTGAATTGAGCAACTGTACATTCTACAATACCAATGCTTCCAGCCAGTCATTCATCGATTTCAATAACGGCAGTAAGGGTACTTACCTTATTACAAACAACATCTTCTCCAATATTACAGGTAAAGGATGGACAATGCCTCAAGATAAAGATGCTGACGGGAAAGCTACACCGGCTAGCGGTTCAACATTGGAATACAGTTATAACTGTATATTCAATGTAAACTTCACCAGTAACGCTACTGCACAGTGGCATGTTGAAGAAGGTAACCGTCTGAATACCGATCCGATGTTTGCAGCACCTGAAACCGGTGACTTCACATTAAGCAGCAGTTCACCATGCTTATCAGGAGGTAAACGCGGAAGTATTATGGGCGACCCAAGATGGAAAAAATAACTTGATTTATTGAATTAAGAGTATCACTTTTTCAAAGAGTCGTTTTCTCATCATAGAGAAAGCGGCTCTTTTTATTTTAGTCCTCCGTACCTCCTATTCGTTCAGCCATGGCAAGCCTTGCGTTTCACTATGGAAAGCCTGTCGTTTGCCCATGCTCATCCTTCCGTTCAAGCAAGGGCAAACGCATCATCCATATAGAAGTTCATATCACTTGATTATTTAGTTTATCACTGAAATAATTGGTCCTATACTTCCTGCTTTACTATATTTTATGTATTTTTGAATGCTAATAATAACTTAAAAGGACCATGATGAAACACAGATTATTTATAGTTCTTGCTTTATTGATAAGTATATCCGCATCCGCACAATTAAAATGTTCTTTCAGGCATTATTCTTCCGAGGATGGTCTATCGCAAAACACTGTAATGAGTATAATGCAAGACCATAAAGGATTAATATGGCTGGCCACTTGGGACGGTATCAATAAATTCGACGGCTATAATTTTAAAACCTATAAGGCTCGTCAGGGCAACTTTATCAGTCTGACCAACAACCGTGTGGACTTTATAAAAGAAGATAAATACGGTTATCTTTGGGTTCTGACTTACGATAACCGTGCACACAGATTTGATCCCAGTACGGAAACGTTTGAACAGGTTCCTTCTTCCGGTGAGGGCAGCAACATTAACATACAGTCAATCGAAGTGATGCCTCAAGGTAGTGTTTGGCTACTGACCGAAAATGATGGTGCAATCCGTGCTACGACAGATGAAAAGACGCATGAACTGTCCACAGAAATCTATTCTTTAAAGTCCGGTCTGTTCCCATGCCAAAAAGTTATTAAGGCTTGTGCCGACAAATCCGGTAACGAATGGTTGCTTACAGACAATGGTCTGGCTTTAATAAAGCCGGATAGTAATATTCCTGTTTCTTATTTCGTTGAAACGAAAGAGACTGGTTCGGACAGGAAACAATATTTCTACTCCTTCCAAGAACACGGAAATGAAATCTTTTTTGGCTCGGATAAAGGACGATTGTGGCGTTATCAAAAAGACGGAAGCAGATTCCAACTATTAGAACTACCGGTAAAAGCCAATATCATAGAAATAAACACCCTTTCAAAAGATGAGATTGTAGCAACAACGCGTACCGAAGGGTTTTACGTATACAACTTGAAAACTCAAAAAATAACTCCATATACAAAAGAATCAAACCCTGAATTATCCGGCATTAAAATAATGTCTACCTATGTAGATAAGCATCATGAATTATGGTTTGAACTTAATAAACGCGGAGAAGTATGTCATTTCAATCCGTTTACCAAGAACTTAAAACGGGAAATACTCGTCACAGAACCCGGAAATGCGGCACGTTCGGAACCTGCATTCCATATACATGAAGACGTAAACGACAGATTATGGGTACATCCCTATGGTGGAGGACTGTCTTATTTCGACAGAGAAAAGAATACATTGATACCGTTCTATAATAAACCGGGATCACCTGATTGGAAGTTCTCTAATAAATTACATTCCATCATGTCCGATCGTCAGGGCAACTTATGGCTATGCTCCCACTCTAAAGGATTGGAAAAAGTAACCTTTACTAATAATGAGTTTAATTTAGATACGCCATATCCACATGACTATGAATCGCTTAGCAATGAGGTGCGTGCATTGCTTAAAGATAAGGATGGAAACTTATGGGTTAGCGTAAAAGAAGGTATTGTCCGATTCTATAATCCCCAAAACATTTATATGGGATATCTGACCGAAAATGGTACCATATCTCAAAAAGGAGCACCAATGACAGGAGTTGTTTATTGCTTCTTCCAAGATTCCAAAGGTATCTTATGGATTGCGACTAAAGGGGATGGACTGGTACGTGCTCAAAAAAGTGGTGACAATTATATACTTACCCGTTATAAATATAATGCAGATGACATATACAGTTTAAGCCACAATGATGTCTATTCCGTCTTTGAAGACCATAAGGGACGTATCTGGATAGCAACTTTCGGAGGTGGCTTGAACTATATAGACAATCATAATGAAAAAATCACCTTTATCAATCATCGTAATAACCTAAAAGGATATCCAATAGACCGTTGCCATCGCGTACGCCATATTACAACCGATAAATCCGGTAATATTTGGGTAGGAACAACAACCGGAGCACTTTGTTTCAATGAAAACTTCAAGAATGCGGAAGATGTTGTATTTCATCATTACTCCCGCGTTCCAAGCAATACAAATAGTTTGAGTAATAATGATGTGCATTGGATTATCTCTACCCAAAATAAAGATTTATATTTGGCTACTTTCGGTGGAGGATTGAATAAATTAACTTCCATAAATGAAAAAGGCGAAGCCATATTCAAATCATATACAGTAAAAGACGGCGCTCCTTCTGACGTAATGCTTTCTATTCAGGAAGATAATCACGGACAACTCTGGATTAGCACTGAAAACGGACTAAGCAAGTTCGTTCCCTCTACTGAAAAATTTGAGAATTATGATGAAGGCCGTTTCGACCTCAGTACCCGTTTCAATGAAGGGGCTTCGGCCAAATCACGTGATAATAAGCTTTACTTCGGAACAAGCAACGGAGTGCTTAGCTTTATTCCCGATTCCGTTCGAAAAAGTACCTATGTCCCTACCCTGATATTCTCTAAATTGTCCATAGCCAATGTGGAAGTAGTGCCTGGAGAGGATGGCTCCATTCTGAAAAAAGGATTGGACGATACAAACAAGCTGATTCTTTCCCATAAAGAAAATATCTTTACTATACAATATGCAGCATTGGATATGGTAAAACCGGAAAACATCAAATATGCTTATTTTCTGGAAGGATTCGACGAGGACTGGAACTATGTAGACAAGCAGCGTACAGCCACATACACCAACTTACCTAAAGGGAATTATACCCTCAAAGCCAAATCCACAAACAGCGAAGGTGTATGGGTAGAAAACGAACGTACACTGCATATAACCGTACTTCCTTCTTTCTGGGAAACACCACTTGCATTTTTGCTTTATGTGCTCTTTATCATAATAATAATCTTAATCACAGTATATATCTTATTTACTATATATCGTCTAAAGCATGAAGTTTCTGTAGAGCAGCAAGTTTCAGACATAAAACTACGCTTCTTTACCAATATATCTCATGAACTTCGTACCCCTCTTACACTTATCGCAGGTCCGGTAGAATATGTTTTAAAGAATACAAGGCTTCCGGAAGATGCCCGCGAACAGCTTCAGATAGTGGAACGCAATACAGATCGCATGCTGCGGTTAGTTAATCAGATACTTGACTTCCGCAAAATACAAAACAGAAAAATGAAGCTACAAGTACAAGAAATTGATATAGTACCTTTCACACGCCGTATAATGGACAATTTCGAAGCAATGGCAGAGGAGCATCATATTGACTTCATTTTCGAAAGCGAGACTACAAGTTTAAAACTATGGGTAGATGAAGACAAATTTGAGAAGATCATCTTTAATTTACTATCCAATGCGTTCAAATACACTCCACAAGGGAAAATGATTACTGTATTCATCCATGAAGATGAAAAGACAGTAGCACTGGGTGTACAAGATCAGGGTATAGGAATTGCCGAGAATAAAAAAGGATCGTTATTTGTTCGTTTTGAAAACCTGATGGATAAGAACTTATTTAACCAAAGTAGTTCCGGTATAGGACTTTCATTGGTAAAAGAGCTTGTAGAAATGCATAAAGCCTCCATTACAGTAGACAGTGAATTGGGAGAAGGAAGCTGCTTTACTGTAAACTTCCGCAAAGGAAAAGAACATTATGACGAAAACGTTGAACTCATTCTGAATGACTCCGACTCACCGATGGCTTCAAATATCAAAGTCATCGATATGAAATCCTCTGTTCCTGAAGTTGAAGAAGACATAAATATAGATTTAGAAGATAATCAAAAAGATACCATGCTTTTAGTAGAAGACAACTTAGAATTACGTTTCTTCTTACGCAGCATTTTCTCCTCCGAATTCAGAGTTATAGAAGCAGCAAACGGTATAGAAGGTTGGAACAAAGCTCTAAAGTTCATCCCTAATATTATCATCAGTGATGTTATGATGCCGGAAAAAGATGGCATTGAATTAGCAAAGGAACTACGTGCCAATATTTCTACCAGTCATATCCCTATTGTACTGCTAACGGCAAAAGCGTCTATTGAAAGTAAATTGGAAGGGTTGGAATTAGGTGCGGATGATTATATCACAAAACCATTTAGCTCCACTTATCTAAAGGCCAGAGTAGACAATCTATTGGCACAACGCCGGAAACTCCAGGAAATCTATCGGGCTAACTTAATGAACATACCTTCTGCACAGGAAGAGAAGGAAGCTCCTATACAACCGGAGATGTCATCCAGTGACCGTAAATTCATGGACAAATTAGTTGAACTGATGGAGAAAAACATGGATAACGGTGATATGGTAGTGGACGATCTTGTACAAGAATTAGCCGTAAGCCGATCCGTATTCTTCAAAAAATTAAAGACTCTGACAGGACTTGCTCCTATCGAATTTATAAAAGAAATGCGTGTTAAGCGAGCAGCGCAATTGATTGAGACCGGAGAATTTAATATGACGCAAATCTCTTATATGGTAGGTATTAATGATCCTCGTTATTTCAGTAAGTGCTTTAAACAGAAATACGGAATGACTCCTACAGAATACAAAGAGAAAGTCATAAAAAAATAAGAAAGGCATTTTATCCAATATCAGAACATCGTTTTTCACGATGTTCTGATTATTTTATTTCAGTTGTAGGATTCCATCCGTCATCACCCGAAAGTATCTTTTCAACTGTATAATCTTTTATATTTTCCAACTGTCTTGAAAAAGATGCGCGGGCTTTGGGATTTGCTCCTTCCCCTACATTCTCATACTCAGCATAAAAAACAGTTTTCTCAGCTTCTTTTTTATTCCAATTATTCCAACCTTCGGCCAAAATATGCTTTCCTAAGTTACAATGAATAAAAACGGCTTGCGCATACGGACGCCATGGACGAGACAGATATACTTTATCCACATCATCGTCTGCCGTTAAGTTACAATCGAAGAAAACATAACCGTAAGCTTTTCCCCGATCCGTGGCAGGAGCTGTTACATAGCCATTTCTTTTGCTATGTACTATGCAACGATTAAAGACAGCCATAGACCATCCGAAAATAAAATCCACAGTTCCTTCAATATAACAATCCTCATAATATTGACGACTGTATCTGCCATAAGTATAAAGTGTATCTTGATTACCTAAAAAACGACATCTTTTAAAAGTAGTACGGTCTCCACTAACAAAACAGGCTACCGCCTGCCCCACTTGTCCTGCCGTATTCTCGAAAGTTATGTTTTCAGCATAAAAATCGGGAGCATATATATAACATGAGGCAGATCCCGAAGTAGACATATTCTCGCCAAAGCGATTCTTCTTAGCAGCATAATCATCACCACTAATCACCGCTCCTTCTTGCCCGATTAAGGATAAATTGATCTTGCTCTCCGGGATAATCAGTTTTTCTTTATAAACCCCTTTACGAAGCAAAATAGTAGTTCTCCTTTCTTTGCGGAAATCAGGCACGGCATTAACAGCCTCCTGTATTGTAAAAAAGTCACCACTGCCATCTTTGGCCACGACAAAATCATAATAACAAACATATTTCTCTAATTCAGGAATAGCTTCACTTATAGCTGTAACAGCAAGTTTTGCCACTACCCTTGCACCATATATATTAAGATGTGTATTATCCTCTTTTCCTTTCGGACATATCGGAACGGTGTTCTGAGGTATCCACATATATAATTCCTTTGACTTTTCAGGTCCTAAACCTTCCACTAAATCATGAGTAATCCGGTTCAAATCAATAAACACCACATCCAAATCTTTAGCCACATTACGAGGTGAATTAAGATACTCACCGTGTGTATCGATCAATATATCTCCTTCTTTAGGATGCTCACTTATGGCAGAAACAACTTTAGGTGCATCATCTTCAAGAATTGCATTCGTGTTATTCCGAAAATTACGTCTGACTATGGAATTAAACAAAACAGGTATCCCCCCTTTTTCCTTTGTTTCTTTTACGAAACGACGCAAATTATCATCAAATGTACTTCCCGGGACCGTATGACGCAGTTCATCAGGTTTTTCATCATTATGTCCAAACTGAATGAAAACATAATCTCCCTTTCTAACCTGAGAGATTACTTCATCCCAAAGTCCTTCATCAATAAAGCTTTTCGAGCTGCGTCCATTCTTCGCATAGTTACAGACACGAATATTTTCAGTAAAAAAACCGGGAAGCATCTGTCCCCATCCCCGCTCAGGATTACCACCGACTAAATTCTTATTAGCCATAGTAGAATCACCAATCATAAAGATTGTGATGTCTCTTTGTTCTTCTTTGAAAGCAAAAAAGAAAAAGCTAACCATCAGTAATAAGACAGCTCTATGCCTAACTTTACCACAGATAATTCTATGATTACTCGTTATCACTTGAATGGAAACCAATTAATATCCTCTCCGAATATATTTTCGATAGAGAGTAACGCTTCTTCTTTCGTCAACTGCTTTGCCCATTTTACTCTGCCTGTTGTGTCGGCACCTTCGCCTTTATTCATGAATTCCGCATAACGTGCTGTTTTTTCATTATCCGGGTTCTTCCAATTATGCCATCCTGCAGCACAAATATGTTTACCAAAATCACAATTCATAAATATAGTTGAGGCATACGGACGCCACGGACGTCCCAAATAAACTTTCGTAACGCCATTATCTGCCGTTAATCTACAATTCTTAAAAACATATCCATATTTTACCTCTTTAGGAGTAGCCGCAGCCGTAATATAAGAATTTGATTTACTGTGAATCTGACAGAAATCAAACAAAGCAGTAGAAGGTCCGAATAAAAAATCAGTAGTACCTTCTATATAGCATTTATAAAAATACAAGCGTGTCCTCTCTGCTCCGGTATATACCGTATCCTGATTCCCAAGAAAGCGACAACCAATAAAAATCAGCCGATCTCCTTCCGTGTGTAAGGCTACAGCCTGCCCTGTTCCTTTAGGAGCATTATTCTCTATTGTTATATTCTTCAAAGTAATATCACTCCCTTCAATTTTTAAAGTATAAGAGCGAAAAGTCCCCATTTTGTTGATATTAGCTCCATCATCATAAGTGAGGATCGTTTTCTCAGCATCCTCTCCTACAATAATCACATTTTTTATCCAAGAGGGCACTACAACTTTTTCCTTATAAACTCCATTTTTTACATATACCACAACTGTATAATCCATAAAAGCACGAATACTTTCAATAGCATCTTGAATCTTATCGTACTTTCCACTTCCATCATGGGCTACAACCAATGTATCCTTTATCTCTGCTTCAGCACAAAGACTGGAACAAAGAAATAAGAGCAAAAGCCTAAATACTCTGACAGACATCTTTACTTAATCAATGAATTTATATAAACTTCAATATTAGTATATTGCTTATCCAAAGTATATTCAGAAGCATCCTCCGGATTGTTCGGATCAAGATTATTAGCAACTTCCCAAATATCAGGCATACCGTCATTATCTGAATCCGATTCTATAGAAGTTTGAGAAACAAACTTCAAAAATCCACCAACTTGATTTTGAGAATCTATCATACCTTTATCTCCGTATGTATAAGTTCCTTTCCTCACTTCCTCAACAACCCGGCTGTCAATTTTATCACGTACTAATGAAGCTCCGGCTTTCTCTAAAACCAATTTATAAGCTTGTTCTGCAGGTTGTGTACTCACCGCTTCATAAGGTAACGGAGACCAAAGAAGCACTGTGTCCATCTTTACCTCTCCTTTAGGCTTAACTCCCAACCAATTACTATTTGTCACTTTAGGTTCACCTTCTACATAATTTCCTTCAATATAAAACTTTCCACACGGCAAATACGGCTGAAAGATACGGGAACGATTCTTTTCAGTAGCAGGTCCCGGTTTATAATAATTGTTCACAATATTAATGGTACGGGTATCTCCACCATAAGAACTGTTTTTACCCCAATTATAAATAACATTATTTCTGAAATCGATTACTCCGGCAACACTCGTTATACCCGGATGGCAGAAACGAGGATTACGGCTATCATGATGGGCCAATAAATTATGATGGAAAGAAGCTCCATCACCACCCCATATACCCCCATATCCATGATTACCTTTTACATGGACACTCTTTCTCAAACTTTCGGAGATCAAGCACCATTGCAAAGTAAAGTTCTGATTACCATAGAACGTTGCACATTCATCCGTACTCCAGCTCATAGTACAATGATCGATAATAATATCTTTATATGCAGGTTTGCCATTATGTCCTCCGACACAATTAATGGCATCATCTTCCACCTTATTAATATCACCCAAACGGAAACGAAGATAACGGATAATTATATTATCAGCCTTTAATTTTACAGGATAACCCGCAATAGTAATACCCTCTCCCGGTGCAGTCTGTCCGGCAATAGTAACGTTTCCCTTATTGATATCTAAAGAACGGGTCAGGAAAATAGTTCCTGAAACTTTAAAAACAATAATACGAGGTCCATCCTTCTGTAATGCATGACGCAGACTTCCTTCACCGGAATCTTCCAAATTAGTAACACAAATCACTTTACCTCCACGTCCACCGGTAGTATATCGCCCAAATCCTTCAGCACCAGGAAAAGCCAATGCTGTGTTTTCATCTTGCTGTGCAAAAACTGTTCCCGAAAGAATCACACACAGTAATAATAATGTTTTTCTAATATTCATTTTAGTATATCTTTAAATTTTATTTCAAAACTGTATAAGAAGGATGCAAACGCTCCCATTCCAAACTTGCCATAATAAAAGGTCCTACAGCCTTCGGGTCATTATCACGAATCTTCTCATTGATATAATAATCATAATCTCCCATACGATAAACTTTACCTCCGAGCCCGGCTACGGCACATGCCTTTGTTATAGTCACCAAACCTTTATCATCTACCTCAATAAAGTTCTTCAATATTCCTTTGTATCCCTTCTCCGCTACATTTAAATAAGACTTATCAATATATCCCATTCTTACAGCCTTGAATAAGGTATAAACGAACATTGTAGAAGCCGAAGATTCCAGATAATTTCCTTTGTCTCCACTTCTATCCAACACTTGATACCAAACACCCGACTTTTTATCTTGCAGCCTCTTAACCTGTTCCGCCACTTTATCCAACAAGACGAGCAATGTATCACGCTTCGGTTCATGTTTGGGAATAAAATCAAGTACATCCACAAGGGCCATTGCATACCATCCCATCGCACGTCCCCAAGCATGGGCAGATTGCCCGGTCATTTTATCGGCCCACTTTTCCTGCTTACTCACATCACAAGCATGACGAAACACATCATTCACCGGATCATACGTATGGCGTGCCACTGTTACAAACTGATTAATTATATCCTGATAATCTTGCGGACGATTATTCCTATAAGCATATTCTGCATAAAAAGGTGCACCCATGTAAATCCCGTCCAACCACATCTGGTGAGGATAAATCTTTTTATGCCAAAAACCGCCATCGTCATTACGAGGATGAGTATCAAGCTGACTCCTTAGCAAATCCAACGCTTTTTTATATTTCTCATTCTTTGACTGCTCATAAATACGAAAAAGGAATTTCCCAGAGTTCAGTCGATCAATATTATACTCTTTCAGTTTATAGGTTTTTATATTTCCATCTTGCATAATCATCGTATCAGCATAAGCCAAAGCATAATCATATATACTATCATCACCATATCTATCATATACATCCAGCATTGCCTGCAATTCCAAACCATGACAATAATCCCATTTCAATTTGGGCTGAAAGTCCAATTGCCAAGACTCAGGACAACGAACCATTTCCGATTCCGTCATTCTAATAGACCATGGTAACTTATCACTGATTGACTTTTGAGCAAACACTTGGGTTGAGCAGAATATAGCTCCTAAAAGAAGAAACTTACTAATGGTTTTATTCATTCCGTTTTTCATGATTCTAGTAATACATTTTATTCTATGTTACAAAAATAAGAAGTCTTTTTCATGTATCTGTGGATTTTTCGTGATAAAAGGTGGATTTATTGAAGTATTTTTCAGTTCACCCCTTGTTCTAAATATGTTAGAAAACATATTTATCAAATGTACTATTTCGCCAAAACACATTAATTCACTAGTAATCAATGCAATGACAATACATAATGGCATTCGTGTGCGCACACAAAAGTGTTTTTTCCTTGCTTTATTTAATAATTCGCTATATATTTGCACTGTTTTTGATTAAAACACATTGATTTTTAGGTATCTACTTATAGTTTTAGACAATATTGAAAGTTTTAAAACAATATGTAGACCTTTTTAGGCAAATATTAGAAGCCGGATAAAACAAAGAAAAGTAATTTTGAATCCGAATATAAAACTATTAATATTTAAATCAATTATCATGAGTACATTTCAGAAAGTTGGCGAGAAAATGACAAACTACAGATGGGCAATTTGTGCTATGCTGTTCTTTGCAACTACCGTCAATTATTTAGATCGTCAAGTACTATCCTTAACATGGGATGAATTTATTAAACCGGAATTCCACTGGGATGAATCACATTATGGAACGATTACCTCCGTATTCTCCATTGTATATGCAGTCTGCATGCTCTTTGCAGGACGCTTTATAGATTGGTTGGGTACTAAAAAAGGATATCTCTGGGCAATCGGTATATGGTCTGCAGGTGCCTGTCTTCATGCTTTATGCGGTGTTGCAACAGAAGCACACGTTGGTTTGCATAGTGCAGCAGAATTAGCGGGAGCAACCGGTGATGTAGTCGTAATAATAGCCACAGTAAGTATGTATTGTTTCTTGGCAGCACGATGCGTGTTGGCTTTGGGTGAAGCCGGAAACTTCCCGGCAGCTATCAAAGTAACTGCCGAATATTTCCCTAAAAAAGACCGCGCTTATGCTACAAGTATCTTTAACGCAGGTGCTTCCATCGGTGCATTAATTGCTCCACTTAGTATTCCTTTATTAGCAAAAGCTTGGGGTTGGGAGATGGCTTTTGTTGTTATCGGTGCACTAGGTTTTATTTGGATGGGATTCTGGGTATTTATGTACAATGCTCCATCTAAAAGCAAATTCGTAAATAAAGCGGAACTTGCCTATATTGAACAGGACCATCAAGAAGGTTCCAATCCTGCAAAAGAGGAAAAAGAAGAAAAAAAGATGAGCTTCTGGCAATGTTTCAGCTATAAACAGACATGGGCATTTGCATTTGGTAAATTCATGACCGATGGTGTTTGGTGGTTCTTCTTATTCTGGACTCCGTCTTACCTTAATACACAATTCGGTATCAAAACTTCCGAAGGTTTAGGCGTTGCTTTGATATTTACTTTATACGCCATCACCATGTTATCTATTTATGGCGGTAAATTACCAACTATTATTATAAATAAGACAGGTTTGAATCCCTATGCTGCCCGTATGAAAGCAATGCTTATTTTTGCATTCTTCCCATTATTAGTGCTCTTCGCACAACCATTAGGAACAATATCACCATGGTTCCCGGTTATAATGATTGGTATAGGAGGAGCAGCGCATCAATCATGGTCTGCCAATATTTTCTCTACCGTAGGAGATATGTTTCCTAAAAGTGCAATCGCAAGTATTACCGGTATAGGTGGTATGGCCGGTGGTGTAGGTTCAATGATTCTGCAATATTGCGCAGGTATATTGTTTGTACACGCAGACGAAACGCAAATGGCTTTCATGGGATTTATCGGTAAACCGGCAGGATACTTTATTATATTCTGCATCTGCGCCGTAGCTTATCTTATTGGATGGGTTGTAATGAAAGCATTAGTTCCTAAATACAAACCAATTGAAATTTAATCATCCAAAAGGTTATAAAATAAAAGACTTTGCTTGGTTAAGCAAAGTCTTTTATTTTTATATACTCAATTATATATATTGATCCAACATCTCTAATAAAGCCATCTTAGATATTGGTTTTGTCAGAAATGAATTACATCCTGCCGACAAAGCCTGTTGTCTATCATTGTCAAAAGCAAATGCTGTAAGTGCTATAATGGGTATATCTTTAGATATTTCCCTTATAGCCTTCGTTGCTTCCAAACCATCCATATTCGGCATTTTTATATCCATAAGAATTAAATCAGGTTTATGCTTTTTAAACAATTCCACAGCCTCCAAACCGTCATTTGCCCGAATAAGAATATACATTTTACCTAAAAAGGCTCTCAATAACAAGAAATTACTATCAACATCCTCAGCAACAAGGATTGATTTCATATTTGTATCCTGATTGACAGAATTCAAATTAAGGTTTTCAGATTTTAGCTCTTGACTCATATTTCCCCCTTTTTCATTTCGATAAGGTACTATAAAACGCAATACTGCCCTATCCCCTTTCAATATTACACTTATTTCATCACCGATTAATTTAATAAAACGGTCAAAATACACTATCCATCTTTTCTTTCAGAAAACCAATTGCTACATCTTTTACAAAGAACTTCGAACGTTCTTCTTCAAAACAAAATCAAGCCGAATCCAAGTGAACAATATATGTGACAAATATATTTGTATTTTTTGACTTAAAGAAATAAATACGCCTTTTCTTAGCTTACTAATTTATAAAGATTACCTGACTTTTCAATTAAGAGTCAGGATGGTAATAATACATGCTGTTCAGCATACGGTCGATCGTTTGCAAACAATAGGAGTTTATCATCAATCGACCGTATCTTTGTTTACGATCGTCCTTATGTTTTTTTCAATCAACCTGATGATTTAAAAAAACATCAAGGTGTTTCAGAAAAACACCAAGGTCGTTTTTCATTACTTCTATTGATCATTTAATTAAATTATTAAGTGGAACCATATAAAACGAGTTACTCTTATTTGTCTTTCAATCCTTCAGTTCCGGATATTCTGTTTGAGTATCAGTAGATTATCCTGAACCTTTATCGTAAAAAAGGTTCAGCCGGGAAAACAAGCGATGGATTCAAATGATCAACTGAATGATTTGAAAAATAACTGAAAGATAGAATCATTCAGCTTAACCCATTCTGTATCAGTTCGAATATTGGCAAACTGAAGGATGAAACTTATAGTCGTTGATTCTTCCGGATAGTGGATAAAGCAGGGGATTCCGAGTCATAAAAACCTTAGGTATAGACATAAAAAAAGGGAAGTCTCACGACTTCCACAATTCTTCTAACCTTAAATCTAAATCTCTATGAAAAAAACGTATTGCAAA
>ERZ791802.928-NODE-928-length-25717-cov-8.388668_pt1 | contig 25717 bp, 26 predicted proteins | sample MGYA00510308_ERZ791802 | MGnify/ENA primary metagenome ERZ791802 (study PRJEB30046, sample SAMN00792028) | human gut metagenome | study: EMG produced TPA metagenomics assembly of the A metagenome-wide association study of gut microbiota in type 2...
ATATAGTATATCATATCACTGCAATTATTTGAAGCGTTTTATTAAGAAGTAGTATGAGATGATGGAGCGCAGAAAAAAGATGTTCATTTTAGTCAAAAGGCCTTGTTTCGTGAACAGAAGATGTGATAAGATGCGAGCAAAGAAAGGGATGCGGTCAAGTAGTGCCTTGTATGGCGCTCTGACCGACGGTTTCAAACAAATCAATAACAGATTCGATGATTTTAGAGGCATTTAGGGCAGATTCATCCAGCTGGTAGAGCGCCCCCTTGAGAGGCGTCACCATGGCCAGCGTCATGATGCTGCTGGTCGCATTCCTGGCGGTGCCCGCCTATGCCACCGGTGGCAATGTTTCCGGAGCCATTGAGGGTACCTGGAACGCTGCACAGGGGCAGATTAAGGACATCGTAAACAACGTTGTGTTTCCGGTGATCGACATGATCCTGGCGGTTCTGCTGTTCGTTAAGATCGCGACGGCGTATATGGACTACCGGAAACACGGGCAGTTCGAGTTCACCGCGCCGGCGATTCTGTTTGCCTGTCTGCTGTTCTCCCTGACCGCCCCCAGCTACATCTGGAATATCCTGTAAGGATGGCCGTGTATCTCGTTTTGGGAAAGGGGGTGGTGACCCATCTTTGATTGGTTAGGCGATATCCTGGCGGGTCTGGGAGATGCCCTGGGCGGCGCTTTCGAGAACATTGGCGAGGATATCGTAAACTCCGTCTGGAACGCTCTTGTTCAGTGGCTGTATGAAGCCTTTTATACCGCCATTGGAGACCTGTTCGCGGACATCAACAATCTGGGCGTGGAGATCTTTGATCTCAGCTGGGTGCAGGCGATGGTCAATCTGTTTACAATGCTGGGCTGGTCGCTGTTTGTGGTAGGCGTGGTGGTGGCCGTCTTTGAGGTGGCCATTGAGAGTCAGAGAGGACGGGTCAACGTGAAGGGCACCGCACTGAATGTGCTGAAGGGCTTCTTCGCGGCAAGTCTGGTGGGGGTTCTTCCCGTGCAGCTGTACAAAACCTGCTGCCATTTACAGGGAATCTTCACCGCTGACCTGGCGGGGATTTTCGCGGGGGAACAAAGCAGCACCATAGGAGCCTTCGCCGGGCAGATCTTGAGCCTTGCCTTTGATCCCAACGCTGCGGTACAGGTCGGTCTGAAGCTCATATTCTTTCTGCTGGCCTTTGCCTACTGCGTGATCAAGGTGTTCTTTGCCAACATCAAGCGGGGCGGCATCCTCTTGGTACAGACGGCTGTAGGAAGCCTGTACCTGTTTAGTGTGCCGAGAGGGTACACAGATGGATTCTACCAGTGGTGCAAGCAGGTGGCCGCCATCTGCCTGACGGCTTTTATGCAGACTACGCTGCTGTTCCTTGGGATGATGACCTTCCAGAACAATATGCTTCTTGGCCTGGGCATTATGCTGGCTGCGGGGGAGGTGCCCCGGATCGCCCAGCAGTTTGGTTTGGATTCCAGTGTGCGGGTGAATATGAGCAGCGTGATCTACTCCACCAGCTCGGCGGTGAATCTGACCCGGAATCTCATGAAAGCAAAGCCAGCGTAAGGGAGGCGATGAAGTGAAAACCTATCTATACCCGCAGAACCTGAAAGCCAGGGCGAATCTCTGGCTGTGGAGCCTGCAGGATTTTGTGATTTTGTGTGCCGCTGTGCTGGTCAGCGCTGTGATCTTCTTGAATTACGGCTATCCGCTGCCTGCCGCCCTGGCGCTGTGCTTTGGATTCCTGACCATCCGGAAGGATGACATTACGGTGGTGGACTTCCTGGGCTATGCCGCCCGGTTCTTCCTTACAAGCCAGCAATACTACGAATGGAGGGAGCCATGAAAAAGGAAAATAAGAAAAAGAAACAGAAGAAGGGAAGCCGGGGCAAAAAGAACTCGGTTCAGGAGCTGCTGGGTATTCAGCACTTTACCAAGTACGGTCTCATGACTGAGCACGGGGAACTGGTGTTCTTTCAGATCGCGCCTACCAATATTTCGGTGCTATCCTACGACAACATTGAGCGGAAGATCAGCCATTTGCAGGGGCTGATTTCCATGCATCCGGATCTGGAAATTGTGTGTACGGATTCCTGCGAGTGCTTTGACGGCAACCGGGAATACCTGCGCCGCCGGGCATTGGAAGAATCCAACCCGCAAGTCCGTGCCATTCTGGAGCAGGACAGGGAGATGCTCTCCCAGATGCAGTCGGAGATGTCCAACGCCCGGCAGTTTTATCTCGTAATGCGCTTCCGGAATCTGAAACCGGAAATGGTGTTCAGTGCTATCAACGAGGCCCGGAAGCGGATGGCAGAAAAGGGCTTTGAAGCTCACCGTCTGACTAAGCCGGAGCTGAAGCGGTTCCTTGCCATCTATCTGGAAGCCTCCATGGACGGGGATAAGCTTCCGGACGTAGACGGAGGCCAGTACGGAAAGGGGGCGACAAAGAATGGGTAAGCTGTTTGGAAAAAAGAAGAGGGGAGTGGAGGAACAGGCAAGTGTGGAAACTAAGAGTTTCTTCGACTGCATTGCTCCCGCAACCATTAAATTCTATGCCAACTATTTCCTTGTGGGCGACACCTACCGCTGTGTCTGGGTGATCCGGGAATATCCCCCCAGCACAGAGGAACAGGCGATTCTTTCCCACTTGGCAGACCATTCCGGCATAACGCTCAGAATGTTCAACCGGCTGGTGGAAGCCTACGAGCAGCGGCAGATTGCCAATAACGCTACCCGAAAAAACCGCCTGAAGCTGGGGGACACGGATATCAACGAATCCGTCCAGGCGGAGCAGAATCTGCTGGATGTACAACAGCTCCTTGTGACCTTGAGCCGGGAGAAGCAGCCCCTGATCCACTGCGCTGTGTTCCTGGAACTGAAAGCCAAGAGCATGAGTGCCCTGGAAAGTCTGCAATCCGACATCAGCATGGAGCTGACCCGCTCCAAGATCACGGCGGACCGGCTGACCCTGCGGCAGAAGGAAGGGTTTCTCTCTGCCATGCCCTTTGGGTTTAACTGCTTCGGCAGCCAGTTTGAACGTGTTCTGCCCGCCAGCGCGGTGGGAAATATGTTCCCTTTTAATTTCTCCGGAAAGACCGATCCCAAGGGCTTCTATATCGGTAGAGACAAGTACGGAACCAACATTTTGGTAGACCTGGACCGCCGGGGTGATGACAAGACCAACAGCAATGTCCTGATCCTGGGCAACTCCGGACAGGGAAAAAGCTATCTCATGAAGCTTCTGCTGACCAACCTCCGGGAGTCCGGAAAGCGGGTGCTGGTCATGGACGCGGAGGGTGAGTATGGGGAGCTGGCGGTTCATAACGGCGGCTGCTGTCTGGATTTTCTGGACGGGCAGTATATGATCAATATTCTGGAACCCAAGGTCTGGGCCAGCGAGCCGGTGGAAGACCCGGATGCCCCCGAAGCCTTCCGCAGAAGCGGACGGATTAGCCAGCACATTGCTTTTTTGAAAGATTGGTTCCGCAGCTACAAGGATTTTACCGACGCGGAAGTGGACACCATTGAGATCATGCTGTCCCAGCTTTACCGCAATTTCGGCCTAACGGAGAAAACGGACTTCTCCAAATTACAGCCGGAGGATTATCCCGTTCTGTCCGATCTGTATGACCTTTGCATCCAGGAATACCACTGTTACGATGCCAAGCGGAAGCCCCTCTATACAGAGGAGACCCTGCGTAATATCTGCTTGGGGCTGAATTCTGTTTGCGTAGGCTCTGAAAGCCGGTTCTTCAACGGCCACACCAATATTCAGGACAATATGTTCCTGGTGTTCGGCGTTAAAGGCGTTATGGATCTGAATAAGAAGCTTCGCTGCGCCATTGAGTTCAACATCCTTTCTTACATGACCCACCAGCTTCTGAGTGTAGGCAACTGTGTGGCCGCGCTGGACGAACTGTATCTGTTCCTGGACAGCCCGGTGACCATTGAGTACATCCGCAACAATATGAAGCGGGCACGGAAAAAGGATTCCTCCATGGTGCTGGCCTCCCAGAACATCGAGGATTTTCTGATCCCCAACATCCGGGAAATGACCAAGCCTCTGTTCTCCATCCCCACCCACCAGTTCCTGTTCAATCCGGGGCAGATCAACCCCAGGGACTATATGGATGCCCTGCAGGTGGAGCAGGCGGAGTATGATCTGATCCACAGCTGTGAGCGGGGACATAACCTGTACCGGTACGGCAATGAGCGGTATCTGCTGCAGGTGATCGCCCCGGAGCATAAGGTTAACCTGTTCGGAAACGCGGGAGGGCGGTAAATGGGAATCACGGTAGGAGCCGCGCTGAAAAAGGTTGCCGCAGCGATTCTCACAGAGCCAAAGGTGTTGAAGAATATTCTGTTCGCGATTCTGGTTGTCCTGGTTGCATTGCTCCTGCCTATGGTCATGGTGGTGTGCCTGTTCAGCGGGAGGTTCCAGGTTGACACGGCAGAATTGCAGCGGCATGTGGAAGCAAATCTGACTGCCGCGGATGTTCAGCTTCTGCGGAGCGTGGAAGATACCATGGCGGAAATTGAATTCGCCATGATTGACGCGGAACTGAGCAGCGAAGTGGGTGCAGCTCAGGCACTGTACATAATGGCGCTGTATGATTATTCCAGCCAGCCGGGATTTGTGTCCCGGCTGGTTTCCTGTTTCGGGGCAGAACAGACGGACGACCAGCTTGTTGCCAATGTCAATGCAGCCTTTGGCACAGACATCGTCGTTCAGGACTTTACCAACGTCATGCGCAATGTCCGTTCCCGGAGAATTGATACCACGAAGTATGTGGACTGTGGCACGAAGAACAATCTGGATCTGGTGCAGTGGGCCATCTCTGCCTACCAATCCCGCTGGGGCTATGTCATGGGTACCTTCGGACAGGTGTTGACCGTTGACCTGCTGGAAGCGAAGCTCCAACAGCTGCCGGATGCCATTGGTCCCTATGAGGATTACATTCGGACAAATTACCTGGGTGTCCGGACTGCCGACTGTATTGGGCTCATCAAGGGTTACAGCTGGCATGACCCCGAAAGCGGGAATATCAACTACGGCAGTAACGGAATGCCGGATGTCAGCGCTGACCAGATCTATGCCCAGGCAGCGGAAAAGGGCAGCATGGCTACCATGCCGGAGATTCCCGGCATCCTGGTTCACGCCCCGGGGCATATCGGCATCTACATTGGAAACGGCTATGCCATTGAAGCCATGGGCACCCGGTACGGTGTTGTTAAGACAGCGGTAGCCAGCCGGAACTGGACAGGCTGGTGCAAGAATCCCTACATCAACTACATCGAGGAAACGGAGGAGGTAGAGGGGGTATGAAAATCAATGCGACATTTCAGGGAAAGCAGCTGGCCATGGAGGAAGAACCCTGCGAGGTCCGCAAGGTCATCTCCCTGCCGGACAAGGAGTACGCCTTTTTCAAAAAGCACCTCATGTATGAATATGATTTCCTCCGCAAGAACAAAGACCAGATGGGCTTTCACAACGGCATCCGACAGTGTGTTCTGGTCCTGGGAGAATCCTCCGAGGATGGTGTGCTGGTGGACAGCAGCGGATATGGCTATGCCCGGTACACCGCGCCCTTTCTGGGAGCCAGAAGTTACATGACCCTGCGGGAGCAGAACCTGCTGGTGAGCGGGGAACCGAAAAACCTGACAGCGGAACCGGACTTGGTAGGAAACGGCAGCCCTTGTATGTCTATGGGCTGATTGGTTGCTTTTGCTTCCTTTCCGCTGAAATTTTTGTTGCTTACTGTGAATAGCTATTTCCCGTCGCTTGGGGTATGCTTGCATTGCAAATCAGGAAAGGAGAAGCACCTATGGAGGCAACCCGCAACCTCTGCGCCCAGATCCCCATCTCCCTGCACGACAGGGTGAGGGAAGAAAGGGAATCGCTGGGGCAGTCCCTCAGCGAATATGTTACCCGAATTCTCAGAGAACATTTTGAAGGAGGAAAACCCATCATGACAGCAACCAAGACACTGGCGTTTCAGATCCCGGAGGAGCTGGATATGCGGATCAAGAAGCATCTTGCCTCGGAGAAGGAGCGCACCGGGAAAAAGGTCAGTCAGCGGGAGTTCATCGTCGGGCTGATTGAGCAGGCGCTGGACGCCTATGAAGCAGTGGGTACCACTGCGTAGTGGAACATCACACATGCCGCCGGGAGATCATCCCGGCGGCACAATTTTTTGGAGGACAATATGAAAAAGTGCATTATGGTCGGATATGAGGAAGAAAAGCTGCTGGCACTGCGGATGTATGCGGAGCAGCGTGGGGTATCTGTTGAGGAGGAGCTGGCGCAGGCGGCGGAGGCCATGTATCAGAAGGTCGTCCCTGCCAACGTCCGCGCCTTTGTGGACATGAAGGTGGAGAGCCAGAAGCCAAAAAGAAAGGGTAAGGATGCTTCCGCTTCTGCTGTCGGGGACTGAGTGTGGAGGAACGAATCACCCGGGGGAAAGCAATCCGGCTGAAGTGTCTGGATTGCTGCTGCGGAAGCGCCATGGAGGTTCGCTTGTGTGAGTGCAGGAAATGCCCGCTCTGGCGGTTTCGCATGGGACGGGAATCCACGGAGGATGCGCGGTTTTTTGCGGCGGAGAATGTGGGTGAAGTTCCTGCCCATCCGGGAGGACAGGCGACATGAAAACACGGGCATGCGCAGAAAAATCCGACGTATCAAACCCCTTTTGCGCCGCAGTCAGGTGGTGATCCTGCCTGAGAGATCAGAACTTCGGTATTGAGATCGAAATGACGGGCATCACCCGGAGCGCGGCGGCCAGAATCATTGCCGGACATTTTCATTCTTCTGCTGTTCATGTAGGCGGTACCTACGACACCTATACGGTGGAGGATAACACCGGACGGAAATGGAAGGTGGTTTCCGACGCCAGTATCAAGTGTCAGTCCCGGGGGGAGCGGACAGCCAGCCGCCTGTACGCGGTGGAGATGGTAACGCCCATCTGCAAGTATGAGGACATCGAGACAATTCAGCAGCTGGTGCGGGAGCTGCGCCGGGGCGGAGCCAGAGTAAACGACAGCTGCGGAATCCACATCCACGTGGACGCGTCCCGGCACGATCCCAAGACCCTGCGCAACATCGTCAATATCATGGCGTCCAAGGAGGATCTGCTGTACAAGGTGTTGAACGTGCAGATCGACCGGGAGTGTTACTGTCAGAAGGCCGACCTGCGGTTTCTGGAGGACGTGAACCTGAAGCACCCCAAGTCCATGGCTGAATTTGAGACCCTGTGGTACAACGGCGATTCCCGGCGGAATGTACATTATGACTACTCCCGGTATCACGCGCTGAATTTGCACAGCGTGTTCAGCAAGGGGACTATTGAGTTTCGGATGTTCAATTCCACCCTCCACGCCGGGGAGGTCAAGAGCTATATCCAGCTGTGTCTGGCAATTTCCCATCAGGCGCTGGTGCAGCAGCGGGCGATGCGCACCAGGACCCACTCGGAAAATGAAAAGTACACCTTCCGCACTTGGCTTCTGCGGCTGGGGCTGATAGGCGACGAGTTCAAGACCGCCCGCCAGCATCTGCTGAAAAATCTGGAGGGCAATATCGCATGGAAAGACCCGGCGCAGGCAGAGCGTCAGCGGGAGCGTCTAATGCAGCAGCGGCTGGAGCAGGCACACGCTTCCGTTCCCGATACGGTACAGGAAGCACGACAGGAAATTACGATGGAATATGGTTAGGAGGAACTATGGCAAAATTGTATGTTGCCTACGGCAGCAATCTGAACAAGGAGCAGATGCGCTACCGCTGCCCCACGGCAAAGTTTGTGGGGACAGGAATTATTGAGGGCTATGAGCTGCAATTCAAAGGAGCGCTTCATGGCGCCTGCGCTACCATCGCGCCAAAGGAAGGCACTGCTGTTCCGGTGGGGATCTGGACGATCCAGAAGCCGGACGAAAAACGTTTGGATCTCTATGAGGGTTACCATGAGCATGGACACAGCTTTTACGATAAGGAGCAGATAGCCGTGAAGATGGACGATGGCAGTACCATGCCGACTACATCGCCACCCGACCCAGAGCGGAGCGGTTTGGGAGCCATGGGCTGTTTACGGACGATGGCGTAGAGGTGCAGCTGAGCGAAGTCTCAAAAGAGCTGAATGCCTACCGGGGCAATGTGTATACGGCGATACTGTCCCTGAAACGGGAAGATGCCGCCCGGTTGGGCTTCGACCACGGGAGCCGTTGGCGGGATTTCCTCCGGGGACAGACGCCGACCCTTTCCGAAAATCTCAAGATTCCAATGAACCATCTGCGGTGGTATGCGGCTTTATGATAGGCTTTATAGAACATCTGGACATAAGTGCTATCGTCAGCGCTCTTTGGGATTATTGACTTTTCGTCTATCATGATCGCTGCCTTCGATCTTTTTCTCATTATTTGCCAAGAAGGAATCTACAATTGTGTTAATTATTCTTCTGTAATCGGGGGAAAGGCGCCTGCACTTCTCAAGAAACTCAGCCTGAGAGATTTGCGCGACGAACACGTCGGAAGAAGGAAAAGCCTCTGCGCTACCGCAAAGTAGATAGTCCACGCTTATATGGAATAAACGGGCAATTGTGATTATCACATCGTAAGACGGCATTCTTGTACTATTTCAACAAAATCCAAATGGAAGCAAGATGGACAAACGCGAGAAAGGATACAGCAAGCTTATCATAGCGTGTAGCGACCCTGCGGAAAACTTTAAGTTTATTGAAGAAACACTCAATCAGATGGAGTTCCTTATAGGTGTGGAAATCGCAGAACCAAGGCTCGATCACATTACTTTTGGGTGGGATCGTATACGATGCTCTCTGCTCTGTGATGTAAGTGCGAATGGAATTTGTCCCGTATGCTTTATCACCCAGAATGTTGCTTCCGGAAATTTTCACTCCCGAAAGCAGATCGATGGCGGCACTGGCATCAAAGATGTTTCCGCCGGTAAGCAGAAAGTGGACGGGATTTCCCAATGCATCCACAATAGCATGGATTTTTGTAGTCTTTCCACCATGACTTACACCGATAAACTGGTTGCTTTCCGAATTTACAGCCCCTTTTTTGCACCCGCGCTCTGCGGATGTGCTTTGATGCTCGTGCTGTCGATACACAGGTTCTCATAGTCTGCATCCGCATTCAATTCCTGAAAAATGCGCAAAAGGGTTCCGTCGTCACGCCACTTGCAGAATCGGCTGTAAACGGTCTGATGTGGCCCAAACCGTGCAGGGATATCCGCCCAGGCCGCGCCGCTTCTGGCCAGCCAGAGCATGGCATTGAGCATCATCCTGTCATCCTTTGGTGGTCTGCCGGTCTTGGCTCGCGGAATCAGATCTTTGATTCTGTCCCACTGGATATCGGTCAACTCGTATCGCCTTGCTGCCATAAGATCACCTCTATGCTTTTTCTTTTATTCTACTGCATTTTTGGATTTTGTGCAATTTATATATGAGGTTTGAGTTTTCAGATACGCCCTAGAACAATATCCCGCGCCTGAAAAAGGGCGCTAGGGGAAATGGAGGTTAAAATTAAAGAATTCGAACAAAGCAAATTCCAAGCCAAACAGAACCAGACCGGAATACCGTTCCCACACTGGGCCTCCCGCCCAGACGGAGAAGCCCATCTGTACAGCGTCCCTATTGTGCGAGGGATGTCCCTTTCCCGGTCACGGCTTTCTTTGTCAGGGCGTGGACGGGGAGTGTATGCGCACACGATTGATGAAACTTTCCGAGAAGGAGGACACCAAATGAATATGCCATTTCCCAGCCGTGAGCAGGTGGAGTTTATCCGAAAGAATTACCCACCCGGCACGCGCGTTATGCTGAACAACATGAATGACCCATACTCCCCGGTAGAACCTGGAACGCGAGGCACTGTTCGGTATGTGGACGATGCCGGTCAGATCGGCGTTGCCTGGGATAATGGACGCAGCCTTTCACTGATTCCAGGTGTGGACAGCTTCCGAAAGCTGACCCAGCAGTAAATTGCCCAGGAACAGGCTATGACAATGGAGGAGATGAAATTGTGAGTATACGGCAGATTACCAAGGAACAGCTCCGCCGGATGGGAGATCGGGAGGGGCTTGTCCTCCGAGGCTGCGGCGGCGATCCTCAGGAATGGCTGGATGGTATCAATGAGATTCTGACAAACGAAGGCATCCTCAAAAAGGGCGCCGGATTCGAGTAAGCCTACACTTTCCAGCATGACGGCCTCACCTGCCTGCTGTTTCCCTTCAAGGAAAATATGGAGCTGGATATGGGAAGGCTTGCCGTATGGCGGTTGGCTACCCATTCTACCTTCGGCGGCACCTGGCTGTCCGACTACGTTCCCAATCGTCTCGGCGGTTTCGTGCAGATTCAGGAACAAAAGGAGCCTGATTGTGTCAAGCCGGATTGCCCTCTCATTGGCACTGACGGAAATATCTTTCATCTTATGGGCATAGCCTCGGGGACGCTTCGAAAGAACGGGATACAGGAGCAGGCAGAGGAAATGCGTAACAGAATTTTCCAATGCCAGAGCTATGATTCCGCTCTGAGCATTATCGGGGATTATGTGAATATCAACTTCATTCTACCAGAGACCGGCAAGCCGTGTCTACTTTTTTATGACCTTTTCAATTTGCGCAATTTATTATACCTTATCTTTTTATTTGCCGGAACAAAAAAGTCGCTGAAATACAAATAAAGTCGCCGGCGCCCATTTACAGAATGCACTGTAAAGATGGATAATAAGCACAGCAAGTTGGTCATATCGACCAACGGCGGAGGCAAAATACAGGGGTTACCGTATTGCAATCCCGCCAAAAAACTGTACAATATGGATAGACGACCGACAGCTCTGATGCAAAGCCCGGATGGCGGAAAAATACCATCGCGCGACGCTGTCCGACCTTCTTCACCGGCGGATATCTGTATGTACGCCGAAACACGTTCAACAAAAGTAAGGAGGATCAACATGAAAAACAAACTTGCAAAACTGCTTGCGCTGCTTCTGGCCGCCGCGCTTCTGATGGCGTGCATGGCCGGCTGCACAGGAAAGACCGAACAGCCCGCAAAGGCGGAGGCAACTGAGAAGGCAGAGCCGGCAAAGGACAGCACCCCGGCGGACGAAGAAATCACTCTGACCTTCTGGCACACCTACGGCGACGCGGAAGAAGCCCAGTTTAAAGACGTGGTTCTGCCGCTGTGGGAGAAGGCTCATCCGAACATCAAGATCGACGCGGTGCGCCAGGACGGCGGTCAGTTCCACGAGATGATCGTCACCTCCTTCGGCACCGGCATGAGCCCCGACGTTGCCCGTGTTGACATTGCCAACATCGCGGCCTATGCCAAGCAGGGCGGTCTGGTTGCCCTGAGCGATTACGCGGACTTCGCGGAGATTTCCGGCGATTATCTGGACGCGCCCCTGTCCACCAATCTTTACCAGGGCAAGTATTACGGTCTGCCGCTGGACACCAACTGCAAGGCCGCAGTCGTCAACAAGAACGTGCTGAAGGAAATTGGTCTGGATGATGTTCCCGAGACGATGGAAGCCTTCATCGAAGCGGCCAAGGATCGCGGCACCTACAGTCTGAACGTTTCCGGCGTGGGCGACTGGGATATGTACCCCTACTTCTGGCTGTTTGGCGGCACGCTGACCGACGACGGCTTTACGAAGGCGACCGGCTATCTGGACAGCGACGCCAGCATCGCCGCCATGAACAAGCTGATCGAGCTGCACGACCAGAAGATCTTCACCATCCGTGACGTGGACGGCTCCGTGGATGCGTGGGACGGCATCAACAGCGAATACGCCATGTTCTTTGAAGGCCCCTGGTACTTCGGCTCCTATGATGACTGCGAAGCAAAGGGCATCGTTGCCGCGACCATTCCCACCTACGAAGGCCGCAGCGCTTCCGTTGTCGGCGGCGAGGACATCGCTGTTTTCTCCACCAGCAAGCAGAAGGACGCCGCCTATGAATTCGCAAAATTCATGACCAGCGAGGAAGTACAGCTTGCCATGCTGGAGGCCGGTCAGCTGCCCATCCTCAAGTCCCTTGTGGAGAACGACGCAGTCAAGAATAACCCGGTGTGGTCGGTTTACATGAAGCAGATGGAATCCGCCAAGGCGAGAATTCCCTCCCCCAACAACGCCGCGATCCAGGAGATCTGGAGTGAAATGGTGACCAGCATCTTCGTAGAGGGCGCTGACGCTGCGCAGGCGATGCACGACGCCGCCGCAAAGATCGACGGGCAGCTTTCCTAAGGGAAACTCTGAATACCAAAAATATCAGGAGCGCAGAGCCGGAGGGTTCTGCGCTCCCTTGGAAAAAGGAGGCAGCGCCAATGAAGCTGCTGCAGCATGAACCATCCCCGGTATGTGGAAAATCATCCGTCAAAAAGGGCATTCGGGCCTATGCGGCGGCAGCACCCTTCGTCCTTCCCGGCCTGCTGCTGGTGCTGGCGTTCGTCATCTATCCGATGTTTTTTACCATTCGGATCGCGCTGTCTGAGTACAGGATCGTGCAGGGCGAGATCACGTTCACCGGTCTGGAAAACTTCAAAAACGTTCTGTCCGGCGGCTCCCGCTTCTGGTACGCTTACCGGAACAATTTCCTGTACGCGCTGGTGACGGTGCCGTTCATTCTGCTGGGCGGAATGCTGTTTGCCTACCTGATCAACAACCTCAGGCGGGGACAGACGATTTTCCGCGTCGGCTTTTATCTGCCGGTCATCACCTCGTGGGTCATCGTCAGTCTGGTGTTCCAGTATATGTTCAATAACTCCGACCGCGGCCTGATCAACTACCTGCTGGTGGATGTGCTCCACGTCATGGACGACTATGTGCCCTGGCTGCTGCGGGAATGGTCGGGCAACGCGGCAATCTGGCTGATGGGCATCTGGAAAAACGTGGGCTGGTCGATGCTGGTCTACCTCGCGGCATTGCAGGGAATTCCTAAGGAGCGCTACGAGGCGGCAGAGCTGGACGGCGCGGGTCTGTGGAAAAAATTCTGGCATATCACGATGCCGGGACTTCGCCCCACGACCTTTTATGTGATGGTCAATATGATCATCGGTTCCTTCAACGTCTTCATCCAGGTCATGATGCTGACCGGCGGCGACCCCAACGGGAAGACCTCGGTGCTGCAATACCTGCTGTATGACAGAGCATTCAATCAGTTCGAATTCGGCGAGGCTTCCGCCATCGGCATGATCTCCGCCGTGACGATCGTTGCGCTGACGATCATTCTCAATCGCGTCTTCAAGCTGGACAACGTGGAACAGGAGGGATAGAAATGAAGCTCCGCGGCAAAAAAGCAACGGAGATCCTCGGGCAGACGGTTTTGTGGGTCATTCTGATCGCATCGCTGCTGATTTTCTCCGTTCCGTTCTTCTTTATGATCACGAACTCCTTTGAGGAGTTCAGCTATGTGCTGCCCTATCCGCCGAAGCTCTTCCCCACGCGGCTGGACTTTTCGGCGTACCGGCACACTCTCAGTATGGACATTTTCCCGACGGCACTGGCAAACAGTGTGATCAATACCGTCATTACCGTTGTGATCTCGGTATTTGTTTCGACGCTTTCCGCCTACGGCTTTGCCTGCATCCGCTTTCCCGGGCGCGACAAGCTGTTTGCGGTTTACCTGTTTACGCTGATGATGCCGGGTTTTTTGAATATCATCCCCCAGTTTCTGGTGCTTAAGCAGCTTACGCTTCCCGGCCTGCCCAACGGCCTGATCGGCACCCGGGCGGGACTGATTCTGATCTACGTTGCGACCAATGTCTGCGGGCACACCTTCTTCCTGCGCAACTTTTTCCGCAGCCTGCCAAGCTCGCTGGCGGAGTCGGTGCTGCTGGACGGCGGCGGCCACAAGGACATTTTCTTCCGGGTAATGCTGCCCCTCTCTGCCCCGGCGGTGGGCACCATGACCATTTTTGCCTTCCAGGGCTTCTGGGAGGAATACTTTACGGCGAAGGTTCTGGTGGGCGCGAATGAGAAAATGATCACCTTCCCGCTGCTGCTCCAGCGGCTGAACGGACAGTATGCGACACGGTGGGAGTGGGTGTTTGCTGCGTCGATCATGGCGCTGATCCCTGTGATCGTTCTGTTTGTGGTTTTCCAGCGGAAAACGGTCGTGGGCGGACTGACTCAGGGAGCAGTGAAAGGATAAGCCAATGCAGAAAATCACCTGTCATTTTGACAAAGCACAATATCTGCCCGGCGAGCCGGTTCGGCTGATCCTGCCGGCGCATTCGGCACTTCTTTCAGCAACGTTCTTCCGTATGGAGCGTCCGGTCACGCTGCGAGCCGTCCGGGAGGGCGACGTGTTGGTATTGACGGATGTGCCGGTGGGCGGCTACGGTGTGCGCATCAGCACAGAAGACGGCGTCTGGGAAGGCGCGTTTGATGTGGTTTCCGACCGCAGAACCGAAATTCGCTACGGCTTCCTGTCGGATTTTTCCTCTGGCGATGGGGACAGGTTGGACGTGGAGTGGATGCGGGATCTGCATCTGAACGCGGTGCAGTTTTACGACTGGATGTACCGGCACGACCGGCTTCTGCCCCCCACCGAGCAGTATGACGACCCGATGGGACGCCCGACGGATTTAGGCGTTATCTCGAAGAAAATCGAACGCTGCAAAGCCTGCGGCATCCGTCCGCTGGCCTACGGCGCGGTCTACGCGGCGACAAAGGACACCTTTGCAGCGCACCCAACGTGGGGAATGTACACGATGGAAGGTCAGCCGATGACCTTTGCCGGGTGGCTGTACTACATGAATGTGGCTGCCTCCTGCGGCTGGGCGGAGCATATTGTGGAGGAATTCCGCAGTGCCGTGCGCTTCGGCTTTTCCGGCATCCACATGGATACCTATGGCTTTCCAAAACGGATCTGGGACGCGGAACACCGCCCCGTGGAACTGGCGGACGAGTTCCCGCGCCTGATCAATGCGGCGGCGCAGGCCGTCCGCGAGGAAGCGGCCGACGGCGGCGTGATCTTCAACGCCGTCAATAACTGGCCGACGGAAACCGTCGCCGCGGCGGCACAGGATGCAGTGTATATCGAGGTCTGGCCGCCCCACGATACCTATTTTGACCTTTACCGCCTGATTCGGGAAGCGCGGCTGCTGTCCCACCGGAATGTCATCCTTGCCGCCTATCTGAAGGCGTTTCAGGGAGAGGATATGGACGCGGCAGAGCGCTCATTCCGTCTTGCGTGGGCAGTGATCTCTGCCTCCGGCGGTACGCAGCTCGTTCTGGGCGAGAACCGCAGCCTGCTGCGGGACAGTTATTATGTCAACTACGCCCACCTGCGGGAAAGCTTTCTTCCAATCGTACAGCGCAATTGCGATTTTCTTGTCAGATACAAGGATTTGTTATATAATGATCCCGGTATGGATATTGGCAAGACGGCCTCCGGCGGCATTAACGAGGACGTCCGTTTCTTCTCCGATGCATGCGCTTTCTCCACGGACGGACAGGCGGACACGGTCTGGACGCTCCTCCGCGAATCCCGTGACCGGCTGACCCTCCACCTGATCAACCTGACCGGCAACAACGCCATGTGGAATGAGGGAAAGCGGGAACCAACCCCGGCAGCGGGTATTTCGGCGGCCATCCGCCTCGACCGGCCGGTGCGCGGCATCTACTGTGCCTCGCCGGACAGCGAGTGTCTGGCGGCGCAAAAGCTTCCCTACACGGCGGAGCAAACGGAGAACGGCTGCATCTATACCGTAAAGCTGCCCGACGTGCGCTGCTGGACTGCCGTGTGGGTGCAACTGGAGGAATGACGATGCTTCTGTCTTACAATGCAGATCTGCTTCCCCGTGTACGGATGCTGGGGCGGATCAACTACACCGAGCCGTGGATCCACTTTTCCCGGACGATCGACGAGTATGTCCTGTATGTGATCCGTGACGGGAATATGTATCTGCAGGAGGACGGAATTTTCTATCACCTCAAGGCGGGGGATTTCTTCCTGCTTGAGCCGGGGCTGTGCCACGAGGGCTATCAGCGTGCGGCCTGCAATTATTACTATGCCCATTTCACCCACCCGGAAATGGCGCGGGTGGAGGATGAGGACGCGGCCATGTCGCTGCTTGCGGAAAAGCGCAGGCTGAGCCTTGTGAGCTACAATCTGGACGAAGTCGACCCCACCGACCCCATCACCTATCTTCCGAAGCAGTTTCACCTGTCGGGCAGTGAGTTCAATACGATACTCCGCACCGCGCTGGACTGCTACAATGCCCGGGAGGAGCACTACAAGCGCCGCACCGCCGCGCTGCTGCATTCGTTCTTTCTGGAAGTGGCACATGAGCACCTGCTGGCGCGGGGCGCTGCTCAGGGAAAGAAACTGAAAAAGTCGGAAGTCGTGGCCGAGCGGCTGCTCCATTACCTCAACGAAAATTATACGCGGCCGCTGTCGAGCCAGGAGATCGAAGACGTCTTCGAGATGAATTTCGACTACATGAACCGCGCCTTTTCCAAGCTGACCGACGCGCCGATCTTTACATATCTCAACACGCTGCGCATTTATAACGCCCAGCAGCTGATTGCGACCACGGATCTGCCGTTTCAGGAGATCGCGTACCTGGTGGGGATCGACGACCGGTATTATTTCTCAAAGCTGTTCCGGAAGAAAACGGGCATGAGTCCCTCGGAGTATTACAAGGAAGTGAGGAACCGCGGCGATGCAGAGAGACTATAGAACCGCCGGCTTCGTGCGGCTGTGCTTTGAAAAGCTGCTGCCGCTGATGGTGCTGAATCTGCTTTTTCTGCTGACCTGCCTGCCGGTGCTGACGGCTCCCGCAGGATGGACGGCACTGTGCCGCGCCTGCCAGAGTCTGCTGCTGGAGGAAAATCAGCCGTACCGCCGCTTTCTGCGTAGCTTCCGCACCAATTTTCTCCCGTCGCTCCCTCTTGGGCTGCTCTTTTTCGCCGGCCCGGCGGCAATTCTTTACGGCGGCTGGTTCTATTTCCGGCTTACAGAGGGGGCGGGAGTCGGGGCGGTGCTGGCCTGCTTCTGCCTGATTGGCAGCTATCTGCTGTGGTGCATCGGCGCTCTGGCCTTTCAGATGCAGGCGCGGGTGGAGCTGAAGCTCCCGGCGCTGCTGAAAAACGCGATTTGCCTGACCTTTCGCTGCCCCGCTCTGGTGCTTGGCTGGCTGCTGCTTGCCCTTGCGCTGACGGCGGTAATGGCGCTTCTGCTGCCCTACAGCCTTCCCTGGCTGACGCTGCTGGGCGGGTCGCTGCCCTGCTTTACGGCGGCGCGGGGCACGCTGCCGGTTATTGACGATCTCATTGTGAAGGAGTGAACGATTCCATGAAAAGCCCATGGTGGAAGGAACGTGTGTTCTATCAGATTTATCCCCGCAGCTTTCAGGATTCCAACGGCGACGGCATCGGGGACATCCCCGGTCTGATCTCCCGGCTGGATTACCTGCAATGGCTGGGCATCGGTGCGGTATGGCTCTGCCCGGTCTACGACTCGCCCAACGACGATATGGGCTATGACATCCGCGACTACCGGAAGATCATGTCCGAATTCGGCACGATGGAGGACTTCGACCGACTGCTGGAGGAAATGCACCGGCGGGATATTAAGCTGGTCATGGATCTGGTCGTCAACCATTCCTCGGACGAGAACGCATGGTTTGTCGAATCCAGAAAATCCAAAGACAATCCCTACCGCGACTATTACATCTGGCGCGACGGACGCGGCGGGAAGGAGCCGAACAACTGGTCATCCTTCTTCACGCCGTCGGCATGGAGCTATGATGCGGCGACAGAGCAGTGGTATCTGCATCTTTTCGGGGAAAAGCAGCCTGACCTCAACTGGGAAAATCCGAAGCTTCGGGAAGAAGTCTATGCCATGATCAACTGGTGGTTCGACAAGGGCGTGGACGGATTCCGCATGGATGTGATCAGCCTGATTGCCAAAGCCCCCGGCCTGCCCGACGCCAGCGGCTCAGGCTACGCTTTCCCGGGCGAGCATACGGCCTTCCAGCCGGCACTGCATTCCCATCTGCGCGAGATGCGCAAACGCTGCTTTGACGGCCGGGATTGTATGTGCGTGGGAGAAACGACCTGCGTCACTCTGGATAACGCGAACAGTGTCGTCGGGGACGGAAGGGAGCTGGATCTGCTGTTCCAGTTTGACATCATGGACATCGACGGCGAAGATGGGAAATGGAACGTGATCCCCTTTTCTCTGAAAAAGTTCAAGGCGCTGACTGCCGCGTGGCAAAGCACACTGGACTGGAATACGCTGTTCTGGAGCAACCATGACCAGCCCCGCATCGTATCCCGCTGGGGCTGCACCGCGTCGGAGACGCTCCGGCAGGGGAGCGCCAAGATGCTGGCTGTGGCCATGTATTTGCAGCGGGGAACGCCCTTCATTTATCAGGGCGAGGAGATCGGCATGACGAATTATCCCTTTGCCGATGCCTCGCAGCTGCGGGACATTGAAAGCCTGAACCTTCTGAAAGAGGCAAAGACGGACGCGCAAAAGGCGTGGGCGTGGAACGGCATCCGGCACAAGGGGCGCGACAACGCCAGAACGCCGATGCAGTGGGACAGCACGGCGAATGGAGGCTTCACCACAGGAACGCCCTGGATCGCCGTAAATCCCAACGCCGCCGAAATCAATGTACAGCGCGCCCGGGAGGACGAAAACTCCATCCTGCACTTTTACCGTCGCCTGATTGCCCTGCGCAAAGGAAGTGACATCCTCAAATGGGGCAGCTTCCAGCTGCTCGTCCCCGATGACCCGCAGCTTTTTGCCTACCGCAGAAGCCTTGATGGAGCGGACATTACGGTTTGGTGCAATTTCAGCCCCGATCCCTGCCAGCTTCCCCAGCCGGTCACCGGAACGCCCCTGCTCTCGGAAGCCCTGACCCACACCACACTTGCCCCCTACGGCTTCGTGGTCATTTCCGGGCAATGACAATCCCGGCGTGATAACAGATTTGGGGTGAATTTCTCTGTTATAGGTCAATTCCGGCAGGAATCCGGGTAAAAAGTAAAGCAGACGTTTTTTGAAAAGAAAGAGCCGAAATTTTCTGTAACTTCAGCACAGAAAATCTCGGCTCTTTCTTTTTAAACTATTGAATATCAAAAGATAAACACAGATATTCCCAGTACAGTTTGTTCTTTCAGTGCATACAATATAGTGGAGAAAGAAATTTCTCTGTCAAGATAGTAGTTGACTTTTTTCTGGTATTGCGCTACAACATGGGCGGAAGGGGTAGCTTCTGAGCATGAGACGAGTGACGGTTCTGACTCGTCGGTAAAATAAAAATTGGCCGGAAGAAGTTATCCAATGAAAAAGGGCTTAGTCCCTCATCCATTTCTTTAGCTAAAAAATAGGCAGGACGTGACCGTCCTGCCTATTTTTTAGCGATTGTCATATTGCCTCGAGCATCTCGACAGCATATTTGCCAGTGTCCCGAATCAGATGGATGTACGTATCTAATGTGATCTTCGTGCTCGCGTGTCCAAGCAGAGTGGAAATTGTTTTGATGTCAATCTATATGCGAAAGAAAATAGAAATGTCGAAAGAAAGCTCAGAAAGAAATTAAATTTTTAACCCCAAAGCAGGCCGGGGTTGCTGCATCTAATGTATGGGAGGGTCACAAACAAGAGTGTCCCTCCCATCGCAATACAATTACCTGAAGTGATATATTTCTTTTAGTCGCTCCAACACTTCGTAAACAACTGGACAGAATTCGGAAGAAGCGATTGTGTTGAGCAGACTCTCCATACTGAACACCTTGCCCGAAGGGCAAGGTGTTCAGTATGAGACTTGTTTTGTGATTTCTTTTCTTATAACTCACAAAACTGGCAGTGCCAATAGGCGATGCCTTCCTGATTTAAATCAAAGATTTTAATCAGGAAATAGTATCAGATGTCAGCTTTTCAGCAGCGAAAGCAGTTCTTCGGAAGACATATTCAGGATTCTGGTCTCCTCGCAGCCGGATATTGTGTCCAATAATGCGGCCTTCTTTTCCTGAAGCTCCAGAATTTTTTCCTCGATGGTGTCCTTCGCGATCAGCTTATAGACCTGCACGTGCGCCTGCTGGCCGATGCGGTGGGCGCGGTCCGTCGCCTGATCCTGCGCTGCCTGGTTCCACCAGGGGTCAAAGTGGATCACGATATCCGCCGCCGTCAGATTCAGACCCGTGCCGCCTGCCTTCAGGGAGATGAGAAAGACCGAAGCCTCGCCTGCGTTGAAGGCCTTGACCATGGAAGCGCGCTTTTCCCTGGGCGTCGAGCCCTGAAGGGTGAAGCTCGAAATATGCAGCGCGTCCAGCCGCGCACGCAGCCGGTCGAGCATGGAGGTGAACTGCGAAAACAGCAGGATCTGGTGGCCGTTTTCCACCATCGCTTCGCACAATTCCACGCAGGCGTCCAGCTTGCTCGCCGGGCCGCCGTAATTTTCAAAGCAGAGTCCCGGATCGCAGCACACCTGCCGCAGCCGGGTCAGCGCGGCGAGAATTTGCAGCTTGCCCTGCCCATCGCCGAGACCTGCAACGGCGGCCTGCACACAGGCGTAATAGAGCTTCTGCTCCTCCTCAGACAGAGAGATCTTCCGGACATGCTCTTCCTTGGGCGGAAGCTCTTTGAGCACATCCTTTTTCAGCCGCCGAAGTATAAACGGCTGCACCAGCCGCCGCAGCTGAGACTCGGCGTCCGGGTTCTTGGACTTGAGGATCGGCTTTTCCAGCTTTTCGCGGAAAGCGTGATTGGTGTAGAGATACCCTGGCATGAGGAAATCAAACAGGTTCCAGAGCTCGCTGAGCCGGTTTTCAATGGGCGTTCCGGTCAGCACGAACCGCTGCCGACACGAAAGGCGCTTGACGGCCTTGGACGCGAGAGTCGAGGCGTTTTTGATGTGCTGGGCCTCGTCGAGTACGCAGCAGTAAAATTGCAGCGCCGTATATGCTTCGATGTCCTGCCGGATGAGTTCATAGGAGCTGACCCATACGTCATATGTCGCTGCTTCCGCGCGCAGACGTTTGCGCTCGGCGGCATTTCCCAAAATCAGCTGACAGCGCAAATGCGGGGCGAATTTTTGCAGCTCGTCGCCCCAGTTGTAGATCAAAGATGCCGGGCAGACGACAAGACTCGGCGCGCCGACGGTTTTCTGGGGAAAGGACGATAAAAACGCAATCATCTGAAGCGTTTTGCCGAGCCCCATTTCGTCCGCGAGAATGCCGCCGAAGCCATAGCTCTCCAGCGTTTTAAGCCACTGATAGCCGGTCTGCTGATACGGCCGGAGCTGCGCGTGCAGCTCCGATGGCAGAGCATAGTCGCTCTCGGAGATCGTCTTGAAATTGCGGATCATGCTGCGTAGCCGGCTGTCGCGGCTGACCCGGATGCCGTCGGTTCCCGACAGCAGCTCGTCAAGATACAGTCCACGATAGGCCGGAAGCGTCGCCTTTCCGCGGGCCAGTTCCCGGTCGGAGAGCTGGAGCATCTGCGCCATTTCCGCCAGCTTTTCACACGACGAGCCGTCCAGTTCCAGATACCGGCCGTCCGGAAGCCGGTGATATTTTCTGCGCAGCAGCATACTCCGGTAGAGCTCCGAAAGCTCCTCGGGTGGATAGCCGCCGGTGTCCAGCGTCAACGTCAGAAGCCCATCGGAAACGGAAAGGCCGATGCTGGCCGGTGCGGGCTGGAGGCGCTTGCGGTTCAGGCGGTCGCTGAAATAGACCTCGCCTCTGCGGCGAAAACCGTCGATGGCACCCGTGAGAAAGTCATACGCCGCGTCCTCGCCCTGCAAAACAAACTGCCGATCCTGCTGCTGAAAATAGCGCCGGACGAACAGCAAAGCGGCACCTTCTTCCTTTTTATTTCGCCGTACGCCGTCGGGCTCGGCGGTATCGTCGAATGCGATCGAATGGGTGTCGTACCGGAAGACCGGCTTGACAAGCAGTGAGTCCTGCTCCATATCAAAATAGAAGCAGACCGTGCAGGGGTCGGGGATGTAGCTTTGAAAAAGCTTCTGCGGATCTTCGACCTCGACCTGTTCGCCGAGCGCCGGCAGCACGCAGCCGCAGAAGGTCGGAAGATCCTTCTTCTCCAGAAACATGGTCTGCTGCCCGGATTCGAGCAGCGGGTAGATCTTTTCCCGAAACTCGCCTGAGCAGCGTAAAAGCGTCCCGCCGCCGAGGGCGTATAAGCTCCGATAGCTGCCGAAAAAACGGTAGGAGCAGGGCGTCCGAACCGTCAGCCGTGCGCCGCCGCCTTCTTCCGCGATCAGAAGACGAACCTGGGGGTCTTTTTGCATGAGCGTGAGCGGGTGGGAGCCTGCATAATCTACCGGTGCGTCGGATAAAAGATCGAACCACCGGTCAAAGGAATCGCCGGTCAGTGTGATCTCGTTTTTTCGATAATCCGGAGGCTCATAGCCCATATAGTGAGAAGAACTGAGTGAGCGGTACCTGCCGTATTCGTTCATCAGAAGCCGGATCATCGCCTGCGCCTTCGGATCAAACAGCGCAAGGTCATGCGTCAGCGTCAGTCCTTTTCCGTAGACGACCGTCCGGTGCTGATCCACATTGTAAAGAAAATCCCGGATATTCTGCACGTTGTACAGCCGGTCATACCCGACGCGAAGGGAAAACGAGGGATATTCGCGTCCATATCCGTCGCGCAGCACCGCACACAGGCGGATGGGCTGCTGGGAAGGGTCAGCCGATTCCTGCGAAATTTGCAGATAGCGCTGGAGCATCCGCCGTGCATACCGGTCGCTGCTGGGTGCACACGTGTGCGGCGGCTCGCTGAGGAAGGCGATCATGGCGGCGGCAAGGTGCTTGCAGCGGCCAACGTCGGCGAAGCGCGGGCAGGAGCAGCTGATGCGCACTCGGCTGTCCTTTCTTCTGATAAACTGCACCGCGTAGTGCTTGCTGCCACGGACGGTGCAGCTGACGTTCAATTCCGTATCGGTTCTCGAACACTGCATATCCGTGACCCGACCCTGCCGGTAGTATTCCATCCCGCGTTCATAGTCGGTGGTGGAAAACAATGATTTTACCTGACTCAGATCCATCCGGACACTCTATTCTACGCTTCGCCTGAAACGGGCCAAAAACGCCCAAACTTTGCCGCTTCGCGTCTTTTTGTTCAGTATAACAGATAACCGCAGAAAAATCTATAGGCAGCACACCGCAGGCACGGAAATCAATTTTGCAACACCCTGCAAAGATACTCCGGCTCAAGAAGACAATCCAGCATTATGTGCGATATTGGCTGCTTGGTGTTGGTCTCTGCTTTGTAGCGCTTGAGCAGGGACAGCGCAAACTTTCGTAACAGGTTCGGATTTTCTTGTGCAGTTTTGTTCGCAATCGTGGACATTCGCCGCCGTTGCCTCCGCCGTATGCACCAATCCACTGTCCGTTGAAAAACCTTTTTGGAAAAGCGGGAAAACCTTCAAAGCAATATGCACAACTCAGAACCTGCGTTTTCGTCAATTTGCCGAATTATATGTGCATATATTTCGCAAATCCAGACACCAGTCATCAAATTGCGACAAAGTATGAAATGAAATTCCGTGTCGGTGGACAGGCATTGACATGACCGTTTCGCAATGCTAAACTGATACCATCCCAGTAAGGAACCCAAACACCCGAATAAAGAAAAGGAGGATGCTATGAAGAGGATTCTTGTATTGCAGCTGGCTGCCGGCATGGTTCTTTCCATGTGTGCCTGCGGTACCGGATGAAACAACACTGTGCAATCTCCGTCACCTTTTGGAGGAAAACGGCGTGAACAAGCTGTTATTTTGACGCCATCAACCGTGTTGCGATGCAAATTGGCCATAGGATGAAGGGCGGAACCATCGTAGGCGCTGCAATCATTAACGTACCCAGCACCACGAGGAACGCACAAAAAGCCCGTGATCCGGAGACGCACCAGACAAAGAAGGGGAATGAATGGCGTTAGCCTGAGAGAGGGTCGGCCTGCCCTTTTTCAGAGATTAGTGATTGAAAATGCACGAAATCCATGTAAATTAAGGATTTTTTACACTCTGTATTCTGCAATAGCCTAAATAGCAAGAATGGCAGAATATGGGGTTATTTATTCAGATAGACCCTAAAACGTCTGCGCAACAGCATAATGATTTAAACGATTGAAAAGGAGCGAATTTCTCATGGCAAAGCGCAAAAATGTACTGCTGATTCTGTCTGACCAACAGCGCATGGATACGATCAGCGCCTATGGAATGAATGATATCTGCAAGACCCCGCACATTGACCAGCTTGCGGCTGAGGGCATGAAATTCAGCAACGCGTATACCCCGTCCGCCATCTGCGCCCCCGCCCGCGCCAGCGTGATGACAGGGCTTTATCCCCACAAGCACGGTGTGGTGGACAACTTCACCAACATCAAGGAGGGTACCCCTCTGCTGGGTGACTGCATGCACGACGCCGGCTATTTCTGCGGTTACGCGGGCAAGTGGCACGTTACCCACAACAAGGAGCCGGAGGAGTGCGGCTTCGACATCGGCAAGCCCTTTATGGGCTACGGCTTTCCTGGCAGTCTGGTGTTTCCCAGCCTGGTATTCCACGCGCCGCCCGACAACAAGCCGAACTACTATGAGCTGTACTTAAAGGAAAACGGATTTGAAAATGTGGATGTCTCCCACGGGTTTATGGGCGACAACCCCGCCCTTCAGAGCCAGGAGATGTTCTGCAAGCATGAGGGGCCTGTGGAAAGCACCATCGAGTACTTCGTGGCTCACGAGACAAACCGGCTGATTGACAAGGCCAAGGAGGAGGAAAAGCCCTTCTTCATCTGGGCCAACTTCTGGGGACCCCATTCCCCCAGCATCGTCCCTGAGCCCTATTATTCCATGTATAACCCTGCCGACATTCCCGAGCATCCCAGCTATTGCGACGATTTGCTGGATAAGCCCTATGGGTACTATCTCAGTGAGAAGATGTGGGGCTTGGGCGACTACGGCTGGAAAGGCTTTCAGGAGATTGCTGCCCGCTACTACGGCCACTGCACCATGATCGACGATATGGTAGGCATGATCGTGGACAAATTGAAGGCCGAGGGTCTGTACGATGACACCATCATCATTTACAGCGCCGACCACGGAGACTGTCTGGGCGCGCACAAGCTCATTGAAAAGGGCGCCTTCACCTTCGACGAGATCTACCACATCCCCATGGTGGTCAAGGGCGCCGGCAGCAAGGACAACGACAGCTTCGTCTATCTGCATGAGATTATGCCCACCATCCTGGATGTGGCGGGCGTCAAACCTCCCCGGCCGGTGGACGGCGAGAGCATCCTGCCTCTGATGATGGGTCAGCGGGAGAGCAACGGCCGCGAGGAGGTGTTCTGCGAGTTTCACAACCACTTCTACGTTCACCGTCAGCGCATGGTCCGGGATCTGGACTATCAGTTCACCTTTAACGAGAGTGAGCGCGGCGAGCTGTACGATTTGAAAAAGGATCCCTATCAGCTGAAAAATGTCTGCTACGATCCCGCCTATGCCGAGGTCAAAAAGCAGTACATGGATAAGATGTCCAAATATCTCAAGGCGCTGAATGACCCCGCAAGCACCTGGTTCCACCGCATCAAGGAATTTTATTAAGGCAACACCGGGCAATTGCGTCTGCGAGCCTCAGCCGTCCTCCTATGGGAATTGAGAAAATGCTGCGGATGTATCTGCTTCATACGATTTCTCGATAAAATGGTTAACACCATTTTATCCTGCGAATTCTTCG
>ERZ791802.942-NODE-942-length-25420-cov-3.899271_pt1 | contig 25420 bp, 24 predicted proteins | sample MGYA00510308_ERZ791802 | MGnify/ENA primary metagenome ERZ791802 (study PRJEB30046, sample SAMN00792028) | human gut metagenome | study: EMG produced TPA metagenomics assembly of the A metagenome-wide association study of gut microbiota in type 2...
AGATTTTTAAGGTTTTTGCCACTTTCCCGTGAAAACTTGAAGAACCTTTTTTTGTCAGGTCGTGCTAAGAGATTGAAAATGCGGTACAATACCGCGAATTTTCGTGAAACCCGAAAGGGTTTCGTTTTTTTATTGCAGTTACCACTGCACTTACTTTAGACACAAGAGGTAAAAAATGGTCGTTATTCGTCTTGCTCGCGGCGGTTCTAAGAAGCGTCCCTTCTACAATATCGTTGTGACGGATTCTCGTAACCCCCGTGACGGTCGTTTTATCGAACGTTTGGGCTACTACAACCCGATGGCTGCCGGTCAAGCTGTGAAGTTGCACATCGCTGACGAACGTCTCACGCACTGGATCGGTCAAGGCGCACAAATGAGCGACACGGTTGCTCGTTTGGTCAAGCAAGCCAAGAAGGCTGCTGCCTAAGCGAAAATTCAAGCAAATCTTCGGATTTGTTCGAAAGGACAATTTTTAACCCCGTCGGTGCGTTACAGTCCGAAAGCTTCTAACGGTTTACACCAAACAAACGGAAATTGTGTCTACCGTTTGGAACCGTTTAAACGCTCAAGTGACTGCGAGTATCTAAAGCGCGTTGACAGTTGGGTTTGAAATTGTCCTTTTCTCTTTTCTGATATTGATGAATCTATGACAGACAATCATTTGATTGAAGCAGGCCGTACGGCCGGAGCCTACGGTGTTCGCGGTTGGGTGCGAGTCGTTTTACATGCTCGCGAAGGCGATCTTTTAACGCTGACAGAAAATTGGTGGTTTTTGCCCTATCCGAGACGCGCCGGCGTTGCTCCTAAAGCGTTGACTGTCATGGAAATAAAAGAGCACGGCAAGGACTTCATTGTGCGTTTTGCAGAAGTGAAAACGCGCGAAGAAGCGATGGCTCTCAAGGGGAGCTTACTGGTGGATCGCAGTAGTTTGCCCGAACTTGAAGAAGGCGACTTCTACGATGATGACATTCTGGACTTTGAAGTCGTCAACGAAAAAGACGAGTCGCTCGGTCGCGTTGTCGGTATCACAGACAACGGTGCTCAGGATCTTTTGATTGTTCAACCCGCAGGTGGTCAGTCCTTTTATATTCCGATGGTCGAAGCCTATGTGCTCGAGATCGATTTTGAGGCTCGATGCGTACGTGTTGACTGGTTTGCAGACTGGAATTAATCCTCAGTTTTGACTTTTGTTGCCGTTTTGTCTTTGAATTCACAAAGATCGAGAATCGGGCAATGTGCGCAATCCGGTTTGGAAGCCTTGCAACAGTAGCGCCCGTGTAAAAGAATCCAGTGATGGGCGTCTTTTAAGTACGCTTTGGGCAAATAGCGTAGCAACTTTTCTTCAATCTCTTCGGGCGTTTTGCCCTTGGCTAAACCCGTGCGGTTACTGACCCGGAACACATGGGTGTCTACCGGCATGGTCGCTTCGCCAAATGCGACGTTTAACACTACGTTAGCCGTTTTTCGCCCGACTCCGGGTAAAGATTCCAACGCATCGCGATCTCGGGGCACAACACCGTCAAACCGCTCCAGTAATTGATGACTTAACGCGATGACATTTTTCGCTTTGTTGCGGTACAAACCGATGGTACGAATGTAGGGGATTAATCCCTCTTCGCCTAAAGCAATGATGCCTTCAGGAGTATTGGCAACAGGATAGAGCTTTGCAGTAGCAAGATTGACACTTTTATCCGTGGCTTGGGCAGATAAAACAACGGCCACCAAGAGTTCGTAAGGCGTGCTGTAGTCCAATTCACTCTTGGGCAATGGGCGCTCGGCAGCCAAGCGCTTCATGATGGCTTCGCGTTTTTCTTTATTCATACAGCCCTCTATTGATTCTTTTTGACTTGAGCAAGGATACTGGCCAATAGTGCCTTTTTCTTCTCGGCACTACTTTCTTGAGCTAAGCGGGCATTGCGGCGCGCTTCGCGATTTTTCTCACGTTCGAGTTTTGCGTGATAACGCTCTCGGGCCTGATGAGCGCATTCTCGAGTCCATTGAAACGGCGCAGGACGCATCTCGATGCAATCGATCGGGCAGGGAATGACGCAAAGGGCGCATCCCGTACACCAATCGGTCAGCACCGCATGAAGGCGCTTGGGGGCGCCGACAATGGCACCGGTCGGACAATAGGCCACGCATTTACGGCACCCAATACAAAGATCCGGATTGATGAAGCTGACAGCAAGCGGCACCTCTTCGCCATACTCCGGATCTAGCGGAATTTCTTCTCGTCCGGTAATGGCTGCTAATTGCTTAATGACCGCCGCTCCGCCTGTTGCACAACGGTTAATCGGTGTTTCATCCATTACGATGGACCACGCATAAGCTCTGCAGCCCTCAAAACCGCACTGTCTGCATTGCGTTTGGGGTAGTACGTCGTCAATTGCATCAATCATCGAAGGTCCCATGTTAAAGCCCGTTATCAGAAATTTTCGTTGATAAATGTCCCCAGTGTTGCCCCGCGAGGTGATTTAAAGCCACGAGCTTTAAAAAGGTCAGTCAGAGCTTTGACAAACGGTGGATTGCCGCACACCATGACACGTACGCGTTCAGGGGTTAAATCAAAACCGATTTTTTCGAAAAATCCTTCTTCAATCGCTTGCGGTAGTCGGCAGGTGATTTCGCCGGCTCGTGCAGGGTCACTTTCGCGGGTGGTTGCGGCGATAAAGCGGAAATTAACTTCGTGGCCTTGATCCTTAGCCGCCTTCTCAAAGCGATCTCTGAGAGAGACCTCATCGGCCGATCTCACGCAGTGAACAACCATCACGTTATCAAAGCGAGACCAAGGATTGTTTTTTACGATGCTTAAAAACGAGGCCAGACCGGTTCCCGAGGCCAAGCACAACAGTGTTCCGTGCGGCTCAAGGCGATCGGTTTGTAAAAAGCCGTAGGCATTTTCATCCACAAAGACCTCATCGCCCACTTGCAATTCAAAAAGGCGGGGAGAGAGGGCTCCATCGGCTACTTTGGCAATGTAGAAACATAAAACGTCTTCATCGGGTGTGCTTGCCAGTGAGTAAGCTCGTCCTAACCAATCTTCTTCATTTTGTGGAGCGTCGGTAACGGGTAAGGCTACTCGAACAAATTGGCCGCTTTTGAATGTAAAGCCTTCAGGTTTGGCAAGCGTTAAAAACATGAGTCTGTCTGTGTGGTGCTCAATGCCTTGCACCGTAGTGCGTTTGTAGGTCATGAAATGAATTCCTTAAAACAAGTATGCGTTAATTGTAGGCAAGTCGAGAGACAAAAGGCAGAAAACAAAACAGCCTTTCGGGTAAAACCGCGAAAGGCTGCATCAAAATACTCTTCTGAGCCGTTATTCGGTCTTGAGATATTTACGCTTGCCGGGCACTCCATGCCACTTGTCGGCGTCAGCAGGACGGGGACGTTGGCGCGTGATCGAGGGCCACTTTTGAGACAGTTCGGCATTTAAACCGATAAATTCCTCCTGACCTGCCGGGACGTCATCTTCATGAAAGATGGCTTCTTCAGGGCATTCAGGGACACAAACGGCACAATCGATGCATTCATCGGGGTCGATGACTAAAAAGTTGGGGCCGACTCGGAAGCAGTCGACCGGGCACACGGCCACACAGGCCGTATCGGTGCAGTTGATGCAAGATTCACAAACGACGTGAGCCAAGGCGATTCTCCACAAGTATTAAAAAGGTCCGGAGCCGTTGATTGTACTCCAGATCCGTGAAAAAAAGGCTAGACTAATGTTTAGACAATTTTGCGAAAGGAATCGCATTGTGATTATCGAGTCGTTATTAGACACGGATTTATATAAATTCACCATGATGCAATGCGTATTGCATCAATTTCCGGGGGCTTCGGTCGAGTACCGTTTTCGTTGCCGCAATGAAGGTATTGACTTAAGACCCTTTAAGGCCGATATCGAAAAAGAGATCGATCACCTCTGCACGCTTCAATTTAAAGAAGATGAGCTTGAATATTTGCGTTCTTTGCGTTTTATTAAGGACGATTTTGTCGAGTTTTTGAGTCTGTTTCGCCTCAAACGCAAATATATTGAAATCGTTGATACGGGTAGCGAACTGGCCATTACGATCAAAGGGCCGTGGCTTCATACGATTTTGTTTGAAATTCCTGTTTTAGCCATTGTGAATGAAACCTATTTCAGACACACGGCAGGCGGAATTGACAAGACAGAAGGGCGAAAGCGGCTTGATGCCAAGATTCGCATGATTGAAGACGAGCCTGACAATCACTTAATTAGCATTTCCGATTTCGGCACTCGTAGACGTTTTTCCCGCCAATGGCAAAAAGAGGTGCTCGAAACCCTCAAAGAGCGTATTCCTGCTCAGTTTGCGGGTACTAGTAACGTCTACTACGCCAAGGAGCTCAAACTGATTCCTATGGGTACGATGGCTCATGAGTACTTACAGGCCTGTCAAGCTTTAGGGCCGAGACTTCGCGACTCGCAAACGTATGCCTTTGAGATGTGGGCCAAGGAGTATCGAGGCGACTTGGGCATTGCGTTGACGGATGTCTATGGTATTGAGCCGTTTTTGAAAGACTTCGATATGTTTTTCTGCAAACTCTTTGACGGCGTGCGTCAGGACTCGGGCGATCCGCTTCTGTGGGGAGAACGCATGATTGAGCACTACAAGGCCAATCGTTGTGACCCGAGAACAAAGACCTTTATTTTCTCAGACAGTCTGACTTTTGATCGTCTTGTGGAAATTTTCCGCCGCTTCAAAGGACGTGTGAAGCTAGGCTTTGGTGTGGGCACGAATTTAACCAATGATTTAGGTCCCGCACCGCTAAATATCGTTATTAAGATGGTTAGAGCCAACGGACAGCCTGTGGCAAAAATTTCCGACACCCCGGGCAAGAGTATGTGCGATGACTTGAGCTATCTGGCTTATCTTAAGCAAGTGTTTGGGATGAGTACTTAATAAAGCAAAGATTGAAGTTGTTAAAGTCTCGCGAAATTTGAGACTTTCAGTAAAATAGGAAAATCTTTTTAACTTAAATCAAACCAAGAAGGGTCTCTTAACATGCTAAGAAAACTGCTTCTGGCGTTCGCTTTAACGGGAGCGTCCTTTACGGCAGCTGCCGCCGGTTTAAACGGTAGCGAACTCTCTCTGACTTGGGCGATTCCTTTCGCAGGCATTTTGCTTTGTATCGCTCTGTGTCCCTTGTTTGTGCCGCATTTTTGGCACCATCATTACGGTAAGGTCGCTTTATTTTGGGCGGCAGCTTGTACGATTCCGTTGTATTTGGTTTACGGTACAACGACGGCTACGGGTGCTGTGGCTCACGCCATCATCGGTGACTACATTCCCTTCATTATTTTCGTGGGGGCTTTGTTTGTGGTGGCCGGCGGCATTCACATCAAGTCAACCTTTCATGGTACGCCCGCTGTCAACAGCGCCATTTTGTTTGTGGGCACGTTGCTTGCCAACTTGATGGGTACCACGGGTGCCGCAATGCTTTTGATTCGTCCGTTGCTTGCGGCCAATGAAGAGCGTCGCTTTAAGATGCACACCTTCATCTTCTTTATTTTCCTTGTTGCCAATATCGGCGGTAGCCTCACTCCGTTGGGCGATCCTCCTTTGTTCTTGGGCTTTTTGCGTGGCGTTGACTTCTTCTGGACGGCTCAACATCTGTTCTTGCCCATGATGGGCACATCGCTTTTCTTGATTGCGATCTATTTTGTCATCGATACGATTGCCTACCGTAAGGAAGATGCCAGCGTGCGTGCGCCTAAGCCTCATGAACCCTTCAAAGTGGAAGGCACCGTGAACTTCTTGTTGCTTCTCGGTATCGTGTGTTCGATGTTGATGTCGGGCTTCTGGCGTTCTGGCGTTAGCTTTGAAGTTTTGCACGTGCATGTAACGCTTGAGTCGTTGTTGCGTGACATTCTTTTCTTGACGATCGCAGCTTTGAGCTTGAAGTTAACGCCGCAATCAGCTCGTGAAGGCAACCAATTTACTTGGGAGCCCATCAAAGAAGTGGCTAAGCTCTTTTTCGGTATTTTCTGCTGTATCGTTCCGGTGCTCGAAATGTTGCGTGCCGGCCACAGCGGTGCTTTCGCTCCGTTAGTTGCGTTGGTCACTAATGCCGATGGTTCGTTCAATAACCACATGTTCTTCTGGATGACCGGTTCGCTGTCTTCGTTCTTGGATAACGCTCCGACCTATCTGGCCTTCTTTAACTTGGCCGGTGGCGATCCCACGATGTTGATGAACGAACACAGCCACACGTTGATGGCCATCTCCATGGGTGCCGTGTTTATGGGTTCGATGACCTACATCGGTAATGCACCTAACTTTATGACGGTGTCGATCGTCAGTGAACGTGGCGTGAAGATGCCGAGTTTCTTCGGCTACATGCTCTGGTCCTGCGGTATCTTGATCCCGACGTTCTATCTGATGAATATGTTTTTCATTTAGAATTAATTAGTTAGATTGATTTATAACAAAAGCGCCTTGAGCTTTAATGAAGCCAAGGCGCTTTTTAAATGCAGTGTTGTAATGCGTGATTCTTAACGCTTCATGGCCTTATCAATGGATTGAGCGGCCACGTCATTGAAGCGATATTGATTGTCGGTGAAATCGCGTTTGGCGTGAACAATTCGTCCTGGTAAGACATGAGGTTTGGGCTTTTTTACTTCGATAAATGCGAGATCAAAGGCGTCACTTTCATTTAAACGGATACCCACATCGCGCGGGTCGATTTTGTCTGGGAACTGCAACGTCATCACACGCGTTCCGTTAACAGTTGTCACCTTATAAGAGCCACGGGCAATGCTCGGGCCTTCCACCTCACAGAACACTTTGCCACGTTTTGCTTCAAAAATTTCAATCGTGCCGTTGTTGCCTTTTTGACCCGTAAAGCGGATGGCATAGGGTTGGGAGCCGGCGCGCTTTTCGTAGCGAAGACAGGTGGGGACTTTACCCGAGAAGGTTTTGATGAAACCGTTGATGGTTTTTTGACCGGTAAAGATGTTGATTTCAGGAACAACCAATTCGGTACGCAGGCTTTGCATGACAGGCATATAAGCCACAGAACCTTTTGCAAAGCGATAGCCCGAGCCGATGGATTGAGCCGCTTTTGTTAATTGATTGTTGTGCGAGCGTAAGAAATCGGCAATGGGTTTACCCGAAACGTCATAGGCTTTGAGCTCAATCGTGGTGCCGCTCGTATTACCTCGACGCACGAGGCTGACCTTGTTACCGGAAAGAGCATGCAACGTGTTAGGCACGGGCGGTTTGCTCAACGCACCGCTTCTGACCACCCAGTTGCGACTGCCACCGTAAGAGAAAAGGTGCGGCATGTCTTTGGAGAACGTGTTATTCATTCGATAGGCCGTCTTACCGGCTTTTTTTCCCGTTTTAAACACACTGCGATTTTGTTCCCAGTAGTGGTAAATACCGTTTTGAAAAACTTCTAATGTATTAACGTTTTCAATAGGTTTGGCACGGTGAGGAACATCTGAGGCAGAAGCGGCGGTTGCAACAAAGGCAACCACGAGCGAACAAGCTAGCGGAGTCAGTTTGTGCATGAGAGTGAGTTCCGACAAAGAGATTGAATACGCAGACCATTATAGGGAGCCAGCGTGTCAAAAATGTTTGAGAAAAAGTCCTCTTTGGTGTGTAAATGTTGCCAAGATTGGTTTTAAATATCAAGTTGATTATTGGCTCTAGGAATGGAAAACCATTTCAGCTAAAATGCTCATTTCTGCCATTGGCAATCGGGCCCATAGCTCAATCGGTTAGAGCAGCGGACTCATAATCCGTTGGTTACAGGTTCAAGTCCTGTTGGGCCTACCATCCTACTTTCTTAAGCTCTCAAAGCGGCTTTTTCCAGCCATATACTGCATCATTTCTTAAATCAAAGTTCTCGAAAATCGTCTCAACGGCGGCTTGATAATCTTCGACGGTTTTCGCTTTGTAGATTTGTTTGACGGCACGCTCTGCACCGACAAATAGGTTGTGTTGAAAGAACCAATATTCTTTCATCCGCATTAGGGCGTTCTTGCGACTTTGAAAGGCTTGGGCGTAACTATCAAAAAGTGCTTCGTAGAAACTCGCAATTTCAGGCAGTGTGGCCGGATTGCCGCCGGCGGCTTTTCTAAAAAGAGCGGGATCGGCCATGAGAGCACGGCCTACCATGATCATCTTCAGCGGTTTATATCGATGACGGACTCGGCTGATGTCATCAACGGTAATAATGTCTCCGTTGTAGCCTATAGGCATCTTCAATTCGGCAAAAAATCGATTGAAAACATGAACCCTGAGATCGCCTTTGTAGAAGTCCGTGCGAAGCCTCGGATGAATCGTCAAAGAATCCATGCCGTTAGCAAAGTCGTTATAGATATCCACTAGCGCCCCAAATTCGTCTTCGTGCGAATAGCCAATACGAGTCTTGATAGAAATGGCAATAGGTAAATTGGCAGAAAAGATGCGATCAAGAAATTCTCGCAGCGCATCGGGGTACTGCAAAAAGCCCGAGCCTTTGCCCTTAGCAACAACGGTGCCTGCCGGGCAACCAAGATTAAGATTGACCTCCTGATAACCGAGATCCGCTAGAGCCTTAGCAGCCCAGATAAAGTCTTCTGCTCTTCGTGTCAGCAGTTGAGGGACAACGTTAAGTCCTCGATTGAGGTCTCGGTCGAGTTCTCGAGAAAGTTGTCTTGCGGTAAAGCGAGGCTCAGTGGTCGGTGTGACAAAAGGCAGGTAGTAGCGGTCTGCTGCACCGAAAAATTTGGCATGCACCCGTCTGAAAGGCGCTCCGGTGAGGCCTTCCATTGGGGCGACAGTCAGTATCGGGTCAGACGATTGGGCAATCAACGCAATCTTTTCGCTTTAAGTTTTTCTTCAAAATCTTTCAACGAATTGCCAACCACTTTATGTAAAAGCACCAAGGCAATCACGTTGGGGATCACCATGATACCGTTAAAGAGGTCTGAAATCGACCAAACCAAATTGACTTGCGTGACGGCGCCAACCACTAAGCAGGCGCAAACAAACAAACGATAAAGCGTGATCCCTTTGTTTTTGAAAAGATAACGCACGTTTTGTTCGCTGAAAAAGTACCAAGCGATGATCGTGGAGTAAGCAAAGAAGAACAAACAGATCGCAACAAAACCTACACCGATAGAGCCCAAGCCGACGGAGTACGCTTTTTGCGTCAACGCAATACCCGTGGTGCTGAAGTCCATAACACCGGTCACCAAAATTACAAGGACCGTCAACGTTACGATAACAACGGTGGAGAAGACACCAAAAATAGCCACCAAACCTTGTTCAGCCGGATGTTCCACTTTGGCCACGGCATGAGCGTGAGGAGTCGTACCCATACCGGCTTCGTTCGAGAAGAGACCACGGGCCACACCGAATTGCATAGCTTTGGCCACAGTCAAGCCCAAGGCGCCGCCGCCGACAGCTTCGGGATAAAAGGCAGCCGTGAAAATCAACTCAAAGGCAGGAATAATTTGGTCGTAATGAGTCACGAGCACAAAGGTGCCGCCTACGATATAGATACCGGCCATAAAGGGCACGATCTTTTCAGCAACGCTAGCCAAGCGACCCATACCACCGAAAAAGACCAGGCCGGAAACAATCGCAACACCAATGCCGGAGGCCAAGAGGGGAATTCCAAAGGCTTCGTTGAGGGCGTGCGAGACAGTGTTGGACTGTACAAGAGAGCCCGTAAAGCCCATGGTTAAGACAGCCACAACGGAGAAAAAGATTGCCATCGGTTTAAATTTTTCCCCTAGACCTTGTCGCATGTAGAAGGCCGGGCCACCGACCACGTGACCTTGGGCGTTTACGCCGCGGTAGGTTTGGGCTAAAACAGCTTCGGCAAAAATGGTTGCCATGCCGAAAAAGGCAGCAACCCAAAGCCAAAAGAGAGCGCCCGGACCGCCGGCGACAATGGCGGTTGCCGCACCTGCTACGTTACCCGTGCCCACTTGGGCTGCAACTGCCGTTGCCAGTGCTTGAAAACTGCTCATACCGCTCTTATCGGCTTTTTTACCGAAAATGGCGGCGTTATTGAGTAAGAAGCGCAGTGCCGTGGGAAAGAGGCGAACTTGTACGAAGCGAAGTTTGATCGTGTAAAAAATCCCCGTGCCGCACAAAAGTGGAATGAGCACGAAGACACCCCAAAGGACACTGTTAAATTCCAAAATCCAAGTATTCAGTAGATCCATTCAAGCACCTGTAACCTGACAAAAAACAGTTAGGGCTTGCTAGTGACAACGCGAGAAGAGGGATTAGTCGCGAGAAACCGCAAGGCCGATAATTTGAAAGCCCTGAAGAGATGGGCGTTTTTCGATTGTACCAATAGGCCTAGAGGCTGTTATAGAGAATTTAGGCAGAAACTTGTAGAAGCCATCAATAAAGTAGGAGAGTTACGGCGCCATGAGCCGGTTTTCAAGCGCCGTATGCTCAATTGAATAATAGTCAATGCAATGACTCGAAGTTAATCCAGGCGTTTTCCGGCCAAGTCGCTCATCCAACTGAATTGTTGACGATGCTTTTGAGCAAACGAGTTGATGAGCTCCAAGTCTTTCATCGTAGCTCCGAGCATATCAAGGCCTTCGAGCAGCATCGTTTTGTGGCGGGGAGCGATGTCAAAGTGGCAGGATAAGTCTCCCGTTGAAATACTTTGCGTGACCACATCGATAGTCATTTCTCGAGGATCGTCAGCGCTTAAACTGTTCATCAGTTGCAGAGCATCTTCAGGGCTGACCTTGGCGGCAAGCAGGCCGTTATTGAAGCAATTGGAGTAAAAAATTTCTCCAAAACCCGTAGCCACAACGGCCCGAATGCCATACTGCAACAAGCCCCAGACGGCGTGTTCACGGCTTGAGCCACAACCGAAGTTCGGTCCCGCAACAATAAAGTGAGTTTGCTCAAAACCTTTTTTGTTCAGAACAAAGTCTGGCCTTAATTGGCCGTTTTCATCAAATCGCAAGTGATACAGAAGTCCTTTAGCCAACCCCGATTTATCAATGCCACGCAGGAATTGTTTCGGCATCAATTGGTCTGTGTCAAGGTTGTCAATGGGCAGGGGAGCGGCAATAGCCGTTAAGGTTGAGAATTTTTCCATCACATTTTCTCCTAGACTAGTGCCGTTTCATCGCATAAATAACCCATGACAGCGCTTGACGCTGCACTTTGAGGACTGACTAAGTGCGTATGGCTGTCGCGTCCTTGACGGCCCTCAAAGTTGCGGTTGGTGCTCGAGGCACAGCGCACACCGGCCTCTAAAATGTCGTCATTCATGGCAAGGCATAGCGAGCAACCGCTTTTTCGCCATTCAAACCCTGCGTCCTTGAAAATCTTATCCAAACCCATCGCTTCGGCTTGGGCGCGTACTTGCATGGAGCCAGGGACCACTTGTGCTCGGACGCCTTTGGCAACATGACGTCCTTTAAGAATGCGGGCCGCTTCCATCAGATCAGAAAGACGGGCATTGGTGCACGAGCCGATAAAGACGTGTTGAATCGGTAGTCCCTTAAGGGCTACGCCGGGAGTCACTTTTTGATAGTGTTGTGCGCGTTGGGCTGCCGTTCGTTCAACTTCAGTGGCAAAGCTCTCAGGCGCAGGTACCGGTTCATCAAAGGGGCCACACTGGTCTGGGCTAGTGCCCCAAGTCACCATGGGACGAAGGCCGGTGGCATCAAGCGTTACCTCTTGATCAAACTTTGCACCATCGTCCGTTGTCAGTGTCGATGTGTATGAAGTCATCGCCAACTTTTCTTCGTCAGACAAATGGGCTGCATGATCGAATACCCATTGCAGAGCTTTTTCATCTGGGGCAATCAAAGCGCCTCGTGCACCGGCTTCCACTGTCAAATTGCATAACGTCATGCGCTCTTCAATGCTTAGCGCTCGGACAGCTTCGCCCGCATACTCCACCACTGCCCCTAATGCACCGCGTGCGGAGATATTCTTCAGAACAAAAAGCGCGAGATCTTTAGCGGTGGCCGGTTTTTTCACTTGACCGTTAATGGTAATGCGCATTGTTTTGGCTAAACGATAGACGAGTGTCGACGTGGCCAAAATATGCTCAATTTCGGTTGTGCCGATGCCAAAACCCAGGGCTCCTAAAGCACCGTGCGTGGTCGTGTGGCTGTCGCCGCAAATAACAACCATGCCCGGCCGAACTAGCCCTTGCTCCTCAATGACAACGTGTTCAATGCCTTGATTGGGGTTATCTGCGCCGTAAAAGGCACGGATGCCAAAGTCTCGGCAATTCTTCTCTAAAGTTTGAGCTTGGATCAGACTGGCTTCATCGATAATCCGACGAGGCGACTCATCGTGGGTGGGGATGATGTGATCAACGACGCACAGGTGTGCATCGGGTGCAAAAACCGGTAGTCCGCGTTCTCGTAGCCCAGCAAATGCCTGAGGAGAGGTGTATTCGTTAGCGAAGTGAATATCGCAAAAGAGCAACACGGTGCGGTCATCGATTTTTTTGACGGTGTGTTGGTCCACGATTTTTCGGTAAAGCGTACAAGCAGTCTCAGGCATATTGATGGTCCTATAAAAGTTTATACGCACATTTTAAGACAACTCTAGATTGTGGCTGAGATTGTTGCTAAACAATCGGTATTGCTTAGGGGCAGTTGCCTGCTCTAGGCCGAAAACTCGAAATAAATCAGAATCCTGCGTGCTAAAATCAAAAGATTATTGACCCTCGGGCGACCTGCCCGAGTTCTTTTAGGGATTTGATTGCATGTCAGAGACGCAAACCTTTCACGATTTTGGGCTACACGATACGCTTTTACGTGCTATCGCAGAAATGGGTTACGAGAAACCGACTCCCATTCAAGTCAAAGCCATTCCTTTGGTTTTGGCTGGCTCAGACGTGATGGGAGCTGCACAAACGGGCACGGGCAAAACGGCTTCTTTCGGTTTGCCGCTCTTGGCACGCCTTTTAAGTTTTGCCAATACAAGTGCTTCGCCTGCGCGTCATCCGGTTCGAGCACTCGTTTTAACGCCCACGCGTGAATTAGCCGATCAGGTTCATGAGAATTTGTCTGCCTATGCCAAATACACGGGGTTACGCACGGCGTGTGTTTTCGGCGGTGTGGACATCCGTACCCAAGAGGGACAGTTGCGTCGTGGGGTTGAAGTGGTAGTCGCTACTCCGGGACGTTTGCTCGATCATGTTGAACAGCGCAACATCACACTTTCTCAAGTGCAAATCGTTGTTTTGGATGAAGCAGACCGAATGCTTGATATGGGGTTTTTGCCCGATATTTCTCGCATTTTGAAACTCTTGCCGGTAGCCCGGCAAAGTCTGATGTTTTCAGCCACTTTTTCGCCAGAGATCAAAAAGCTTGCTGGCAATTTCTTGAATAATCCCAAGCTCGTTGAAGTGGCTCGTGAAAATTCCACTGCCAAGACCATCACACAGAAAGTCTACGAGGTGCATGATTCTGAGAAGGTTGATGCGCTTTTGGAAATTTTGGATGACGAGGCCTGCGAGGATGCCAAGAACATTTTGGTCTTTGTTAACTCCAAAATCAGTTGTCGACGTTTGGCTCGAACGCTTGAAAAGTATGGCATTCAAAGCGATGCCATTCATGGCGATAAAACTCAGGAAGAGCGTTTAAAGACGCTTGACGCGTTTAAAAAAGGTGAGGTCAAGGTGCTTGTTGCGACCGACGTTGCCGCCCGAGGACTCGATATTGCCGATTTGCCGGTGGTGATTAACTTTGATGTGCCGTTTAATGCCGAAGACTACGTGCATCGAATCGGTCGCACGGGTCGAGCGGGTAGTAAAGGGTTGGCCATCACACTCATGTGTCCGGGCGCTGATGAGAAGAATTTGGTCGCCATTGAAACGCTGACAAAGCAACATTTTTCTCGCAACCGTTTGGATGTGCGTGCAAGAAGACGTCCAGGACGCGGTCCGAGAAAAGTCTACACACCGCCTCCTGTGAGTCCGGTGAGCTCTGATCCGTTCTTTGATCAGCCTTATGAACCGTCAGTGCCGCAACCCCAAGAGCCTGTTGCGACACCCGTAAAGCCCACTCGAGGCGCTAAAGAAGAAAAGAAGGCGCCGGTTGCTGCCCTTTTGGGTGGGTTGATTCGGCGTTAGATTTCCAATGGAAATCCAGCACAGTTTGCACTGTGCGGTTAATGATTAATTACAGTCTATTGCGCGATTTGACAAGGCTTTGGCGGCGTTGTTTGATAAAATTAATCGCTGTTGATGAAGCACCCTTAGTCCCGCAGAGCGACTCTTCTGTATCAGGGAGCGCTTGGGATATTTGAGAGGCTGGGAGTGTCAAAATGTCAGAAGAAAAAACGGTTGATAGTATAGAAGCGCGGGAAAAGGCTGCAGTCTTGTACCGCGATAAAACCCTATTTACGGGCGAGTCCCGAATCAATCACGCAGACGGCATGGTGAGCATCGTCCGAGGTATTCGCGATGATGAAGAGCTCATTGCCGCTTGTTATCTCTATGCAGTCCACGACTGTCTGCCCAATCCTGAAGAGTGGCTCAGAACCAACTTTGGCAACGGGGTGGCAGAACTTGTTACCGAACTCCATCGGCTAATTGTTTTAAACGGTAAGACCCGGTTGTTGCCGACCGATGATGCCGGTAAACCTGCCGATAAACTCATGCTCAAGGCTCAGGATGCGCTTTTGAGAAAGATGGTGTTGGCCATGTGTCGCGATCTTCGCGTCGTGATATTGCGCCTGGCCAGTCGTCTGCAAACTCTTCGCTATTATGCGATGAAAAAAGACGACCCTGAAGGGGCAAAGACCTACGGTGCCGATACGCTCGCGCTATACGCGCCGTTGGCAAACCGTCTAGGGATTTGGCAAATCAAGTGGGAGCTTGAAGATTTGTCGCTTCGCTTCACAAAGCCCGACATCTATAACGACATCGCTCGACATCTCGATGAAAGCCGTGAAGCGCGTATTGCTTTTATGCGTGACGCCGTTGACAAGATTCGTCAGATGTTGACAGCTAGGGGGATCGAAGCCGAAGTCTCAGGTCGACCGAAGCACATTTACTCCATTTACAAAAAAATGGAGCGCAAACACCTTCGTTTTGAGCAACTCTATGACGTGCGTGCCCTACGGGTGATTGTGCAAACGGTGGAGCAATGCTACGAAGTGCTCTCCATTGTGCAGGCCAATTTCAAGGGCGTGAGCTCTGAGTACGATGACTACATTTCCAACCCGAAACCCAACGGTTATCGATCGTTGCATACGGTGATTTTGGATTCGAAAGACCGACCGATTGAGATTCAGATCCGCACTCGCGAGATGCATGAATACAACGAGCTCGGGATGGCCGCTCACTGGCGCTACAAAGAGGCGGGGAATTCGGAAAAAAGTCAAGCCTCAACCGAAGATCAAAAAGTGGCATGGTTGCGTCAACTTTTGGCTTGGAGTAGTGACGTAAAACCTGAAGGGCCCTCAGGCCTTGAGGATGATCATGTTTATGTGCTCACGCCTCAAGGTCGTGTCGTTGAAATGGCCAGTGGCGCTACGCCGATTGACTTTGCCTATCACTTACACAGTGAATTGGGGCACCGTTGTCGAGGCGCCAAAGTTAACGGCCAAATGGTTCCGTTGAACTATAAGCTCAAGACGGGCGAAACCGTTGAAGTGGTGGTGGCTAAAACGGGAGGTCCCTCGCGTGACTGGCTTAATCCCGAATTAGGTTTTGTGGTAACTAACCGTGCCAGAAGTAAGGTGCGTCAATGGTTCCACCAACAAGCCATCGCCGAGATGATCAACGAAGGCCGTGAAATCATTGAAAAAGATTTGGCTCGTCTCGGGAAATCAACCTTTAAGCTCGAAGATTTGGCTAAGCGTTTGGGCTATGAAACGGTCGATGACCTATTTGTCGGCGCCGCCAAAGAAGAATTTGGGCTTAAAACGATTGAAAAAGTCATTAAGCCTCAAGAAGAGAAAAAAGAAGAACTCTTTACGAGCAAGTCCAAAGCCGCTGCTCACACCAAGAGCCAAGTGTTGGTCGTGGGGGTGGATTCGCTTTTGACACAACTTGCGCGTTGCTGCCATCCGGCTCCTCCTGACAAAATTGTCGGTTTTGTCACGCGCGGCCGCGGTGTGAGTATTCACCGAGCAGACTGCCCCAACATTCGCAATTTGGATGAACAAGGCCAAGAGCGTTTGATTGAGGTCAGTTGGGGCAATGCGGCCAAAGATTCTGTTTTCCCGGTGGAAGTTCTCGTGATCGCACAAAATATCCCGGGACTTGTGAAAGATATGAGTGAAATTTTCTTAAAAGAAAAAATCGCCATTGTCGGCATGAGTTCTCAGGTTGTGCGAACGGACATGCACTGGCGCTTTAATGTTGAAATCACACAGGCTGAGAGCCTCAAGCGTGCTTTGAAATTTATCCAAGACTTGCCAGGTGTGTATAACGCTAGAAGGACTTAATAACGATGGCTTTTAAAATCAGTGAACGTTCGATAACCGTCATGAAGCAAGCGTTGCGGTGCCTGTGCTATATCGGCTTGGGGCACACCGCGTTTCAGGTTGCCGTGATCGCACAAGATCCTGAGGTTAGCGACTTGTGGTACTACGGCTTGGCTGTGCCGGGGCTTTACTATTTAATCCCCATTTTAGTGCTGGCTGGCTTCATTGCATGGGCTGAACGACGTCATAGTTAAAGAGGGCCTGTAACATTTGGCTTTTCGAAGCTTGTTAATTCAGTGTGTTGCCATTTTCTCAGAGTGTAGTGTCTTATCACCACTCTGAGATATTTTTAACTCGTTGATTCTAAACCGAAGATGAGTTTTGTTAAGTCAATATGGGTAGTATTGATTTAACTCAAGATTATTCTCTAAAGAGGCAACTTTTAGTTATCGGTGAAAAAATTCTTAGCTAGTCCGTTGCGTTTGTAACATTTAGTATTTCGTTACCAAGATTTCTTGGCGGCATTCCTATCGTGTCGATTTTGTTCTCGGGCGAACGATTTCGAGCGGATTTTTTTGGATATTCCTACTATCTGGATACTGCAATGGATAGCAACAAAAAGAAGATTTTCTTCACGCTTTTGATGATCGGCACCTTTGCTAACATGGACAAAGGTATGGTCGGTTTGACGGTTAAGGAGTTGATTAGCCAATACGGATGGTCTGCTTCCGATGCCGGTTTGATTCTTTCTATCTTCTACGTTTCCTTCATTTTGGTAACGTTGCCTGGTGGCTGGTTCGTTGACCGTTTCGGCTATCGTAAGTTTGTTATTTTCTCCCTTTCTGTTTTGACCTTGGGTTCCATCGGTTTCGGTATGGCCGGCTCGATGGCTGCCGGTAGCCTCTTGATGGCTCTCGTCGGTATGCGTTTGTTCACCGGCTTCGGTCACGCTGGCTACACGAACGGTGCCCCGAAGATCATCGCCGATAACTTCGCTCAAGAAGAACGCGGTGCTGTTCAAGGTAAAGTGGTGGCAACGGCTGGTGTTGGCGCTATCGTCGCTTACACGGTGGGTAGCTACATCATCTCCTTTAACTGGCAATATGCTTACTACGCCTTGGCTGCCTTCTTTGCTACCTGCTTGGCAGTGTTCTACTTCTGGGTTCCGGAAAAGCAATTGACGGCTGAAGAACAAGCTATGAAGGCTGCTATGCCGAAGGTCAGCCCGATTGAAGCTTGGAAGAACCGCAACACGTTGGTTTTGGCTGCTGCTCTCTTGTTGAATAACTTGGCTGGTGTCGGCTTCTTGAACTGGTTGCCGAGTATGTGGGCTAAGACCTTCACGGTCTCCGACAGCATGCTCTCCATGGTGTTGATCGGCTACGCTATCACGTTGATCGTCTCCTGCGCTTCTGCTCCTGGCATCATCCGTAAGTGGTTCCCGGAACGTGAAAAGATCTTCATGTTCATCTGCTCTGTCGTGTCTGCTGTCACGTTGGTGGCTGCTGTTAAGGCTCCGAGCTTTGCCATGAGCGTGGTTGCTTTGTACATCTCTAACCTCTTCTTGATGAGTGCTTTTGCTGGCATCATCTTGTTGCCCTATCGCATGATCCCGATCCGCATTATCGGTTCTGCTTTCGCTGTGATCAATATCGGTGCCTTCGTTGGTGGTATCGGTCAAGGTCTCTTGGTGGGTCGTTTGGTTGACGCCGCTGGCGGTGACTACTTCCCTGCCTTCCTTGCCATGGCCGTCTGTGTGGTGGTCGCCGGCTTGATCCCGTTCCTCTTGGGTGCACCTGCAATCCCCTCGACGAACGCTAAGAAGTAATCGAAATGAAAAAGGACACGCAAATGAAAAAAGTATTGGTTTTAAGCGCTCTGACGTTAGCCATGAGCTCTGTGTACGCTGCCAATGTTCAAATCTACGGTAGTGTTGATACGGGTATTCAAATCGTTCACAACAAGAATGGTGATACGAACGTTTCTATGGAACCGGGTCAAAGCTGGGGTTCTCGTTGGGGTATCCTCGCTACCGAAGATCTCGGTAACGGCTATTCCGTGATTGCAAACTTGCAAAGCGGTATTGCTACGGACTCCGGCGAAACGCTCTACACGTCCGAAGAACGCGATCGTCTCTTTAGCCGTGAAACGTCTTTGTCGATGAAGACGCCTTACGGTACGGTCGGTATGGGCCGCTTCGGTACGTTGTCCGGTTCCGTGGGTTCTTACTCCATGTGGGCCGGTTGGGCTGACCCGTTCGGCACCGCCTACTTGGACGCCGGTATTCAAGCCACGATGTATGGCTTCGGCCGTGCTGACAACTCCATCGCGTACTTGTCGCCGACGATCAACGGCTGGCAATTCGGTGCTATGTACTCCTTTGATGCGACCGATGGCGGCTTTAACGTTGATTACGACTCTGTGGACGCCGGTGACAAGAACCGCTTGGCTAACGTGGCTGTGACCTATTTCGGTGAACGCTTTGCCATGCAAGCGGCTGTTGAACAGATTTACTGGGAAAACCACGATGCCTATAACGTTCGTATGGATGACACCACGGATGTGGGTTTGTCCATGCAATACGACTTTGACTGGGCAAAGATCTGGTTGACTGGCCAATACATGAAAAACGCTCAACTGTTTGGTAACCACAGCGTGTTGATGGATCTCCAAGGCAAGACTAGCCTTAACAACGATACTGGTGAAGGTATTACTGGTTACGCTTTGGCTGCCGCTATGAAGAAGTCTGTTGGTAAGAACGACTTCTTAGCTCAAGTCCAATACTTTGACGGTAAGTACGACTATTCTACGACTGCTGAAGAGTTGGATATGCAACGCTACGTGCTTTCTCTCGGTTATATCTATAACTTGAGCAAGAGCACCTGGTTCTATACCGTTGCCTCTCATTCTTGGGGTGGTGGCGATTGGAAGGACGATCGTGTTGAAGAACTCGGAATGCAAGACCGCGTGAATCGCACCGTTTTGCAATTCGGTATTAACACTCGCTTCTAATTGAAAAACAACCGAGACCGTGATTCTCCCTAGCGGTCTCGGTTTTCTACACATTTATCGGAGAGCCCTCATGAATAGAACTGCCCTAACCGCCTGGTTGCTTCTCTTCGGTGTAATCCTCAATTTCGATAAAACGCTCATGAGTCTTGTTGTGCAGGTTTTGCAAAAAGACTTAGGTTGGAGCGCTTCAGACGCGGGAGACTTGTTGTCAGTCATCTACGTCTCATTTTGTTTAGCAACGGTGCCGAGCGGCTGGATCATTGACCGCTATCATTATCGTGGCTACGTACGCTGTAGCCTTGCCATTATCTGCTTGGGCTCGCTTCTGTTTTTCGCGGCTTCGCAATCGACAACGTTGCTTGCCATGCCGATCGTTTTCTTGGCAATTCGCTTTTTAACCGGTTTGGGCTATCCGGGCTATACCACCGGCGTTCCCAAAATTATTCAAGAAAACTATGAGCACAGCGTCAAAGGTACTGTGCAGGGATTTGTTCTTTCAACATTTGGCATTGGTGCCATCATTTCTTTCACGGTCGGTATTCACTTTATTGCCCAATGGCAATATCTGTATTTAGTGTTAGCGGCCGGTTTCGCTTTCTTGTGGCTGACTTCTGCAGCTTTACCTCGCGCACAGGTGACAACGGATACAAAGGCCAAGCCCAAGATCGACTTTTTCGCCGCCTGGCGTGACCGCAATACGCTGATTTTGGCCTTATTGATGATTGTCATCGATATGGTTTGTATGGCCATCATGAACTGGTTGCCGACGTTATTGAATCAAAAATTCGGACTTCAAACGAACGATATGACCAGCGTCTTGTTGGGTTATGCGGTCGTATTAACCGTGGGTGTTTCAACAGTTGCCATTTTGCGCAAGAAATTCTTTATGGGCAAAGAGGGGATCTTTATCGCCTTGTGCTCTGTTTTCAGTGCAGCGCTGTTATTCTGGTTTGAAACATCGGATTCGTTGATCGTTGCAACGGTGACCATGTATGGGGCCAATTTGCTCTTGACGTGGAGTTTCGGTCTCATTTGGGTAATGCCCTTTGACTTTGTCAAACCCGCGATGATGGCCTCCTCTTTTGCCGTGATCAATATCGGCTCCTTTATCGGCGGTATTGCCCAGGGGACGTTGATTGGGCGTATTGTGGACTGGAGCGGCAGTTTTACGGCAGCCATTCTTTTCATGGCCGCCGCATTGTTGATCGCTGCTATTCTTCCTCAGATGTTGCGAAAAGTGAGCGAGTCTGCTCCCGCAAACAATGGATAAGAAACTCGATGGCCGGCGTCTTCGGGCGCCCGGCCGGTGTAACGAGCTCTAACGTATGTCGGCCGACACGAACATCGGTGGGTAGCTCGACTAAGTTGGTAAATTCCGGTTTAGATAGCATGGCGCGAGGAATAGCTGAGAGTGCGTCGCTTCGCTCCAAAATAGCGCTGACAACTTGCGCCGTGCAAAGAGTGACTTTTTCCGGGGGCTCTACGCCAAGTACTCGATGAAAGCGATCCGCAACGTCAGAGTGCTTGTCAGCGGTGATAACCCATTCAAATTTTCTTAGCTCCTCAATGTTTGAGGCTCTTTCATAATCGTTGAGCAACTCATGCCCTTTGCGTACCGCGATTCGCGTTTCAATTTCCCCCAAAAGCTCAACATCTAAATCCTTTACTGCTCGTCCTTTGGGAAAACCAATCACAACGGCAAAATCCAGTAAACCCTGCCGCAAAAGTGGCAAAGCATTCATAAGTGTGCCGTCTTCAATGCGCAGGTTGACCTCCGGGTAACGTGTTTTAAACCACTGAAGGGCATCGGTTAAGCATGTCATCATAACGGCAGGGGTGACCGCGAAATTGACTTTACCCATCAGTTCTCCGTGATTCATATTGATGGTTTCTCGCGCAATCTCAAGCTCTCGAAGTGCACGTCTGGCATGCATTAATAGTGTTTCGCCATCTTTCGTTAAACGAACGCCTCGGGACTCTCGAATGAGAAGTTCTGTATTCATTTCGGCTTCAAGATTTTTAATCGTCTTGGTCACGGCGGCTTGTGTTTGAAAGAGACGGGCAGCGGCGGCTCGAATGCTGCCGGATTCGTGTACAGCCAGTAATGCAATCAGTTGTTGTAGTGTCATAGTAAGAAGTTGGGTGATAACTTTGAGTTGTCAAACGTGAAAATAATTGAATTTATTTTATCACAGGGCCAGCGTACGATTTTTAGTCGCAAGGACCAGTCGGTAACTGCCCGAGAAGTTGTCCGGAGCTTGCAGAGGTTAAATCAATACGTTAGGAGAGCATTCCCATGCAACATTTTGAAGTCCCTACCGAGCAAATTATCGCTTGGCGTCACCATTTCCATGAAAATCCCGAGCTGAGCTTTAAAGAATTTAAAACAAGTCAGTTCATTGTTGACGAGTTAAACAAGATGCCCGGCATTGATGCTGTAGAACGTCCTACAGAGACAGGGGTGGTTGCCATTATTAAAGGCGGTAAAAGAGCCGGTAAGACTCTCGCATTGCGAGCCGATATCGATGCACTTCCAGTAGCTGAAGGCAATAACGTGTGCTACAAGTCCAAGGTCGAAGGTCTGTCTCATGCTTGCGGGCATGATGCTCATGCTGCCATGATGCTTGGGACTGCTAAAGTGTTAAGCGAAATGAAAGATCAGTTCGCTGGCACGTTAAAGCTGATCTTCCAACCGGCAGAAGAAATGCCGCCGGGAGGCGCTATTGAGTTGGTCAAAGCAGGTGTTTTTGATGATGTTGATGCGTGTTTTGCTTGGCACGTTTTCAATGATAAAGCGGGTTTGATTCGAATTTTTGAAGATGAAGCGGTCACTGCAGCCTGTGACGCCGGTTTTATCACGATTACAGGGCGTGGTTCTCACGGGTCTATGCCGCACGCATCTATCGATCCTATCGTAGTGGGTTCAGAGATTGTGATGGCTATTCATACCATCGTCTCTCGAAACATTTGTCCTGACGATTTTGCTGTGGTTTCTCCGGCCGTTTTCCAATCCGGTACGGTTTGTAACGTCATTCCGCACACAGCAGAAATTCACGTTAATTGCCGCACAAAAAATGATAAAAACCGTGAATACGTTATCGAACGCATTACCCAAATTGCCGAAAACATTGCTAAGGCTAATGGTGCAACTGTTGAAGTGAAATGGCTTCGAGGCTACGGTGCCGCCATTCAAAACATGGATATGGTGAAATTTGCCAAAGAAGTTGCGTTAGAGACGTTCGATAAAGAGTTTGTGGGGACATCGCCTCGCGGTTTGACGGGCTCAGAGGACTTCTCAGAAATTTGTAAGGTGGTTCCCGGTTGCTTTATCGGTGTTGGTGGCGGCAATGCTGAAGAGGGCTATCCCTATCAGAATCACCACCCCGAATTTAATTTCGATGAAGAGAAAACACTGCCTGCGGGCACTCGCATGCAAGTGGCCACTGCGTTGAAATTTCTTAATCAATAAATAACGAAAGTTTCCTTCCAAAAATCTTCTAGGGCCGAAGCGTTTACTTCGGCCTTTTTTTGACGGTCCAAATAGGGTTTCAGACGGAAGGATCACACAACTGCAAGCAGTGTCTTCGCATGCAATACATTAAGTATTCAAGCGCAGGAGTCCGAGGACGTCCTGCCAAGGTAATCATTTCAAGAGGTTGATGACCAACCACAATGGCACTTGGCAGTTGAGTTAAATTGGCGCAACTAGGTGCTTGTAGAAGGGCCTTGGGTAATACAGTAATGGCGTTACTTCGTTCGACAATAGCAGTGGCCGTTTGTGGGGTACAAAGCGTGATGTATTTGGGCACTTGGAAGCGCAACAGTAGTTCAAAACGTTTTGTTGCACTATGTAGATTGTCAGCAGTAATGACCCAAGAGCATTCACGGAGATATTCTTCATCGGAGGCTTTTTGATAGTCGTTGAGTAATGGATGGCCTTTTCTGACCGCAAAGCAAATCTCAACGTCCCCAATTTTTTCAATAGATAAGTCGTTGACCGAATGGTGTTTGGGTAAGCTGACAACAACGGCAAAATCGACAATGTTATTACGCAAAAAAGGTAATGCGTGGCTAAGTGTACCGTCTCGGATAGTCAGACTCACATTGGGATAACGCGTGCTAAACCAGTCAAGAGTTTGGCCAATAGAGTGCATCATCACAACAGGGGTCACTGAGCAACTGAGTCTGCTCGGCGAATCGCCCAAACGACGGCGAATTTTTGCCTCTGCTGCATCAATTTCTCGAAGCGCGCGACGGGCATGGACTAAAAGTATTTCACCATCATCTGTCAAACGAACACCCCGAGGAAGACGCTCAATGAGTGGTACGCCGATTTCAGTTTCAAGATTTTTAATAGTTTTAGTGACAGCGGCTGTTGTTTGAAACAATCTTTCCGAGGCCGCACGGATGCTACCGGCCTCTGCCACTGCGATTAATGCAAGAAGTTGTTGAATCGTCATAGCGAAAGAGCAACTAAAAGTTATCACCCTAAAAAAGGATTGGATTTATTTTATCAGAAGACAGTCGTAATATATCGCCTGTTAAGATTGAGTTCGTGAACGGCCCGAGAAGTTCCAGGACATCGAATCTTAAGGAAAATCCTTTTTTAGAAACATCGGAGAAATCCCATGCAAAATTTTGAGATTCCTAGCGAAGAGATTGTCGCTTGGCGCCGTCATTTCCACGAAAATCCTGAATTAAGCTTCAAAGAAGTCGCAACGAGCCAATACATCGTTGACGAATTGGGCAAGATGGCTGGTATTGATGCCATCGAACGCCCGACCGAAACGAGCGTTGTCGCCATCATCAAGGGTGGCAAGGGCGCCGGCAAGACCATTGCCCTTCGCGCTGACATTGACGCACTTCCCGTGGCCGAAGCCAACGAAGTGTGCTATCGCTCCAAAGTTGAAGGTCTTTCTCACGCCTGCGGCCACGACGGCCATGCTGCCATGCTCCTGGGCACTGCCAAGGTCTTGGGCGCAATGAAAGATCAATTCGCCGGTACCGTGAAGTTGATGTTCCAACCTGCAGAAGAAATGCCTCCCGGAGGCGCCATTGAAATGATCAAGGCCGGTGTTTTGGAAGGCGTTGATTACTGCATGGGCTTGCACATCGTCAACGACAAGGCTGGTTTGGTTCGCATGATCGAATCCGAAGCCGCTACGACGAGTACCGACGCTGGCTTTATCACGATCACCGGTCGTGGTTCTCACGGTTCTATGCCGCACGCCTCTATCGACCCGATCGTTGTTGGCGCTGAAATCGTGATGGCTTTGCACACGATCGTGGCTCGCAACATTTGCCCGGATAACTTCGCAGTGGTTTCTCCCGCCGTGTTTAAGTCCGGTACGGTTTGCAACGTGATTCCTCACACGGCTGAAATCCACGTTAACTGCCGTACGAAGAACGAAAAAGACCGCGAATATGTGATCGAACGCATCAACACGATCGCTCAAAACATCGCTGCCGCCAACGGTGCTCAAGTTGAAGTGAAGTGGATGCGCGGCTACAGCGCCGTTGCTCAAGATCTCGACTTGGTCAAGCAAGTCAAGGAAGCCATGGTCGAAACGTTCGGTGCTGACAATGTTGCCACGAGCAAGGGCTTGACCGCTTCTGAAGACTTCTCTGAATTCACCAAAGTGGTGCCGTCTTGCTACTTCACGATCGGCGGCGGTAACGCTGAAGAAGGCTTCCCGTACATGAACCACCATCCGCAATTCAATTTTGATGAAAAGTGCTTGACGGTGGGTACGAAGGCTGAAGTTGCAGCCGTGATGAAGCTGTTAGGTTAATTTTTCCTCCTAGTTTCCTTTCTTGATCCTTTGAGAGCCGGGGTCTCCTTCGGGAGTTCCCGGTCTTTTTTTTTAATTTTTGAAAAATAATTAGCGCATTAATAACTATTTGATTTTCCATCAAATCAAGGGCGATCATGCTGAGTATAAGCAACGTATGGCTGATGCGCATCTAAACAACTCCCCACTCAAGTGGGAAGGTTTCCTCTGATCTGACTTAAGGTT
>ERZ791802.976-NODE-976-length-24670-cov-7.862767_pt1 | contig 24670 bp, 30 predicted proteins | sample MGYA00510308_ERZ791802 | MGnify/ENA primary metagenome ERZ791802 (study PRJEB30046, sample SAMN00792028) | human gut metagenome | study: EMG produced TPA metagenomics assembly of the A metagenome-wide association study of gut microbiota in type 2...
GCGGCACCGGGGAATGACTTCGGGCCAACATGACCCGAAGCAGCCCCATAAGAACACAAAAGCGCCCGGGCGGCATGAAGCCACACGAACGCATGAAGTTACATATTCATTTATGTACTGCCTGATTTCACATTCATAACCAGACTGTCCCGGAGGGGGAGCTATGCTTTTTTTAGCTGGTGCAGGTCATGGGTACTGTAAAAAAAGGCAAAAATGGACACGGCGATACCTCCTGAGCACCGCCGTATCCTCAAAAAAGGGCGACTTTAACACACCCTCCGTATTCTCATTTTTCAAAAAGAAAACGGCGGCTTGAAATATGTTATTTCAAAACCGCCGTAAGGCTTCTGTATTTTGTTTTGGCGCATGAATATCCAGCCGCCGAAACAACGGTTTTTTTTATTCCGTTGCGGGTGGCTACTCTTTCATCGTTCTCTGCCCATTTTGGAATTAGAAGTAATTAAGCGTTTCCGTTCTTTTACTTTCACGACAGTTTCTAATTCCTTTATGACATCTTTGGCAATCCAAATTTGAACTTTGTTTCCGCTGGCTAATAAATCGTAAGCAGTCAAAAGAACTTTTTCGGCATATTCAAAGTCTGTTTTTCCTATTTCTCTTAGCGCCCATGAAACAGCTTTCTTTATATGGTCATGTTCATAACAAGAATTTTCGTATACCAATTTCAAATAGATGTCAAGAGTTTCCTTTGTCATGCTTTTATCATGTATAGTAGACGCAGCAATTAAAACAAACGAAGCCCGTTTCTTATAGATATGGTCAGCAGCTATCCAATTAAAAATAAAGTCCTCGTAGTAATCTAATTTTATAATTAAATTCTTACATAAATGATCGCACAAGTCCCATGATAAAACTTCTGACATAAGTGTGTCAATTTGGTCGTAAGATAAACATTTATGATCGAATATTAGCACTGCAAGCAAACGAGCCTCGTGGTAATGGGTATTCCATAATTCAAAGGCCAATTCATTAGATTTATCCAGCTTTTTTGCAAATTTCCGCAGTGTAGATGTTGATACACCAATGCAAAATTTTTCTGGTATCCCCATTTTTATAACATTTTCTTTATATTTTTCTGAAGCCTCAGATTTTAGATAATCAATAATTTCTTTGCTATTCATAATTACCTTTCAATTTTCTCGCCAAATCTTTAACATATCTTGCCTGTTGCTTTTTCAAATAGGCCTTAACAAATGGTTTCATTAAAACTTTTTTTGCAGTTACATCCTCAGTAAAATCAATTTCTGTTTTTTCGCCCTTTTGAGTAAAAATTCCAATCCAATGACCTTTTATATTGCTATTTTCCACGTCAAACTCCCATCGCTTGTATGGTTCAAAAAGGGTAATTGTAAATGTAGTGGCGTAGCCATTTTTTGTATATTCTATAAACTGTTTGTCACTTATAATTTCAGTTTTACTTAAATCAGTACGCCATATATAATTTTTTACATCAGTTATAACATTCCAAACTGTTTGAACATCATTTTCAAAAACAGCTTTAATATTTGATCTTGCCATAAATTACTTCTTCTCGTTTCGGATAGATAACCAGTATTCATACTCAGCATTTTCCGGATCAGCCTGTATATAGCGTTCAATATCTGGAGCATTTCCATATTCAAATCCAGAGAATGGGAGCCACTCAGTAATGACACGGCGTTCTAAGTCTTGCAACGAAAAACGAGGGCACAGGAACAGAGTGGCAAACTGTTTCCTGTGCCTTTATTTTTCTATTTGGATTTCTTCAAGCATTCTGCAAGAATGCGCAGCCATCCCGCAGCGCCGGGATGCTCTTTGGGGCTTGGGGAATTTTCCCCAACAAGCATTTTTCGTCTGGGTGCTACCCAGACACTGCTTGCCACTAGAAATTCATCTCGTTTTTCCACGCCGCTGGCGTGTCATTTCGTAACTCAGTCTCACCAATTCTTGAATCTGATTTTCCGGTACTGTATCATCCAGTAAAATGGTAATCCACTGCTCCTTATTCATGTGGTAAGCCCGGAAGTATCCGGACTGGCCCAATAATGAACCGATAATTCTTGGATCACATTTTACATTCAACGCATCAACGACACCATCACCAGGCAATCCCAGCTTGGAGCGCTCTATCTCCATTACCAGGCCATACCACTTTCTACTGTCCTTGTGTCGCAGCACAGCATTCCAGTCTTGCCAGGGATAGTCGGGGGCTGTGTCGTATTCTTCTTTGACCCACTCAAACAACTGCTTTCTTGTCATGCGCTATCCCTCCTTTATCGGCACCCGATTTCAAATTATATCTGTTAATAGAATATCATATTAAGAATCTCCGAACAACACAATTTTTGTGCCAATGCCAATAGCGAATATTTGTTCGGTATGTCAATTGAACAGAAAGCGGTTCTATGGTATAGTGTAGTCCAAGGAGCTGATACACATGATTCAAAAATATAGAGTTGGCGACATTGCCTATCTTATCGAAAGTGGCCGCTATATCCGGGAGGGGAAAATCACCTATATCTGTGGTGACATCATTACCTTCAAGTTCACAGACTGCAGAGGAGCTACCAAGGTAAAAGCACATCGTCTATTTCCCACGGAAGAAGCCGCTATGGGTTACATTGACAAGAGTAAACCCCTGACCTCCAATCACCTACGGGCCGTGATGGGATAGCAGAATATCTCCAAAAGTCAAGTCTTGTTTTCCCTCTCTCTGATGGTATAATGAGTTCCAGTGCGCAACACAGGAGGAATGACTTTATGTCTGTAACCATCCACGCCCATACGCTTCAAGAATATTTAGACCAAGCCACCCCGGTGCTGATGGAGATTCCCGGATTGTCGGAGCTGCTTCATGCAGATGGCGATAGTTATGATCGGCTTGCCGAAAAATATCCCGATGCTGTATTTGCTCTGATGGCTATGAACAACCTGTTCCACCATGACCAGGAATTTTCGGAAATCCATCAGGAAGCGTTTTCCTCTATTCTGAATAGAGAGGATATTCCCTCTGTGCAATTTCGATACAACCGCCGTATGGACGCTTACCTGCAAGCGCATTTGTGGGATGATTAATTTATGGAACAAAAGCCAATAAAGCCATACAAGCAGTTAAAACAAAAGCAGAAAGCAAAAATTTCCGACTATATGTATTTGGAGACGCAAGCCTTTTGGCAGGCTAGTCAAAGGATGCCATCAACAGATTCAGAACTGCAAGCCGTGGCACAGAAGGTATACAACCATATTGGCAGCTTTCGTGTCGCATACGAGGAAGTGTACGCTGCATATCTCAAAAAGCTTCCGCACATTATAGAGCGTCTGGAAACAGATGGGCTTCCGGGGCACATTCGCAGTCATGTAGAAGTCAAAGAGTTGCAGCATGTCCGTGCTGCTAAGAAGGTAGGTAAGCCACGGAAGAAGCGGGCGAAAAAAGCAGTGGAAGCAACACTACTTGAACAGGATGATACCTTCTTCTATATTGCAGGCTACACCTCTGGCGGTGCGCCTTATGGCGTTACTTGGGAAGAAATGGGCCTGGAGCCTTGGGAGGGTTTAGAATAAGGGGCTGTCAAAGGGACAGCCCTTTCCTATTTTTTGTAGAGCCATATATTAAGTGTGTTTCTGTGTTCTTGTGCAGACGAGCGGATATCTGCGTATTTCAGTTCTGAAAGCAGTGAAAGAAATATTCTGGTGGAGGAAAGCACTAATAGTGAGACTCTTGAATCGAACCCGGATGTCGATTTAGATGCTGAGGACAAAAGCGCAGCGAAGTAGTTGGATTAAAGTGGGATGCCGTTGATTTTGAAAAGAAGACCATTACAATCAAGCATACCATTCAGCAGACAAAGGTTGATGGTAAACTTCAAATTGTTCCCTGCGACAGAACAAAGACAAAATCCAGCTGCCGTACTCTTCCTCTTGTTGCACCTTATGAGGCAATCCTGCTTAAGATGAGAGAAAATCAGAAAGAAAACAGGAAACTCTGCGGTTCCTGTTATTGTACAGACTATCTCGACTATATCTATGTGAATGAAATTGGAGAAATCATTAAACCTGATTACCTTACAACGCATTTCAAAGCTTTTCTGGAAGAACACAATATGCCACATATTCGCTTCCACGATCTTCGCCACCCGTATGTCAAGCACACGACAAAAAAATATCCTGCAAAAGCAGAAATCCCAAACTACCAAAGTATTGATAGTCTGGGGTCTCTGCTTTTTATTTACTGTTTGTCTATATAGGCAGCGCATGATGGGCATATGCCATCCTCAAGAATATCTACATTTACCATTTCACCACATCGTGCACATTTTACTAGTTCATTTTCGTAGCCACAATAACAACATCTACCTATTGTCAGAAAGGTTTCATCGATGGATACGCCAAGCTTCCCACACTGCTCACAAGGGAAGTCAGCAACGACCTGAACAGCACCCTTGTTTTCATAGGAAAGCGCGTCCAATTCTCCCGGATAATGATTCAAAGACTCAATGGCAACAAGTAAATCATCCTGAAAACCATCTAACTCAGAAGTATCATACTCAGTATTATCAGTAGCTTCCATAATTCCTTCTTCGCCTTCACAGCCATCCCCATTGTGAAAGCGAACTTCTGCTTTGCCAATTTCTCTTTCAGCTCCGTCCTTAGCAACAATATAGCAAACACTATCTTCGCCGAGGCCATCATCAATAGAGTATTCTGCAACAATATCTATCTTTGCACTGCCATCCTCAACAGCCGGGCAGGATATTGAGAACATGACTCCATCCTCGCTGGGTGTAGTTAAATTGGAAATCTCATAACAAACATCCAAATGGTACCGTTGATAGACCAAATCGAAAAGTTCGTGCAGGACTTCATCAAACCAGTTTTTTATCTCATCTTCATCCAGAATGTCCATCCCGGTTTCATCTGCTAGTCGATCACGATAGTATTCTTGCTCATATTCATCATTTTCCTGTTCTGCTTGCCATGTTTGAATAACTTCATCTGCTGTCTCTTCATGCTCAAACTTGGCATCTGCTGACAAAATAAGGGAGTCCATTTTTTCAAAATCTTGAAGAATTACTTGATAGGCACTCCAAGAGAGTACCTTACTGTGTGCAACATGATTACGATCTTCGATAAAATTGTGGGCAGCAGCTTTGAAGGCACTTGGATCATCAATATATGGAACAAAAAGATTATCCCAAATTCGTTTATCCACAGTTCTCAGATGTTTAATATACTCAGCTATATTGTTCCCTGTGGTCTTTTGCCTGGCTCCCATTGCTTGTACCTTTTCATAGTCTTGACGGCTCAGAATAACATTATCCCGGTATGTAACCCCCTTGAACATTACCCCAATCAAAGTCTCAAGTGTCATAGAGAGAAAGTCTGTATTAATATTGTCAAAGTCTGAAACACGCTGGACAAACTTCTCCTTCAGAGCATCTACCGACTCAGCTTCTTTCTCCAAGCCAGCTTTTTTAATCCAATCTACACCAAGAAAGTGAATTAGTACTTTGCTTGCAAAAGCTCTTAGATTATTTTCAATCGCAAATGTCTTCTCATATGCATTCTTACACAACGCAGCCGCTTGCTCATCCACAAGCCATGTACATTGGTGCCAATCTGGGAGAAGCCGGTTTTTCAACGCAATTTTCAGTTTTTCAAGTCTATGGTCGTAACCTCCTGTTTCTGGTGCTGTGATGGTAATTTCTAAACGAGCCGCTTCACCATTATATGTGTTGACGGCGAACGATATGTTGTACTCAGAACCACCACTTGATGAGAGCATAAATGTCTCATTTGCTATGCGATCACGAGAACCAAGGTGTTTTTGCTCCATCCAGTCTGTAGGTGTAAGGGTATTTAATACGTCAGTTATTACTTTTTTACAGTAATCATCACCATGATAATGCTCTACACGTCCCTCCCCGAATCCCGGGTAATGTTCTGTCGTATAAGTATAGAACTGATCCATGCTTCTAATGCCGTCCATTGAAAAAGATATACGCATTTCCGCCAACCTTTCTATTTGATTTTGACTATCAGGGGCATTATTTTGAAAACAAAATGATAAATATGTTAATGCGGATCGGCTTGGTACTAATTCGGCAGTCAGCATGTTACATATGAACAGGCGTAGTTTTCTAATGTGCAAAGTCAAAAAACAAGTGATGCAATGTAATTTCACTTTCGTCTATGGATCTCTTGTGTAGTGAGGCGTACTGCGGTTCTGTGTAACGTAATTCCCGGGACAGATTGCTTATTGGTGCAACTGTTGCAATTTCAGTAATCAGTTCCGCTACAATTTCCGGAATCTTTCCGCTTAATACATACCCGATGATTGAGGATTCTGATGACTGTGATCCATAGCGTCCTGATGTATAGTTTTTTACTCCTGTATCAACATATCTTTTAATTTTGTCTTTCTTGTGATTATAGAGGTTCTTGCATTCTGCGCCAAAATAACTGTTTGAAGTATCCCAATCACGAAAACAAAAATCAATCGTTGGTTTATAGCCTCGGTCCTTTTTTAAAGTGGGGTCTGGGTACTGATGAACAGGTCCAATGCTGTTTATTCTCAGAACAGTGGCCCGATTCTCGTTGGCCCAGCGCTGCGATATTTTCCCATACCATTCCAAGGTGATATCATCTTCCTCAGCATTCTCGGAGATAGTGATGCTCGAATCCGCTACTAAATCATGATACCCCTGCCACAGCGTCAATAAGATCTCATTTACTCCAGAGGGGCCAAGTCGCTTTGCTAAATCATCCGGAACAGTCGTGGATGCTGTTATTTTTCTTATACTGCTCATTGTATTACCTCCACGCCTTGGACACATCTTCGAATATCTCGTCTGCATCTCTACAGGCTGCAGAATATGTCCAATATTTACGTTGGGACGGCTTGATGATAAATATCCTATCCGGCTGGTAAATTCGAAGATTTCGCCTAATGAATACCATTTGCTGGCTATCGACCAACGCGCTATCCAAACTAAGGAGTATTTCATTCAACCTATCATTGTTTTTTACAATATTTAGGTTCGTATCGTTTTGCCGTCCAATATTTAAAACAAGCACAGACAGTGGGGCATCGCCAAAATATAGGTCTCCAGTTAACCCTGCACTTGCTCCAAATGTGTTCGTCAGCACTTCACTAATGGAATAATAATACTGTTTGTATGCATCAGAGTTCGGCTGTTCGAAGGATACTGAATGCTGCTTTTTTTTGAAATAGTCATATACATAATCAATTACATCGTCTATCTGATAGCTCTCATATTCCTTTAACCGATACATATGGCGCACAAATTGTTCTGCTTTTTCCTTTTTCGCTGGTGAGATCGCCAATTCATCAAATATTTCGCATGCTTCAGTTACTTCGGCATCGCTTGGGCTGGGGATAGGTGTTTGCCAGATATCTCCTGCTTCTAGCTCGTCTCTTTCTACAAGCCATTTTCTATTTGTAAGAATATGATAGTACGAAAAAACTCTCGAGCCAATTACCACGCTCAAGTATTTAAGCTTATTTATATTGCCGTGTACTCCTAAAAGACTATGGTTAAATGCAGCATCATAATCCAGCACTTCTGAAAGAAATGTTCCATTTTTATGGCTCTGTTTAATTATCAAGTGTGGGGCTACAAAAATCTCTCTGGAGTTTTTTACAATGCACTCAAAATCATCAAAATCAACTACAGGAAGCTCATCGGATGAAACGTAGTATGGTTTAAAGGATTTGGCTTCCACCAATGGAAGACCTTTGAAGGCATTGCATTGATGTTTCCTGTTTCCTCTTTTGAACCCCTCGGCAGTTGTCATATGATTTTTTTCAATAAATGTTGCCATAGGTGCAAAAGTACTTTGCATTTTTCCTATTAATTCAAGATCCCTAGGCGCTCCCCACATTGCAATTTTCCAAATCCTATCGTCATCAATAATGTCTCGGGGTATTCTACATATATCGGTAGGATCAATAGAAAACTTCCTGATATCTTCAATCGTATAAATCGGCTTTGGTGTACAATATACTATTGGCTGACTGATCTCTTCCTTTTTAGGGGTATAGATAATGGCAGTAGCAGGTCCACTAGCGTGATCAAATAAGAATTTTCTATATGCTGATAGATTAATAATCGCTAGGACGTTGTTATCGGAAAACAGATTTGCCCTATACGCCCTGCTTTTATCTGATCTGTTAAAAAGCAATCCTTTGCTAGGCATAAGGAGACATATAATTCCGTTTTGCTCGCACAACTCTGAACACTTGATAGAAAATGCCTGGGCAATTTGTTTGTCACCTATGACGCGATTTGCTTTTTTTAAGTACTCTTTCGTTTTTCCAGTAATGTTACTCTGCCAAGGCGGATTGCCGACAATGACATCATATCTTCTGTTATTAAAAGATTTATCCTTATCAAAAAAATCGCTTGAAATCAAGTTGTTTTCTAGTAGACGCGGAAATGAAAGCTCATCCCAGATGCTTCGTGGATCGAGAAAATCACACATAGCTAAGCTAAGGCTAAACGAGGCAACTCGAATAGCTTCTTCATTAATATCTACACCGAAAATACTGTTTTTCAACAGAAGAATCAGCTGATCACAGGTAATCGAATGAACACCTTTGTGGGACATCCATCTGCAAACAAGTCTTCTGTATGCTTCGACTAAGAAAATTCCCGAACCACAAGATGGATCAAAAAAGGTTGTACCTTTATACTCTCCTTCCCACGGATACACTTCATCCATAATTAAGTTGACAAGATGGAGAGGTGTATAGTACGTCCCTTTCTCATCATCTTCGTCTGACAGATGGAAAAACAGCTCATAGATACTGCTGATCAATTGAATGGGGATAACGTCAAAGCTATAAAATGGCCACAGCGCAAGTTGTTTGCTCTCTAGATCACTATCACCTAGAATAAACGTGCGCAGCTCATCCAAGTCATTTTGGGTAATAATCTCTACTTCAACTTCTGAGACTTGTAGTGTATCACCATTAAACTTCTCTTTGAGTGTATTAAATAAGTTATAAGTTGCCTCTTTGCTGTTCAGCACATCGGTATACTGTTCTGCTGACTCCAGAAATTTAGAATAAAAACCCTGCGGAAATACGGTTTCTCCGTTTGAATCTTTTCGTTCTTCCAGATACTTAATAAAAATCGATCGACTAAGCAAAGAGTGAACTACGCTTGTAATTGTTTCTTTACTCTTATCACACCTTTGACTGATTTGAGTGATAAGCGTTCTTCGCATTACTCTCAAATTGGACATCAATGTGGCATCTACCCGACTTTGAGAGTCAAATCTAGTCTTGCTTTGACGCCAATATTCGCCGCTTTCAAGCAATGAACGATGATATTTCTGAAGTGCAAGTCGCTGTGAAGCCAATCCATCGGTCAGACTTAGTGTTTCAATTATCCCTGCGGTGGGGTCAAGGCTTCCATCCTCAATGGCTTGAGGTGCCTCATAATTGTTATAAATTAAGATCTCATCCGGAGTAACTACAAATAGTAGCGGAGCCTCTCCAAGATTCCACGAAAGACGATGCAATTCTGCAACTTGCTTCGCATCATATTTCTGGATAACGGAAAAATAGATAAGCGGAACTTTGGCAATCCCATTTGCATCGCGAAGAAAATACACGGCGTCAATTCCTATCTTTTCATGAACTTGTGTATAGAATAGTCTTTGAAAGGGGCTCATGCTTTGCAAACTATCTTCTGTAGCCAAACCAGTACTGCTGTTTATATCAAGGCATTCAAAAATGCCATTTAGCAATTCACTCATGTTTCTGCCCCCACATTAATTATTTTTCAAATCTAAATGTTGTTTCATTGATGCATGGGAATTAAAATATAAAGTCAAGATTGGAGTATTCCCATACTCGATTCCTTTTGGCGCTACTTCCTTGCATAATAAGATTGTTCTCTTGCAAGGCAGAAAATGCTTTAGAAACAGAATTATACGATAAGCTAAGATGTTGTGCCACAATAGGAATACTTGTAACAGGGAAAGCCTTTATGTACTCATACACATTCCAAAAAGTACTTGCTTGCGGCATTGCATTTCTTAATCTTTCTTCATCCAGCTTTATTGTTTCTTCGTATTTTTTAAGCAGTGCTACGCTATTTCGAGCAGCTTCGTTAATGATCTGTATGAAAAACTTAATCCAACGTACATAACCGCCACTGTATTGTGTTGTTCGGAGCATATCAAAATACTCATTTTTATTTAATAATAGATGTTCAGAGAGGCATAGCACGGGTAATGCGTTGCCTACGATTTTTCTCAAAACCATGAATGGTAGGATACGTCCCACAACCCCATTATATTTTTCAAATGGGTGTATCATTTCAAACTGATAGTGTACTAGCGCAGCCTGAATCAGAGGATCTTCTCCGCTGTTATACAGATATGCAGAAATATCAGCCAGTGCCGGCAACACAGCATCAGGTTCAGTAGGATTGTATCCTCTCAAATTTGTCTTTGCACCCAACCAGAAAGTTTGATGATCTCTAACACCAATCGAGTCTGCTTCTTCATCTCCATTGAGGGCAATTCCACAAATACGGCTCAAATTAGGAGCTGCAATTTCCATAGTCATCGCTGTTCTATATGCCGACTTTAGATTCATGATTGGCGATATATCACCTTTACCAGTGCCGCAGATGGTTAGCACATCTTTGAAATTAGGGCCGGTGTAGTCAATCATGAGGGAATAGGTACACTCTTTCAACAGTATCAGTTCTGTAAAATGGTCTCTGTTCGGGGCGAACTGAATAAGACCCTCCAGAAAGCCAATATTTCGGTGGGCTTCAGTTAACAATGTGGCTAATTCATCATCCATCTGATACATGTTCCCGGTCATTAGTGGACGAGGTGCAAAGGTATAGTATTTGAAGTTATTTGTGGTGCTATCAATATGCTCAATATAATCTCCTGTATAGGGAAGCATCTCATATACCTCAATAGCAAGAATCTATTTTTAGTATATCACCAATATTGGAATTTAGAAAGCACTATTTAACAATTTTATTTCATCAATGCTCGAAAATGAATAATATGAATTAAGAATCGAGTTCCATGACTTAGGCATACCTTCGCAACCCATGCCCTCACCAGCGGTGTGGACGCCAAAACCCTGTCCGGCATCCTGGGCCACACCAACGCCTCCTTCACGCTGGATACCTACACCCATGTCACCTCAGATATGCAAAAGCAGGCTTGCGGCATCGTGGGCGGCTTCATGGAGGACATCTTCGGAAAGGAGTTGAAACCGTGGCAAGAAAGCGAAAAGCCGGAGACGGAACGGTAAGACAGCGCAAGGACGGTCGGTGGGAGGGGCGCATCGTCATCGGCTACGATGATAACGGCTATCCCAAGACGAAAAATGTTCTCGCTAAAACGAAGAAGGAGTGCGTTGAGAAGCTCCAAAAGCTCAAGGAGGAATGCGGCGGGCTGAAGCCCGAAAAAGTGCGGTCTGAGATGCCCTTCGGGGACTGGCTGACATACTGGTACGAGAATCACTCCAAGCCTAAGATCCGCCCAACTACGCAGGAGACCTATGAGAGCCGCATCCGCCTGCATATCATTCCGGAGATTGGGGACATCCCGCTGAATAAGCTGACACAGAACGACCTGCAGCAGTTCTACGGTCGGCTCAAGAAAAGCGGCCGGAAGCGGTTCACCGACAAGTACGGCGAAGGGCTGTCCGACCGAATGGTGCGTATGTGTCACGCTACCTGTCGCTCCGCGCTGGAGAAAGCGGTGCAGGATGGACTAATCCGTATGAACCCGGCCATCGGCTGCAAGCTGCCGCCGAAGAAGGCTCGGGAGATGCAGGTGCTGACGCGGGAGGAGTTGCAACGGTTTCTTATCCAAGCAAAGTTCGAGGGTTACTACGAGGTGTTCCTTCTGGACTTGGCAACCGGTCTGCGCCGGGGTGAGCTCATGGCGCTTCAATGGGACGACCTGAACTTCAAAACCGGCGTGCTGAATGTGAATAAGCAGGTCTACGATGTGCGCGGCCAGCTTCAGATCAGCACGCCCAAGACGAAGAACTCCGTCCGCAAGATCGTCCTGCCGCCTGCTGTGGTGGAGGTGCTGCGGGAATACAAAAAGACGGTGGATTCCCGCTGGATGTTCCCGTCGCCGGTGAAGGAGGACTGTCCCATTACACCCGGCGTGGTACGGCGCAGATTGCAGCTCATTCTGGAGCACGCAGGATGCAAGCATGTACGCTTTCACGACTTGCGCCACCCGTATGTCAAGCACACGACAAAAATTTTTCCTGCAAAAGCAGAAATCCCAAACCATCAAATATACTGCGATGGTCTGGGATTCCGGCTTTTTCAATTACTGAATGGGAGCAGACTCTCAATCGAACAGGTCTTGGATTTTATAAGCAATCTCGATGCACTTATCCGGGAATACATAGACCTTTTCAATTAGGAGGTTGACCAGCTCCGGCGTCAGATCTTCTGCATCGGTAATTGCCTTGGCAACCTCCGCGCGGCTGGACTGCCGTGCCTGTTCCTCCTGCTTCTTTTTCGCTTGTGCTGCGATGGCGGCATAGGCGTTTTTTGCTTTGAGAATGGCTTCGTCATGGGCTGCTTTTTCGGATTTGTAGGTTTCTACATCAATCTTGCCCATGACATACTGCTCAAACAGGGACTGCTTGCTATCCTCCAGAGCCTCGATCTGTTTCTCATATTCCGTGGGTTCAGCGGTAGCCGCATCCAGGCAGATGTTCCCATCCGCACCGATGGAAAGGACAGCTTCCAACTGTGCTTTTATGGTTTGGAAAATGACCTGTTCCAGCTCCTCTGCATCGGTTTTCAAATCGTGGCATGGACCGGTTTCATACGCCTGTGAGCGGCGGCAATGGAAGTAGGGGCGCTTGTTTGCTACATAGGAAAACGCATGGTCACAGCAGCCGCAGAACACCATGCCCCTCAGAAGATAATTTCTCTGCTTCTTATGGGGCTGGGAAAAGCGGCGCACGGTTTCCTGTACCTTATCGAATAAAGCCTTGTCTACGATTGCCGGATGATGGTCAGGAATGATATACCACTTCGACCTGTCCTTAAAGCGGCTGTTGTTTCCGCCGACCTCAAGGACTGCCCGTTTCCCTATGATGTAGGTGCCGGTATAGCGTTCATCCGCTAAATACCGGACGATAGTGGAATCGCACCAGATGCCGTGAGTACGGGAAATATCGTGGGTTTTCTGACCCCTTGTGATCTTGTATTCAGCGGGGGTAGGGATACCCCGTTTGTATAACTCCTTGGCAATGCTGGGGGCATTCTTTCCTTCGGCGGCAAGCTGGAAAATCAACTGAACCACGGTAGCCGCTTCGGGGTCAGGCTCCATTCTGCCGTCGGCACTCTTTCGGTATCCATAGGGGCAGATGACACTCTGATATTCTCCTCGCTGCATCTTGGCATATTTGGCACTCTTGGTTTTGGTGGACATACCATGTAGCCGATGCTTACGGTCTTGATGGCGGTATCACCTCCCAAGTGGCGGTGCGGACGAGCTTGCCGCCCGCTTTAATGGGATCGAGAGCTTGCGCCCGCTGGCGTTCGCCGCCGCCTTGAAAACTCTCCAAAAGCTGCACGGCACCCCATACCGCAAGCCCTGCGGCAAGAGCGGTGATAAGCGTCTGCATGACTGCTTCCGGTGTTTTGCAGGCGTTCGTCACGGCGTCCTCCTTTCCGCGCCGCCCTGCTTGGCAAGGTAGGCGCTGTATGCGGTCAGAAAGCGGTCGATGGCTTCCTGCCGCTTTTGCTGCCGCTTCTCCGCAAGGGCGACAAGCTCCCGGATCGCCCGCGCAAGCTGCTGTTTTTCCCGCTTTTTTCGGATGCGTCTGTTCATTCCGTAACCTCCTGTAAATCCGCTGCGTCAATTTCGTAATAGTCAAAGACGGTATCCGGCTTCACGGGCTTTTTCTGCTCCATCATAATGGAAAGCAAGGTGTCCTCATTTAGTTCTCCGATCTGGCTCAGTTTTTTCATTCTCTGTGCCTGGGACAGTGACGGGGTGGCCTGCTCGCTGCCCATGGTTTCCACCAGCAGTTCCTGCTCCTGCTCTGAAAGAGCGGCAAGCTGATAGGCTGGGGTGAGGGCGATTTTCTTTTCGTCCACCATCTGCATCAGCGGCGGGGTAAGATTGTTCAGAGAAATGTAGTTGCGCACGGTGTCGCCGCTGACCCCATCCTTTTCTCCAATGAGATCATCACTTCGGAACTTTGCCGAACCGTTCGGCGAAGTTAAATCGGTCCTCGCACCCTGCCGTTTGATGGCATCCATTTTCATCTTGTATGCCCTGGCCCGTTCCGAGGGAAGAATATCCTCCCGCTGGATGTTGCTGTCTACAAGCTGGATGACGGCTTCATCATCATTCAGGTTCAGAACGATCACGGGCATGGAATCCTGCCCAGCCTGTTCGCAGGCATATTTCCGTCTGTGACCGGCAATAAGTTCATAGCCGCCTTCCGCACGGGGGCGGGCAATGGCAGGGACAAGAACACCGTTCTGGCTGACACTTTCCTTCAACTCCTGCATGGCAGAATCGTCACGCACGGCGAAGGGATTTTGCGGGTGCGGGTGAAGCTGGGATAACGGCACACGGAGGACGGAACCAATCTTTTCCGGCGCTTTCTTTGGCATGGCATTGCCTCCTTTCAAAGATTTTGGGCATAGAAAAAGGGCATTCCCGTAGTGCGGAAATGCCCTGAATCTTGGATAAGGGAAGCCTTATCCGGGGGATATGAATTTGTCGTTAATTTAACACCTCCAAAAATTTGCCTTCATTCTGCTTGATTTTTCGGGTTGGAAAAGGACGAAGAATCAGGGCGCAGAATCCCAAAAACCGTTGGTAATTCAGGGCTTTCCCGGTTTGTCGTAATTATACCGTAAGGGCATAGCTGTGCAACGCTTCTGTTTGCCCAGGGTGTCCCCATGAAGGAAATTCAGGCGTGGCTTGGTCACAGCACTATCGGAACGACCGCCAATATTTACACGCATCTGGACGAGAATTCCAAAATCAATTCTGCCAATGCAATTATTGGCATTTTGGAGCAAAAAAAGGACACTCAGAGCATTTAATCTCCGAGTGTCCGTTGAAAAAATGGTGCCGCTAACCGGACTCGAACCGGTACTGAGTAACCTCAGGCAGATTTTAAGTGCTATCCCTTATTCCTACAGTAGCGTAAGATAGCAACCTCAAGCTGCCAGTATTTATGACGGTATTTCACCGCAATTATGCCATCCAATTCGAATTTCTAATTGAATTGTTTGGATTTCTTTGGAAACCGGCATCGAAGACGCGAATAGACATTTGAAAAGATTTGATGCGGATTTTGATGAGTTGGAGGGATCTTTGAGCGGATATGCACCCCAAAGCTTACCAGACAAGGAGGAGATTTCATGCAGAGCAGAAAATACTATGAAGCCTATTGGAGCCAGTACGATGATGTTGTAACCCTGAACGAGTTTCGCAAGATGCTTGGCGGTTTGGGAGAGGTTCAGGCCAGACGGCTGCTTCAAAACAAAACTGTTAAGAGCTTCAAAATTCGTGGCGAGTACCACATCCCAAAGCAGTGCGTTATCGACTATGTTCTGAGTAGCCATTACGCAAAGTACAGACAAATCCTCAAGGCTCAAATACCATGACAGAAATCAATATGCTTTTCTCGAAAGGGTGTCGCGAAACGCGACACCCTTTTTCATATCCCCAAAACGAAGCGTAAATCAACAAAACTCATTAGGAGGTATATACCATGATTGACCCTACAGTATGGGGACCTATCATTTTGAAAATCACAGCAGAGCAGCGTTACTTCCTCAAGAAGGAGTTTGGAATTACAGAGGTCGATCTGAGACTCCAATCCTTACAAGATGTAAGTGAACTGATCAATGGCCTCGCCAGTATCGCCTTTTATGAATTCAATCATGAGCACCAGCGCACTGAGAGGGCTGATTGCGCTCTCAACCTTGTCTGGCTGTTAACAGAAGCAATCCCCAAGGAGGCCATCAGCAATCCAATCGATCCCTCTGAATGCAACCCCAATTTTTGGGATGATTATGATAATTATGATGATTATTATGATTGTGTAGCACCGAACAGGCGATGGTGCGATGATCCAATGTAAGAAGGGTCGTGGCATTCAGAGCGGCAAAATACAGGCAGATATGAAATGAAATGTTTTGAACCATCTGCTATACTGAAAGCAGAGGTGTTCGCTTGTGGATTATGATTTGAATTATGAGAAACAGTTTCTGGGGTTGCTCGCCAAGCAAGCCCGTGAAGAAAAAGAATGGGATCAGGAGTATCTGGCTGATGAGTTAGACATCGATATCCGCACTGTCCGCAAGATAGAAAGCGGTCAGGGCAATATCGCGTATGATCTGCTCACGGAAATCATTCATACGCTGGAAATTTGCCCGCAGGTTCTCTTCTACGTTGATGAAGCGGATAAAGGCATGAAAATGGACAGGCTTTACAGGGAACTGCTTCGGCTGCCTCTGGAGGATATCAAGATGGTTGCCGAATCCGCCTATAAGGTCAGAAGATGGCTGGATAGCCAAACTGCCGATTCAGAGAAGGCATAGCCGGTCAGCAAGGGTGTCGCGAAACGCGACACCCTTTGATTCCAAAACCGATATGCCGTTTGGGCAAATAGAGAACCTTCAGTATCGCTAACAAGAGCTGAGGGTTGTTTCTCACTCCTCGGTTTCCACAATCCCGTAGTCGATCAGAATGTTCTCCTTTGCACGAGGAGGAGAAACCATTCCCTGCATTTCATATTGATACCGTTTAACACGCCGGAAGTTGTGAATCAGCTCGGGTGCATAGGCGGCGATCTCACAGTGCGCATACTCAGGCATTTCTGCCAGATCCTCCGCTACATCCTTGATGAGTGCATTGGTCACTTCGTCGATACTCCCGCCAATCTCCACGGCAACCAGTTCGTGCTTTTTGATGTCCTTGTCCAAGTCCCCAAGGGAACGGTACAGAATATACTTCATTTTCTTCACCTTTGTTTCGTCTTGGTCCATATACGATGTGCTAATAGGGAAAATAACAACCCTCAGTATCGTCCTTCCAATACTGAGGGTTGTTATTCACTCTTGGTATCTAGCATCGTCGATTTGACCTCGCTTTCTGCAGATTGAATATCCTTCCTCAGGTATCCGGGAGTTACATGATCATTGGACCCACTCCTTTTCTGTAACTACATGGTACTATAAAAAGCCTGAATTGCAAGATGGAATATGTGATAAAATAGTACAGAACATTCTGTTCAAACAGGAGAAATCCGCATTTTCCGGCAAGTATATGTTGACGGCGATTCTGCGTCATGCTATGATAGTAATGTTGGGGCGGTTTTATTCACCGTCCTGTTTTGTTTATGGGGGTGAATGTATGTGCGGCAGATTCTATGTACCGGAGGACAGCGAAACAGCTATGCTCCGCAAGATCTTAGAAAACCTTGAAACCAGGAATGTATCTGTGAAAACCGGCGAAGTCAGCCCCGGTGATGTTGTTGCTGTCATTGCCAGCAACCGGGAGTTGAAGCCCCAACCCTTTGGAATGTTCTGGGGGTATCACCTTCCGAATGGGAAACTGCTGTTCAATGCCCGCAGCGAAACCGCCGCGCAAAAGGCCATCTTTGCAGACGGCACGGCACATCGCCGGTGCCTGATTCCGGCTTCTCACTATTTTGAATGGCAGGACACGCCTGACGGGAAGGCAAAATACGCGATTGCGCCAAAAGAATCCAGTGGTATGCTGTTGGCAGGGATCTACCGCTTTGAAAATAATCTGCCAGTATTCACGATTCTTACCCGCACTCCGTCTGACGATATTGCCATGATCCACGACCGGATGCCCGTCATCCTGCCTCGGGAGGCAGCTGCTGATTGGCTGAATCCAAGATACCATGGGGAAGAAATACTCAGTGTTGCACTCACGAACATGAAGTATCATGAATTGAAGGGTGCCGCGAAACGCGACACCCTTGATGGATATCCAATATAATGTCCAAAACCACATCAACCGACCCATGGATGGCTGATGTGGTTTTCTTACTGCAATGCCGGTTACTTTTCCAACAAATCCTCCATTGTACATCCAAGAACTCTGGAAAGCCTGAGAACGGTTTCGGCGCTGGCTTTGTTGATGTCCTTGTTGCGCTGTTCGTACATCTGGATGGAACGGAGGCTGACCTGGGATCGCTTGGCCAGCTCTGCCTGTGTGCAGCCGTAGGCAGTGCGGATACGCTTCAAATTGGTGTCGGTAAAGAACTCCCGCATCCGGGCATCCATAAGACCTGCAAATTTTGTAATGTCCGCTTCGTGGAGGGTGTAGTACATCTTCTGCAAGTCTTCAAAGGTAACTGCCTTGAAGATGTCGCTGTACCTTCTGCCGGAAAACCACTGATAATACGCGACTGCCCAGCCGATCCAGTATTCTCTGGAACGGCCATAGTGGTCCTGCGGCAAAGCCTCCGGCGCTTTTCCGGTTGTTTCCACAAGAATATCCATTGCCACTTCAATGCCGCTTTTCCCAGCCAGATAGTCCGGTTCGCCATTCTCCATTCGCCTGCTGATCGTGCTGGCAACAAATAGTTTTACAAAGCTGTCTCCAGGAATGATGCAAATATTGATCGCATAGTCAAAGGCATCCCCCAATATGGATTGGGCCTTACTCAGATAGATTTCTTGGTATGCGTGGGTCATCGTTGAGGACACCTCCTCTCATAATGTCCTGAATATACAGGCCATCGTTCTCCTCTTCCAGCATGTCAAGATAAAGCTGATTCGCTTCATCGTCTCTTGCTTTGCGGAGGACATAGTATTTCTCTTTCTCTGCCACATCAAAGCCTTCATAATGGAGTCTCGAAAATGCAAACTGAGATTTGATGACGATTTGCTCCCCCAGTTTTCCCAAGCGCATAGCCCTTGCAAGCTGCTCCACAGAGATTCCGTTGTTCAAGAAGGATTCTGCATAGTCAAAATAGGAATCGTCAGCGCGGTAGCCGGTGATCAGGTCGTAGGCGTTTACATTCACGCTGAAATGGTCAATCAGATAGCACTTGGCCCTCCGGGCCACAGGGGTCTTGATGGAAAACAGACGATGCTCCACCAAGACCGCGATCCAGTTCAGAATGGTGTAATCGGGGCTGTTCAGATTCAGAATGTTCAGATACTCCGTGTCCAGTGTATAGCGGTTGGCAAATCCGTTTCGGAGAGAGGACACGGCCCACTCCTTTGCCAGATCTTCACTTTTCGTGCAGTAGAAGCCCAAGCCGAAGTCATTGTTCTTTTTCCCTTTTCCAAAAGTCGGCTCCTCCACAAGCTGCTCCGAACCATGATACAGCGTTATCAGTTTCTCCATCGGCAGTTCCTCCCATTCGTTTTTTCTTTATAATATCACCACGGTGATATTAAGTCAACAAAAAATAGTCGAATGAAATGAAGTGTTGTTGCAAGCCTCGGATGGTGTTATAGTGATAGCGGCGTGAGGAGCAGTATCACATGAAATGGTGGTGCAGCTTTTTACACGGGCTTGATTGGCTCCGCCTGATCGAGATAGAAAACACATATCTGCTGCCGGGGCATGATAACTCCCGGCACCCGGTAAGAGCAGCTGGTATTCCACTGCTGCATTTCCGCCATGATTCTGCAAAGCCGCAGGCTGCTGATCTCCATGCTCCTTTTGCCCTTGTAGACTTCCGCCGAAACGCGATGGGAATGAAAATCTTTCTTCGGATATGGTTTCAGAATCAGCGTTTTTCCGTTTTCTCCGATCATAAAACAAATGTTGGCTGGAGACCCGATTAACCGCAGAGCGTCTACAAATATATGGATTCGATTTGCTTTGAGGTAGAACGAGAGATGGGTTTTGCTCATGCAGTACCCTCTGACTTGCAGGTCTTCCACACTTCGGGATGGCTGAAGTCAAACAATATCATCACTTTCTGATTCACTGTCACCAAATGCCCTACCGATCTGTAAGTATAGTCCGGGTCCAGATTCCACTTCTGGTATAACTGCTCGCCAAAAGCCTTTGATTCCAGATTACGCAGGAACTTTTCCTTTTCTCCTTTGATCCAGCGAATGCCGTCTTTGTCAGATGAAGTTACCGGACAAACAAGCAGGCACTTTGTGGTGGGATTCACCTGAATTTTGATGTAATCACAGTAATGCAGTTTTTCCAGAGCCAGCTTGTTAAAAGAGATTCTGGAAGGCCATACCGTGCATGTCGCCTCACACTTCCTTGCGGGATGATGGAACAGGCCGGCATTTACAATCTGATATCCGTCCAGGCTCATTTCTTCGATCGGAATAAATTGACTCATTGGTTACTACCTCCTATGTTTTGTTGGTTGTGATATATCCGTCTGCTAAATTGATCTTATAGGAATCTTCGTGCTCATCCACCGGGGTTCCAAAGTAATTGCGCCAATCCTCCGGAAGGTAGGACTTCGACTTTTTCCCGTTTACAAACAGCTCAAAGTCCGTTAGTTTGAACAGGTACAGCATTTCCGAATCACAAACAGCTGGCTTTCCCATCATCTTGTATCGGTACTGAGGGTTCCAGCCCATCAAGTCAAAGACTTTTGCCGCAAAGATTTTGCACAGAAGATCTCGATTGGAAAGCTCCTTTTCCCCGCCGCCTCTGGCCCAGCGGAGGGAGTCCGGGGCATCCGGGTCGCAGGGGCGGATGATAAGCCGTTTCTGCTCTGGATGAATTAGAATCTGGATGTGTGTTACTCCCGGAAAACGGCGTAGACATGCCATGTTGAACTTGATTCTGCTGTCCCAGATTGTAATAGCCGGCTCTCTTGTGTGCGCAAACAATTCCGCCTTTGTCACCTGATATCCGGCAAGATTGACCAGTTCTTCCGCTTCCTCGGGATTTTCCTGAAGGATGGTGCTGTCTGCGAAATAGTGTTCAATTTCCTTTGTTTCCATCTATTTTATTCGTTCCTCTCAAAAGATCGTCGATTGTCATTTGTAGTTGTTCTTGACTTGGCCCCATATACTGCTCAACACCGGGAGCGACTACGCTTCTGGCCTGCGAGTGCCACTCGGTATTGGGTGCTATGTAGTAAAAGCCATTCTCTACCGTGTGTTCGTAAAACTCATCGCCAAAATCATTTTCCCATTCCTCCGGGCATAGCGTGATTCGCTTTTTCTGCTTTGCTTCCTCACCACCATCATCTGCCGGAATCAGCATGACAGGGACAGCATTGGGCAGGTTAAACACAATGATCTGCTCCCCCCGGCGGCTTGCCCATGTCCCACGCACTTTGTAGGTGTAGTCCGGGTTCCACTTCATGATAGAGTAGAGTGCATTCCCAAAATGCTGGCAGTTCAGTGTTTTGCTGTATAGCGGTTTCTCTGGGTCGGGTCTCCACCGAATACTGTGGGCATCGGATTCCCGGCAGGGGCGGATCGCCAGCTTTCTTTCCGCTGGATGGAGAAGCAGCTGGACATAAGCAACGCTGTCAAACTTCTGCATACAGAATTTGTTGAACGCGATTCGCTCATTTGTGATATTCAGCGTTGGCCCCTCATAACGAATTTGAAGGAACTGCCCCCTTACTACCTGATAGCCTTGCAAATCAAACGCACTCAGGGATGATTTTTCAATCCGTTTCGCTCTATTGGGCTGCTGCCGGACACTATTGGAAATATCGTAGTAAGTGCCGGGGTCGTCATTGACCCAATGATGATTGATGGGAATGAACCCCCGGAAGATACCCTCGTCAATGACATGCATAACGGGCAAGCCACCGCGCACATGGTGTTTTCTGTTCTCCATCAGTACCTGAACGGCTTCAAACTTCTCTTCCGGGATAATGGCGGTGTGCTTGTCGGTATAGAGATATTGGTCTCTGTCCTGCCTGTTTTTTCGGTGTTTGTGTTCATACAGGTCTGCGGTAAAGGTTTTCCAAGTCAGGACATTACCGCAATATCGTTCGTTGGTCAGGATATAGCCAATAGAGCCGGCATTCCAATCCGTGCCGCCCGCTTTCGTTTCTACGCCAATATCTTTCAGGAATAATGCAATCTGCTCCATGGACCATCCCGTGAGATAGGCATCATATATGAATACAACGATTTTCGCTTCCGATTCATTCACGATCAGCGGTGCATACTTGATGTATCTGCCTGTCACATCTTTCTGCCGGTCGTATCCCAGCGGCGCAGGGGTCAGGAGCTTTCCATCTTTGAAGCGTTGCTGTAATGACCAGTTCATTGCCTCGCTTTTCTTCACCGATTCCTCCTGCGCAAAAGTAGCAAGGAAAGAAAGCATAAACTCTGTATTCTCTGCCAGAGTATAGAGATTGTCCGTTTCAAAGAAAACGCCAACCGGCGGCACTTGACCTTTCAGCATACGAATAAGAGAAATGCAGTCAACCAGATTTCGGGCAAACCGTGATACGCTTTTGGTTACAATGAGATCGTATTCTCCCCGCCTGCATGCAGCAATCATCTCATTGAACTGATCCCTGTTTTTAAGGGAAGTGCCGGAAATGCCTTCGTCAGCGTATATGTGTTTCAGTTCCCAGTTGGGATGATCCATCACCAGCTGTTTATAATGGGATTGCTGCAACTCAAAGGAAGAAAGCTGCTCATCGTTTTCCGTAGAAACACGACAGTAGGCGCAGACGCGAAAAACATGCTCGTCTCCATACAGATTGACCTTTGGTTTTGCTGGGATATACGCTTGATAGCGTGCTTCCGCTCTCTGATATACCTGGCGAAGTTCTTCTTTCGCCTGATCCCTCGACATGTACTCACCTTCCACTTTCGGACTCTGGCAGAAGCCAATACCACGCGGTGTCACGCTTTACCGAACGGATTTCCAACTGCTTTTTTACCTGATGAATGGTTCTTTCGCCAATGCCCTCTTTTTTCAGTTCTTCAAGGATATCCGTCGCCTTGGCTGGGCCGTTTGCCAATCGCATTTTGAGAATACTCGTTGCGATCATCTGTTTTGTAGACTTGTCTGGCGGAACTTCAAAAGGCTGCTCCAGCCATTCCACCCGATGATTGGCATCCAGTGTGAAGTACACATCCTTGCTCTTTTGGGTCAAACTACTTTTGACATGATGAATGACTGCAATATCCTCATCCTCCGGCAGGCGTTCGATGTGCAGAACACTTCTGGCAGCTGCAACAAGGTCAATGCTCCCAAGGCCCCGGTACAGGTCTTTGGAACTCTGTTTCTTATTGAGATGTCCTATCAACACAACCGCACAATCATACATAGCAGCCCAGGCTGCTAGTTGGCGAAGCACTTTTCGCATGGCCGCCGCGCTGGCAATATCCGTTTCTCCCAGATACGCCTGAACAGGGTCTATTACAAGGAGCTTTGCGTTAAAGTCAGCGATTGCCCTGCGAATCTTTTCGTCATTCAGCGTGATCCAGTCCGTTTCCTCGTCCAAAAACGCGACATTATTACAATCAGCGCCAGCGTTCAACAGTCGGGGCTTGATTGTGTCGCTGATACCGTCCTCTGAACACTGATAGATGACATGAAGCGGCTTTTTGAGTTTCTTCCCGTCTGGTGAACAGTTCCCGCTGGATGCCGCTGCTATAAGGTTCATCATCAAGGTGGATTTTCCACATCCGGGATCACCTTGCAGCAATGTCAGCTTCCCATACGGGATGAACGGATACCACAGCCAGTCAACAGCCGTTTCGGTGACCCCGGAATACAGCTTCAATTTTCCGTCGCACATATCAATCATTCAGCTACCTCCTCTCTGAGCGGCCTAAAGATGCTACCTATGAAATATGATGGAAATATTATAATTGCAATCTTGCATTTACTCCACAAACTGACGGTTACATTTTCTCGGAGACGTAACTGTCGGTTACATTTCAACCAAGATTGCAACACACCGGGGAGCATCAAAAATGGTGCAATCTTGCATCCTTCCCCAGAATCGAAGAGCCAGAAACCGATACAGTCGATCACCTTGGTGTTTTGAATAAGGAGGTAAAAGTCTCAGTGATCGACATAGAAAGTATCGGGTCCAGGGTGAAATATCACAGATTAAGAAACAAAATCTCGCAGGAAGAACTGGCAGAGCTGGCGCAGGTGAGCCGGGTTCACATCAGCTATTTGGAGCGTGGAGAAAGAATTCCCAGTATGGAATCCTTTATCAACATTGCAAATGCCTTGAATGTCTCGGCGGATGAGCTGCTTGCAAATAATCTTCTTGTGACAGGCAGCAATATGAACTCCGAGGAACAGAATATCCTTTTTGACTGCTCTGTAAATGAGCGGCAGATTCTGCTGGAGAATATGCGGAAATTAAAGGATATTCTGCGCAGCTACCACATTTCCAAGTAAATAAGCATAGACAGCACCAAGGTGTAGACAGGCACTCCGGCTTACGGAGTGCTGTCTATATGGTGCTGCTTGAGAACACATACATAGAGCGGTTATGAACTTCCGAGATTCCTCGGTGGTTGGTAGCCGCTCTTTTTTTCTACGGGAAAGCAAGACCATTTCACGGTGATCGAGCCACCGAAACAGCCTCGAAAAGAAAGGATGAAACATGAGCAAAAACGAACCACTGAGCCTCGAAGTGTTTGATACTAATTCTTAATTAAAAACTTTAATTATCCAATCCCTGCCGGTAATGCTA
>ERZ791802.978-NODE-978-length-24645-cov-12.146401_pt1 | contig 24645 bp, 13 predicted proteins | sample MGYA00510308_ERZ791802 | MGnify/ENA primary metagenome ERZ791802 (study PRJEB30046, sample SAMN00792028) | human gut metagenome | study: EMG produced TPA metagenomics assembly of the A metagenome-wide association study of gut microbiota in type 2...
TTTACGATTATACCCTCTTTTTCCTGATACGTCCGTAAAACTACAAAATTAATCCGGGACACCGGAAGAAGAGTTGATTTATCTTTCTGGAAGAAAAAGAAGAAAAGAAACGGCTTATTGCATCTTTGATTTTTCTCTTTATCCTTGTGGTACACTCCCTGCTAATATAATACTGATGAGATACAATTGGATTTTCTGGCTATACACTCTATTATCTTTTGCCTGTCTCTCGCCGGGCACAGCACAGACGCCTGTGCAAATCACCAACTATAATTATAAAAACTACAAAGGCGGGATTCAGAACTGGGGCATTACGGTTTCTCCCGGACAGGTTCTTTACAGCAGTAATAACAACGGACTACTGAGATATAACGGCAATGACTGGGCACTTCTCGAACCGGGCGAGCGAAGTACCGTACGTGCGGTCTGCTGTATCGGGAACCGGATTTACACAGCAGGCGACAACAACATCGGCTACTGGCAATATGATGCGAACGGAAAAATCAACTATACATCTCTTCTGTTCCTGGTAAACAAGCTTGGAATCAAAGGGGAGACTTTTTGGAGTATAGCCAAAACGGAAGGCAAGGTGTATTTCCATTCTTTCGGCAATATTATCTGGTATGACGGCAAGGATATGGGTTATCTGGTGAAAAACGACTGTTGTGTTTCTCTCTATCCGGCAGGTGACAAACTGTTTACGCAGAAGTGCGGCGGCTTGTTCCTGATTGACCTGAAAAACAGACAACAGACGCATTATCATTCTTCACAACTGCAAGACCTCAATATTCATGGCTTGTGTTTCGCCGACAAGAACTTCCTTTGGCTCTCGCTTGACAACGGAATATCATCAATTATCCTCGAACCGGCAACCTATCTATGGAAAACAAATACCGACACAGCCTTCTCTCTCGGCTTCCGAACTGAAATTTTGCTGTCTGTTAAGGGCTAACTTATCTACGAAAGAGATTTCTGTCATTATGGGTATTGCGCTCCGTTCGGTTGAACTGAAGAAATACAGGCTTAAACAGAAGTTGAATCTGGACGCAAACAGCAGTCTGACCTCTTACATACTGAGTATCTGAATCAAAAGACAAATTATCGAGTAGAGTATAGGCCGAAAACAGTAGGAAAATCAGTTTTCCTACCTCTATTAAATCTGTGACATAAGTTTGCCTAGTTTGTCAAGCGATTGTACATGATACTTCTCAATGCACTCAATGCATTGATGAAGCTCATCTTCGGATATTTCCACTCCATTCCACTTATACCAACGCTTCACCATTTCAAAACCTGCATGGTGCTTCTTTGCGATATTCCAGATTGTGATGATGTCATCCTGTTGTTTTCTCAATTTTAACCGTTTCAGTTCAAGTACCCCTTTATAGATTCCGATTTCTTCATCATAGATGAGCTGTTTCCTCAGAGTCAATTCATCATCTCCCAGAAAAGTGATATGGGTCATGAGCTTTCGTTCGTCACTAAACTCGGCTACAGCGATGCCATGGTCGGAAACAATGAAATAACCGCCATTGTTCTTTTGAGTATACAATACATCCGGATTATTATACACAAAGTAATTGTACAAACTTTCTCCTTTGAGGTCTATTTGATAATGATCAATGTAGCGCTCCTTGTATCGTTGCATGAAGTGTGCCGTGTAATGCATTATTATATTTGAGGACTTGAAACCTGTTATTTGGATATAGCCATTGCTTGAAGCACCAATGACTGGAGCGTAAGCTTGAAATGCCAAAGCATGCATATAAGAATTGTATCTCCCTTCCAGCGTCCATACATTTCTTCGGGTAGTGGTGATAGTCATACGCTGGGGCGCCACAGGAAATGGACTCGTCATCGCTGCTTTCTTACGAACTTTGTCTATAAACATGTTCATTGGGGTTGATATTGCAATGAGGTCTTTATGCGCTTCGGCATACAGTTCCTCCTGGCTCATACTTGTCAGATACATACTTGTTTTTTTACAGGAGACAAAGGTAGTGTTTATTTTCAAACGGGACATCATCCGCCGGAGAACTTTTGCGCGAAGGAGAGGATAAGATGGATGAAGTCTGTTACTTCCAGAAACAATTCGGGATATTGCCGAAAGATTATGTGAAAAAAGGAGGATAAGAGTAAATTTCAATACCTAAAACGGCAAATCACAATATTGGCAATCTGTTTCCTCATTCGCAATGTGTGAACATTGCAAATCAACATAACTAATATCTTTTATTTTAGAACGATACTTATGAAAAGTTTGGATATCATCCAATTCTTCACGGCGACATTCACTGATCTTCAGAAACTCTTCTTCTTGGTCAATGCCCAAAAAGTGTCGTCCCAATAGATTTGCAGCAATACCCGTTGTAGAACTGCCACATAATGGGTCAAGTACCCATTCTCCCGGCAAAGTCCGATCCATTCCATATTAAACTCCATCACTTTCTGTGGAGTCATACCCTTGTCCCATTCGCCTTTATCTACGCAGACAATCTGACCGTTTTGCACACTGATACCGCCATTGGAAAGGAAATATGGCGGATCGGCAAATATACAATTAAACTTGAAACCAAATTCGCGGAGCAACTTGCAACTATCACCGTGAAGAAGGGTAAAGTCACGGTTGGGAGATTTAAAATAAGATTCAATCATTATCTTCACCAAACACGTTGTCTAATATTTCCTCCAACATACCGTGTTTGAGCATATAGAAGTTGAGAAGATAGTCTAAATGCCTGAATCCCTTCAATAGCTTATTGGAAGCTGTCGACCAGCATTTACCGTCAGTCACAAGGGCAAAACCTATCCCTGAGGATTTTAAATTACCTTGGCGAGTAATATATGAATCAATAATTTCTTCAGGTTTAGAGCCTGACCCATTGTAGAAATTAACTTCAAAATTAATGGCTTTTTTCTTCTCAACATCCACCACTATAAAGTCGGCTTTCCGGTTAGCAATATCCTTAGAAATATCAAATCCGTATTTGCTTAATCCTTTAAATTGCTTTTGTACCAAAAGTTTCAATGGGTATTTGCAGTTGCAGCAGATATTCTCAAATAATGGTTGGCAAGCCAGTTCAAATGCTTCTCCACCCCTGTTCTTGCGACCATTAGAATCCATCCCAACTAAAACTCCTGCAATATAGTCCAACGTGCTTTTTTCTATTATATTTTGATAGAGGTTTTTCAATCCCATTTTAACAAAAAAATCATAGTACATCTCGATACTGTTTTCATCAAACAGATCGATTGTTTTAGAGAAACTATAAACCAGATAATCTGGGCTGTCCAATTCATGTTGAATGATTTTCAGCTTGTTTTTACCTCTATAGAGCTGTTCCCTTTCACTTTTAGCCAATCCAAATAAAAACGGAAATAGCAATCTTACGTTGGGAAGTTTAGAAATAAGGGTGAAAAATTGGGATTTGAAACTTTCATCCTTACATCCTATCAAGACATCCATAGCATGGACTCAACCAAAAATCCTTTATAACCATCTACATTAGCCCAGTTAACATAATAATTGAAGCTTCTATTAGTCGACAACAGATTGGTGGTGAAAACATTCACTAAGTCTTTAGATTTTTGATTTAAAAATTCCATAGCATAAGATATTAATTGTTTAAATAGCAAACTGAAATTCATCCGCAGGCTGTATTCCAGCAGACTCATAATTTCTGACTAAAATTTCTGTCAACTTACCTCTCTTTGATGCATTTGCATTAACGCTACGAGAAGCATAAACCCTTTCAATTATATAATTGCCATACAATTCTTCAAAGAATGTGTCACTTGGATTATGTGAACTACAATCAGAATTGCTAAGCATCATCCTACAACCTAACCTTGTTAATCGAGCAAAGAATTGAGCCAGGCGTATTTGTTCGGCATCATTAAAACTCTCTTTTGAATAAGATGTGAAACTTGAAGTTGCACTAAGTGGACGATAAGGCGGATCGAAATAAACAAAAGTATTGTCATCGGCAAATCGTTCTATTTGAGAGTAGTCACCACAGAGAATTTCAACATTCTGCAACACAGAACTATCTTCCATAATTAAAGCTTCATCACAAATGGTTGGTTTAGTATACTTCCCAAAAGGTACATTGAAATGCCCTTTAGAATTTAAACGATGCAAACCATTGAAACAAGTACGGTTTAAGAAAATAAATAGGGCTGTTTTTATAACATCATCATGTTGTTCCACATTATAGGAATTTCTGATATTTAGAAAATAATCCTTTTTTGCTTCTTCACTATTGAGTTGATGAAACTCTAATTGAAGCCTTTTCAATTCTGCAATAAGAAGCTCAGGCATATCCCTTACCACTCGATAGGCAGTGGTAAGATTAGGATTCACATCATTGATAATTGCACGACCTATATTGGGGAATTTTTGTAACATATAAAACAATAGCGCTCCCCCACCCACAAAAGGCTCTATATATGTAAAAGGGTTTGCTTCGTAAAGGTCGTTAGGGAGGATGCGTTCAAATTGCGTTAGCAATTGTGTTTTACCACCAGCCCATTTTATAAAAGGTTTAGCCATAATAATTTCTATACTCTATTTTGAGTTACGAAAAACAGATTGATTGGTTATGCAAAAAAGATGCATTTTAATATCTATCTATATATCGTACTATTACAACTACAAAAGTAAGCAAAAAAAATGAAAGTCATTCAGAATTGTATAGGTAAATAGTTGAGATAGATAGGCGATAACAGACTAATCTTTACAATATCATGCTTCATTCCAATTTGCACCTTTATATTCAGTCTAATCCAATCACTGCATCACAAAGGATGCAAAGCCCTGATACACTCAATTGGGTATTAGCATATAGCCGGGCTAGCCCATAAGAGTTCGACATATATCTTTTACATGATGAATCCGGGATTCATTCTTTCAGAATTGAGTACATCTTCATATCCACCACAACACCATTTTTTACCGCATTCTTCCTCAATGTCCCCTCTAACTCAAACCCGCATTTCTCAAGGATGCGGCAAGAAGAGGCATTATGTGCAAAGGGTTCGGCAAAAAGCCGGATTATATCCGTATTTTGAAAAACATATTCACATAGCTGTTTCACAGCACTTGTACCGATACCTTGACCCCAATAAGGCTCTGCAATGTAATATCCCACTTCGGCAGTTCTCGAATGTATGTTGCTTTGGCGGAAGGCACCTATGCTACCTATTGCCTTATCATCGACAGTTATTGCAAATGAGAACGTACTTTCCGAATCGGAGGCATTCATTGCCTGTATAAACTCCCTTGCATCATGCACTGTATATGGAAAGGGGATGCCATCCCGCAGGTTATCCAGTATATTCTTATTATTCAGTGTCTCTGCAATATCTTCTGCATCCTCTATCCGCCAATAACGTATTTTACATTCCATATTATGATTACATTTTACGATTATACCCTCTTTTTCCTGATACGTCCGTAAAACTACAAAATTAATCCAAAACCGGAAATAGACTTGATTTTATTTCTCCAAAAGAAGAAGAACGGACTGCTCAAATATAACGACAACAACTGGGCAGTTCTCGAACCGGAAGAACGAAGTACCGTACGAACATTCTGACTTCTTACATACTGAGTATCTGAATCAAATAGGAATATCTGAAAACAATAAATAACAAAAACAAAGCAAATAGTAGAATACGGAGATTGTACTCCGAATCTACTATTTGCTTCCCTAACCATTTTACAAGAAAAATAAAATGAATTATTCAGGAATGGTATGATACATCAATCATTAGAACTGATGCATCCTCAATTCCTTATCAACCAATATTCCGTCTTTCAAAGTCAATTCAAACTTCACTTTACGTTTCGCTTTCAATTTCAGGATAAACAGGTCTTCCGAACCATTCAATGATTCCTGTTTTCCCAAGTTGACAAACGTAGGATAGAGTGATTTCATTCCGTTGGTATGCAAGCGGTCGTAAGTAAGGTTCTCCATGGCTTTCATATTCAATGACTCTACACCTACGAATTCATAATCATTCTGGTCGTAAGGCAAGGCAAAACTGAGTGCGTTCACTGCTTTCAGGTCATTGCCTTTGACACGAATTTCAACGATTTCATCCTTCTGATACAGCCGTTTCGGGGTGCTGATTGACAAAGAACCCGATACTTTGAGCGTATCCTTTCTGCCGACACCGCCTTCAAGCTGGGTGGCTACTACGGATATGTCATAAGCGTCTATCAGGTCGTTCATATTTATATCACCTTTGCTGATATAACCTTCATAATCCGAATCACCACGGCGCAAACCTGTGTAGTTCATATAAGAAGTCAGGTCGTTGCGGTCAATCTTGCCATCATTGTTGATATCTCCCTGCAGGTAGCTGGCTGTTCCGGGCACTTTGAATACGTAGAGTTCACGACCGGAAGCGTAGTTGCCCACACCTGCCGTTATATTGAGCTTGATATAACGTGCGGTAGGATGGTTGGCAAATTCAAAGACTTTCACTTCACCATCACGTTTCCAGTCGAATGCTCCGGCTTCCGTCCAGTGCTCCTTGTCCATGCTGTAAGACACGGAACCTTTCAGTATCGTACCGTTTCCGGCATCGGTGCGTGGCAGGTAGTGGAATTTATCCAGTTGGTTAACTGTCTTGAGGTCGATAACCAAATCCAGAGGAATGGCGTTGGCACGGTATTTCGTATGCCAGTTGTCACCTGATTCGGCAAAGTCGAACAAGCGGTTGACACCGAATCCTCCCTGTGAAGGAGCGGTAGATTCGCCTTCAATGCCTTGGATGGCAAATTCCAATGGGTTTGCTTTCGTTGTTACCTGAATTTCAGCCCAGTCGGAAACGCCGTCCTTGTTGACTGCACGTACTTTGAAAGAATAAGGCGTCTCAGCTTCCAGACCATCAAACAGCAGGTAAGTGTTACGGATGGTTGTGTAGAGCATTCCGCCAAACTCGATTTCATAGAAGTCGGCATTGGTCACCTTGTCCCAAGTTGGTTTCAAGGTATATGCTTCCCGGTTTTCTTCCGTTACCTGTGCGTTCTGCGGAGCTGTCAGACCACCGGTGCTTACACGATAACGGTCGGCAGGTTCAAAGCGGAAGCCTTCCACGTTTACTGTGGTCTGATGGGCGGTAATATCGGTAGCGGCCAGCTTTACACGTACCTGGGGATTCTTCGTGATGGTTACTTTCTCGAATTCACTGCCCTTTGTCGCAAACCTGTTCAGATTCGGAGTTTCTTCATACCAGAAGACATTTTCACCTTTCAGGAAGCCGTCGGCTGTGTTCACTTCTGTCAGTTTCACTGTCTTGCCGTTTATCTTGGCAGACAGTTTCTTCGGCTTTTCGGTGACATTGATACGCAGTTCCGTCTTTTTATCTTTCACAAAGCCGTCGAAGTTGCCGGCTGCCGGATGAATGGTAATCGTCAGGCTATTCTTTTTGGCATTCACGTCGGATTCAATCAAGGTAGATACGGATTTCTCCTGGCGGTAAGCTTCCGTCACGCCGTCATCGTCATACTCAACGGTGGCGGTATGGCGGTTCGGATAAAGCTCATAGATGCGCAGGGACGGGTCTATCTCGCTGACATTATTGTGGGGGTGGGTCATCGGGATAATAGAGCCGTTCTTCACGAATACGGGCAATTTCCAAATCGGGGTATCGAAGTTGTTAAGGATACGGTTGCCCTCGTACTTCTCACCGGTAAAGTAATCAATCCAGGTTCCTTCGGGCAGGTAGATACCGTCACGGATATCATTGCCTTTCTCGTCGGCTTTGGTGTTCTGATAGACGGGGGCTACGAGGAAGTCCGTGCCGTACATGAACTGGTATTGCGTGGCAGGACCGTAGGTGTACGCGTTGGGATAATCCAGGAACATGGCACGGATCAGCGGCATTCCGTCCACCGCTTCCTTGGCAAAACTATATGTGTAGGGGATTAATTCGGATTTCAGCTTCAGGTACATCCGGTTGATGGATGTAGCCGGTTCGCCTAAAGCATGGGGGTACTTCTCATTGGCGCCCCAGCCATCCATATTCAACTGCATGGGGGTAAATGTCTTCCATTGGAAATCACGAATATTGACTGTTTCATTCTTGCCGCCGAAGATGCCGTCCATATCCGAACAGATATTGGGCTGTCCGGAAAGGCCGGAACCGATATAAGTAGGTATGTGGAAACGGATATATTCCCATACGCCGCCTGTCTGGTCGCCCGACCAGATGCCTGCGTAACGCTGCGTGCCTGCCCAGCCGTCAAGGGAGATGATAAAGGGACGGGCGTCATTGCCATAATAAGGCATAATATGTCCTACATCGGCTACACCGTTCAGCCCGAAGGAGTATCCGGCTCCCACCCAGGCAACATCGGTCTTGAGCACACGCACACCTGCGTCGCGCACTTCCTTCACGATGTCACGTTGCAGCAGGGCGCTTACGCCTTCCTTCGGATGCAGGTCGGACTGTGTCCAAAGTCCGATTTCCACTCCGTTCTTACGGGCATAATCGCCCAGGCTTTTCAGGTTGGCGATATTGCCGTCCAGTGTTTCCGTCTGTCCATAGCCGGCGCCGTAGCCGTCATTCGGGAGCAGCCAGCCGAGGGGCATGTCATGGTTCTTGTAGCGGTCAATAACGGCACGTGCCGAGAACTGGTAGTTGTTTTTTTCACCGTTCAGGGATTCTTTGATGCCGCCATTGTCTTTCTGGCTTTCCTTGTAACGTTTTCCGTCTTCGAAGAGGATTCCTTTCTCATCCTCTTTCCAATAGTCGCGGTTGTAGGCGTTGAGATGCCCTTCGTAGAAACCGAATTTGGGCAGCAGGACGGGATTTCCCGTCAGTTGGTAAAAATCATTCAGCAGGGCGACGGCTCCGTCGTTGACCATGTAAAATAAATCAAGGTAAGAAGAATTATGGGATAGTTTCACTACGTTTTTTTCTGTTGCTCCAAAATCATATTGTCCTTTCTTGAAGGTGTACCACATCATTCCATAGCCTTTTGTTGACCAGTAGAAAGGGCAGGGGGAAGCGACTCCGCCGTCTGTCCAGCTGTTCTGGTTTTCGATGGCTATCACTTTACCTTTGTGGGAGAAGCGTCCGTTCTGTACGCCGCCGCCATAGAAATATTCGTCCGGCTGTTCTTTCAGGGTGACGGTCACTTCTTTCGGGCTAAATACTACCGGAGCAGTCTGTTCAATGACACATACGTTTGTTTCAAGATTAAAGACTTTCATCAGGGATGTCTGTTTGTCGAGTTCAACCCGTACCTTTCCGGTGGTCAGGATGATACGGCCATCCTTCTCATCCAGTGCAAGGCCGGACACCTTGCGGCGGGGCTGGTCGACAAGTATTCGCGCTTCAGGTTTCGCTTCGGGATCACGAATGATACCTCCGGAGTTATCCTGAAAGACACGGAAGATGTTCTCTCCGTAGAAGTCGATTGTCATTCGCTGGTTGTTTGTAAACAGCACATCGACTGTGGTCGGATTTACCTTTTCCGCCCGAAGGATACCTGAAGTTTCGGATGCTTGTATGGAAAGAAACGAAATGTTATGTAATAACAATACTAGTAATGCGATAAACTTGAGATACCGCGAAGAAAGAGAATGATTGTTTTTCATGCTTTATTTATTTAGAATTAGACATAAGATGCTTGTCGTAATACAATGATAAATACACGTAAGTCTCTTGCTACCCTAATTTTATAGCCATTTTTTTAAATATTCTTTGTTCTTATTACTTTTTTTCACTATTCAAAGGTAATAATGAGGGAAACGACTGTTTACTATCGAACCGGCATACCCCATGCTCGGATGCATACGGAGCAGTTCGAGATTATTCTTTCCGACTTGTTCGACCTAGTACCGAAGCAAACCGAACCATGTACTTGAGTTACTCAAATCTTCTACATCATTTCATCGAGTGTAGTACTTGTTCCAAGCCATTCTTCTACTCGTTACAAACAAATCTCCTACTAACTATCAAAATAGAAAAACCGCTTTCAGCCTTCAGTTCCTCAAAAAAGTTCCTTTTCATCGGCATTTTTTCCTGAAGGTACCCCTGAAAGCAAAAATGTACAACGCTGGCTCCTTCTAACAGAGGCTCCGTTATAACAAAACGAAGACTGCATTTCATTGTAACAGAGGCTCTGTTTTATCTAAATACAGGCTCTGTTTTATTCAGCCCACATGTTGGTGTGTTCCAGCCCACGAGCAAGCATGCATAAGCCCACATTTCACCTTACTTTTACCCACGTGGTAAATCTATATATCCAGCGTGGTGGACATATAGTTCCAGCATGGTGTGTATATATACCCACCACGCTGAATATATAGTTTTACCAGCAAGCCTGAAAAAAGCTGAAAGCGCTGAAAGCACTCACCCTTGTCTACAGCATCTTCCTGCGAGGGTCAATATTTTCCGGTTTCAGCCGCTATCTCCGGCCAGCAAAGCGTTTGCGGATAAAACCGGAACGGCTGAAAGCGGATTATAGCATGAAAATTCAATAAGAGGGTTCGGACTGGTTTAAATGCAAATAATCGGAGATTTTATTCATTTGGAGAAAGAAGAATTCTATTTAGCAACCTTTAATTTTGGCAGATAATAACAATTTTATACTTCTTCTGAACGATTTGTATCTCTTTTATTCTAAAAAGAGGGTTTTCTTTGTATAGTGCAAAATTAGTAGATATTACTAATACCTTGAAATATGCGACTACAATCTTTATTAGTAGGATTCATATTCTATTTGTATATGGTGTAGGAAAGCTGTTGATAAAATTTCAGAGTATATTAGGATAGACAACCTTAAATAAACTAACATGATACAATTTAATAAGTGGACAATAGGAGCAAGTATGCTCCTTACTATGTGGATGCCGATGAAAGGCGGAGCCCAAGTAATGAAAAACGAACGTTTGCTTTCTTTTGAAGAGGTAAAAGTACCGGCTTTCATTACAGAAACAAATTCCAAGTTGAGCATTAGTAATGAACATTATAAAGACGGGCACCAGAGTCTGAGTTGGCAATTCCGGCCCGGAGCAGTCCTTACGATTAAGAAAGATCTAAAGTTTGAGAAGAAAGATCCCACAGGAAAAGATACTTATCTTTCCGCTTTTATCGTGTGGGTATACAACGAGCAGGCACAAGACAAGAAAATAGAATTCGAATTCTTGAAAGACGGCAAGAAATGTACCTCTTTTCCTTTTGGAATTAATTTCACCGGATGGCGTGCCGCATGGGTATGTTATGAACGTGACATGGATGGCGTGCCTGAAGAAGGGATGAATGAAATACGTATCATCGCACCGGATGTGGAAGGAAAACTGTTCCTGGATCATATCATCACCGCCAGTAAGGTGGATGCCCGTCAGCAATCAGCCGACGTACAGGTCCCGTTTGTGAACAAAGGAACGACTAATCATTGGTTGGTTATCTATGAACATTCTCTTTGGAAACCGGAGATCGCTCTTGCGCCTATCAGCGAAAAGCAAAAGCAGGATATACGGATAATGGAAGACCGTTTTCGTAATATGCTCTATACGCCTTCCAAATTTACGGAAAAAGAAATGGAGTCCATCCGTAAGAAATATGACCATTATCGGATTATCTACAGAGATGGCAAAGTCAGTGGATTACCCATTTTTATGGTGCGGCAGGCCGAGGCATACGAGCGTATGTCTTCTGACTGGGATAAGAATATGTTTACCCAATTGGGTATGGAGATGAAAGAATACTTCGACCTGATGAAACGTATTGCTGTTGCTTATAATAACGCTACGCAGCCCGCGTTTAAGGAAGAATTACAGCAGAAGTTTCTTGCTATGTACGATCATATTACCGATCAAGGGGTGGCATACGGCAGTTGCTGGGGCAATATCCATCATTATGGATACAGCATGCGCGGACTTTTTGTTTCTTATTTCCTGATGAAGGATGTATTGCGCGAAGCGGGTAAACTGGATGAGGCGGAACGAACATTGAACTGGTATGCCATTACGAACGAGGTATATCCTAAACCGATAGTCAACGGCATTGATATAGATACTTTTAATACGAAGTTACAAGGTCGTGTTGCCAGTATTCTGATTATGGAAGATACACCGGAGAAATTGCAATATTTGCGTTCTTTATCCCGCTGGCTAGACTACGGATGTCGTCCGGCATTAGGATTGGAAGGTTCTTTTAAGAAAGACGGAGCATGTTTTCATCACCGCAATAACTATCCTGCATATGCGGTAGGCGGGCTGGACGGTGCTACAAGTATGATTTATCTGCTGAGCGGTACAGAATTCAAACTTTCCGAATTAGCGCACGAAACAGTGAAGAACGTACTCCTCACGATGCGTTTCTATTGTAATCTGAAGCAATGGCCACTTTCCATGTCCGGCCGTCATCCTAATGGGAAAGGCCAGTTGGTGCCCATTCAGTATGCTACTATGGCGATTGCCGGTACACCGGATGGTAAACAAAAATATGATCCTGAAATGGCCGCAGCTTACCTGCGCCTGGTCTCTTATACAGAAACACCGGATAAGAATATTCCCGATTATCTACCAAAGTCTTCTACCAGACAGGAACTGGAAATGAAAAAACTGCTGGAAAAGCAAGGTTTTCGTCCCGAACCTGATCCACAAGGTAATCTTGCGCTTGGTTATGGTTGTGTATCCGTTCAACGTCGAGATAATTGGGCAGCAGTGGTACGTGGACATTCCCGTTATCTTTGGGCTGCCGAACACTACCTTCCCGCTAATTTCTACGGCCGTTATCTGGCACATGGCAGTATGCAAATCTTAACTGGGAAACCCGGTGATATGGTCACTTTCGGTACCAGCGGTTGGCAAGAAAACGGTTTCGACTGGAATCGTATTCCGGGAGTAACCAGTATCCATCTGCCTTTCGACCAATTAAGAGCTAAAGTGTTGAATGTAGACACTTTTTCAGGAATGGAAGAAATGCTTTATTCTGATGAGGCTTTTGCCGGTGGGTTGTCTCAAGCACGTATCAATGGTAATTTCGGAATGAAGCTGCACGAACATGATAAGTACAACGGTTCGCATCGTGCGCGCAAATCCTTTCACTTCTTTGATGGTACCATTGTATGTCTCGGAACTGATATAGAGAATACAAATACTGAATATCCTACGGAAACCACTGTTTTCCAACTGGCTGCCACCACTCCCGAAACAAATCGTTATTGGAAGAATTATCAGAGTGACGGACGTACTTATATAGATCCGAATGGAGTAGGATATTACCTTTCCGAAGCATCCGTCGTAAATGCCCGGTATGAAAAGAACTTTCCGCAAGTGACGGTAGGCGAACGTAGTACCCGGTCTACTTCCGGTGATTGGGTGTCACTCGTCTTGGAACATGGCAAGGCACCTAAGGGCGCTTCGTATGAATATGCCGTGTTGCCTCATACCGATATAGCTTCTTTGCAAGCTTTCACCCAAAAACCTACTTACAAAGTTCTTCAACAAGACCGCAATGCGCATATTGTCCATTCATTGACAGACAACCTGACTTCCTACGTGTTGTTTGAGACTCCCCGGAAACTGCCTGTGGAAGGATTATTGCAGAAAGCCGATACTTCTTGTCTCGTTATGATACGCGAGAACAAAGACAAACTCTTGTTAACTGTGGCCCAACCGGATCTTGCTCTATATCGCGGCCCGAGTGACGAGGCCTTTGATAAGGACGGAAAGCGCATTGAACGTAGTATCTATTCTCGTCCGTGGATAAACAATGACAGCGGCGAAATACCCGTTACCGTTACTCTGAAAGGACAGTGGCAAGTGGCTGAAACTCCTTACTGCAAACTTGTCTCTACTGATAAAAAACAGACAGTGCTACGTTTCATGTGTAGGGATGCAGCAAGCTTTGATGTGGAATTGTATAAATAACATTTCAATCTACCCCACGTAGCTCAGATACGTCCTGAAGTACACCTAATTTCGAATATGTAATAATAAAATATTTTATTAATATTTGTAAGGGGGCAAAACAACACAACTTTACGCATGATAAAGGTTGTGCCAGTGTTTTGCCCCCCCTTCCTATTAAAATTAGTTCATAATATTAAGATAAAATCAGCTCACAGAGTATCTCCAGTCCATACTTCATGTACAAAATTGGATTATTTATGAACGATTACATCATACATTTTTAGTATCATCCGAATATATTTGTGCTACAATTTTGCACCGTAAGGTGAAATTTACAATCCAACAACCTTATTAATTAATAAAACTAATATGTATGAAAAAGGAACTAATCTTTTTAAGGACGTTGAGTATTATGTTACTTTGTGTCCTATTTGCAACGCAAGCTAATGCACAAGGATTGAACATTTCCGGTACTGTGAATGATGATTTCGGTCCGGTTACCGGTGCGTCAGTCCTCGTAAAGGGTACAAGCAACGGTTGTATCACTGACAGCAACGGAAACTTCACATTATCTAATGTATCTTCCAAAGGAACCTTGGTCGTTTCGTTCATTGGTTATCAAACACAAGAAGTTCCGGTAAACAATCAGCAGAAGTTTTCCATCAACTTAAAAGAGGATTCACAACAACTACAAGAAGTAGTGGTTATGGCAGTGGGTTATGGTGATGTCCGCCGCAAAGACCTGACAGGTTCTATCGCTAAAGCAGACATCAAGGAACTGATTAAAACTCCAGTAAACAACGTTGCCGAATCTTTAGGCGGACGTATTGCCGGTGTGCAAGTTTCATCTACGGACGGTGGACTGGGCGACAACTTTAATATTGTGATCCGTGGTGCCGGTTCATTAACACAAAGTACAGCGCCTTTATATGTTATCGACGGTTTCCCCCAAGAGACCTCTAACATGGGCTCCTTAAATCCGAATGATATTGAATCCATTGACGTTTTGAAAGACGCTTCCGCCACCGCCATCTACGGTTCACGTGGTGCCAACGGTGTGGTTATCATCACTACAAAAAAAGGTAAATCAGGGAAACCGACCATCTCCTACAACGGAAGTTTCACGGTAGGTCTGGTGAACAATACACCTGAAATGATGAACGGATATGAATTCGTGAAACTCCAACAAGAAATCATGGGTACAGATGATTTCAACAATATGTATCTGAAAGATGGCATCACACTGGAAGACTACCGCAATTTCAAATCCTACGATTGGCAGAAGGAGATTTACCGTACAGCTTTAAGCCACAATCACCATGTGCTCTTGAACGGTAATGCCGGCGACTTGAAATATTCTACTTCCGTATCTTACAACAACCAGCAAGGTGTCATCATCAATTCGGACTTAAGCAGATACCAGGGACGTGTCAACCTCAGCCAGCAATTCAACAAGAGACTGAAGGTAGATGCCAACGCAAACTTTGCCAGCACAAAACAGAACGGGCCTAATCCTTCGAACAACACCAGTTCCATGTCTACCGCATTCATGTACAGTGTGTGGGCGTATCGTCCGGTATCTCCGTCAGGCACCGACTTAATGGAAGAAATTTATGACACCGACATCGATATGGCAGAGGACTATCGCTTCAACCCTGTATTGTCGGCCAAGAACGAGTATCGCAGAAATACTACTAATACACTGCAAGCCAACTTGAGCGCAGAGTATGAAATCGTCAAGAACTTGAAACTTAAAGTTGCAGCAGGTTATTCGAGCCGCGATATAAAGAAAGAAGAATTCAACGGTCCTAATACCCGTACAGGTAACTCCCATCCTTCCAACACGCAAAGTAAGGGTATCAATGCCAAATTGTACCAATATGAATTCAGAAGCTATCTGAACGAAAACACATTGACCTATCAGTTCAATAAAAAGCGTCATAGCATGAATATACTGGCAGGTTTAAGCTTACAGAAGAACAGTGATTATGCTCATTCAGTAGCGACCGAACATATCAGTAATGAGTCTTTCGGCATGGCAGGGCTGGATAAGGGTACCAACCAAACCATAGAGAGCAATCAGGGAGAAAGTAAAATGATGTCTTACTTCGGTCGTATCAACTACAACTACGACTCCAGATACTACCTCAATGCCACTATGCGTGCCGACGGTTCTTCCAAATTCCCGAAAAACAATCGTTGGGGATACTTCCCTTCCGCGTCTGCAGCATGGGCTTTCGGCCGCGAAGCTTTTGTATCGGAAAATGCTTCCTGGCTGTCTAATGGTAAACTGCGTGTCAGCTACGGTCAAACAGGTAACAACCGTGTAGGAGACTTTGACTACATGGCCAAACTGATTACCAGCGATGACGTGTACAAATATCCTTGGAATGGAACATTTACTCCGGGTTTCCACATTGCCAACAAAGCCAATTCACAACTCAAATGGGAAACTACCGAACAGATAGACTTTGGTTTGGATTTGGGTTTCTTCGACGGACGTATCAACGTGACTGCCGATTACTATATAAAAACCACTAAAGATTTGTTACTCCAGGCAGATGTTCCGGGTAGCTCAGGTTTCTCCAGCGCCACTCTCAACGTCGGTAAACTCGAGAACAAAGGTTTTGAACTTACGTTGGAAACGATTAATCTGAAGAACAAGAAATTCTCATGGACTTCCAACTTCAATATAGCTTTCAACTCTAACAAAATTACCGCATTGACGGAAGGTAAAGGTGAAATTACAAGTTATATAAGCTGGGACAACAAGTACAAAACCATGCCCGCATACGTAAGCCGCATCGGTGAATCGGCCGGTAAGATGTATGGTTTCATTTATGAAGGCACCTACAAAGAATCGGACTTTGACATTACCACTGACGGCAATGGCAAAAAAGTATATACCCTGAAAGACGGTATCGCTTCATACGTGAAAGGCTGCCAACCCGGTGACCCCAAATATAGAGATATCCCTACCATAGATACCAATGGCGACGGTATCCCTGATACAGGCGACGGCGTCATCAATGACGACGACCGCACCACCATCGGCGACGGTCTGCCCAAATGTACCGGTGGTTTCACCAACAGTTTTACCTATAAGAACTGGGATCTCAGTATTTTCTTGCAATGGAGCTTAGGAAATGATATCCTGAATGCCAACCGCATGGTCTTTGAAAATCCCGCCAAGAAGAAGAACACCAACATGTTTGCGTCCTATGCCGACCGTTGGAGTCCCGAAAATCCGAATAGCAATATGCCTCGTGCAAATGCCCTCGGTTCAAACGAATACAGTTCTCTCTATGTGGAAGACGGCTCGTTTTTGAAACTGAAAACAATCTCTTTAGGTTATAACTTTCCGGCACAGTTGTTGAGAAAAGCATTCATCAGTTCTGCCAGAATATTTGTTTCCGCTGAAAACATCGCTACGATCACAGGATATTCCGGTCCGGACCCCGAAGTATCAACTCGTAATTCCGTATTGACTCCCGGATTCGACTGGTCTGCATATCCGCGTTCTTTCAACGCATCTATCGGAGTGAACCTTACTTTCTAATAACAAATGTATAAAACCAAAAAACAATGATGGAAAAATTCTATAACATCTTCAAAAAAGCCCTTGTCCTCATAGGAGTAATTTCTATGACTTCATGCGACTACTTAGAAACCGAACCATACGATTTCGTTTCACCGACTACATTCTATAGAAACGAATCTGAATGTAACATGGCACTTGCCGCAGTATATTATCCGATGGCAACCGCCAACCTGTACGGCAATTTCTATGCAACGGAAATGACCAATATAGATGACCTGAGCTACTATACGCGCAACTCCGGCTTTTCCGGCAAGCTATGGGCAAACGACTATACCAGTACCACCCAAGAGATATGGAACATCTGGGCAGGACTATACACCGGTATTAAGAACGCCAATGGCTTGCTCGAAAACATAGACGGGGCAGATATGGATCAAACCGTTAAAGACAGAATAAAAGGTGAAGCCAAGTTTCTCCGCGCTTACTATCACTTCCTGCTTGTTCAGGCTTTCTATGAAGTACCTATCCGCAAGCAATCCTTAGATGACATCAATGCCGCCAGTATGCCCGCCACTTCCAATGCGGAAGCGTTAGACTGGATTATCAAGGAAATGGAAGACTGCATTCCTTTGGTTGACAAAAAAGATTATGACAAAAGTCCCTCTCACGTAAAAGAGACTACCGTATACGGTATCCTGGCACGCGTATGCTTATGGAGAGCAGGAAAGCCTTCCAACGGTGGAGAACCATTTTATAAAAAAGCGGCTCAATACGCCAATGAAGTCTACAAATCCAAAAAACATGACTTAAACCCTGATGTATATGCCATGTGGAAATGTATGGCAACGGATAAATATGACACTGAGTATAACGAATCTATCTGGGAAGTGGAATTTATAGGTACCCGTCTTGACAACAACTACACCGAAAGCCGTATCGGCAACACCATCGGTAACGCCCAAAGAAATGGTAATGCCACAGGCAAAGGTTATACGTACGCTTTCTATGCAGGCACACTAATCCTTTGGGATTTATTCGAAAAGAACAGTACAGATAAACGCCGCGATCTTTCCATGGCGCCTTATTACTTGAATGCGAAAGACGCGCAAGTAAAATGGAAAGACCACGAAATCACCATGCGCCGTTGTGGCAAATTCCGCCGTGAATGGGAAACAGCCGAAAACAAAAATAAGAACTGGACTCCCGAAAACTATCCGCTTTTGCGTTATGCCGACGTGTTGCTTATGCTAGCCGAAGCTGAAAATGAAGTGAACAAACAACCTACGGACTTGGCCTATACAGCTATCAACCTTGTACGCAAACGCGCAGGTATCCCGGAGCTCGAGGATTTGTCCTACGAACAGTTCCAACAGGAGTTACGTGATGAACGCGCCCGCGAACTTTGCTTCGAGTCCATACGTAAATTCGACTTGGTACGCTGGGGTATTTACTTGGATAGAATGCAGAATGCATTGGGTGCGGCAGCAGCCGACAAACGCTGGAACTCACAGAGTGCAAGTGATACCAAAGCCGACAAAACCGGTGGCAAATATGACTTCGCCGCTACTGTAGCAGCCAAAACGGAAGAAAAACACCAGTTCTATCCCATCCCCAGTAAAGAACTGTCTGTAAATACCAAGTTAAAGCAAAACAGATGGTGGTAATAAAACCACAGGAGGAGGGTGATCGAAAGCTCATTCTCCTCTTTCTCCTCTTTCTCCCCTCGATACTCTCATACATCCATATAAAGAAATATGACACAAAAGATTTTTCAACTACTATTTACCATACTCTTTCTTAGCTCACCCGCTTTTGCGCAATTCACAGGTTTCGAGGAAGAAATCCCCCGGAACTTCAAGAGTTCCGATACACACGAGTTAGCTTTATCGTCATCATACTATAAAGAAGGATGCAAGAGCCTGGAGTGGAAATTCTCTCCCAACAGTACATTGAACGTTCCATCCGAATCAGCCTTTACCTTGGAGAATGACAACGGAATTACTTTATGGATATACAACGAAAAGCCTCAGCAAGATTCTCTGCGCTTTGAATTCTATTCTCCCACCGGACATGTTTCTTATCACTTCGGATTCCGGCTGTATGCTGCCGGATGGCGTGCCTGCTGGATAAGTTTCAAGCACATGCAGGGAGACAAACAGGATAAAGAAATTGCCGGTTACCGTATCGTTGCCCCCAACCGTGCCGGACGAGTCTTTATAGACCGACTGACCTTCCCGGTGAAAAAAATTAATGACCGTACCACCCCCGATTTACAGATGCCCACGAATAACTCACTCACCTATCGGGATTTGTGGCATTGGTGCCGTGTTTGGCAATGGGAACAATACCAATACGACCTGCCCTTGAGCAAATCACTAACTACTGACGAAAAACAAGAACTGGCTACTGTAGAAGCACGACTGACTGCAACGCTCGACATCCATGAAGCGCCTAAAAAAGGGATATTAAAAGCCTACAGCACATTCCAGACAGCCAATATCCGTCCCTCCGGTAACGGCTTCATTGGTGCTCCCGTCGTAGCACCCGACGAATTGAACCGCCAAAAAGGCGAACTTTCCTGGAACGATTTGGAAGATATGCTCTCCGGCTTTGCCTACGATGCCTACTACAACCACTCCACCCAATCGGCAAAGAACTACTTCCTCGTCTGGGATTATGCCATCAACCAAGGTTTCGCTTTCGGCAGCGGCATGGGCACTAACCACCACTATGGTTATCAGGTACGAAAAATATATACCACGGCATGGCTGATGCGCGATGCCATCCGGAAAGCTCCCAACCGAGATAACATTCTCTCAACACTCATCTTCTGGTCGGCATTGCAGGAAACAAGAATCCCTTTCCAATACGGGCGGGACGAATTGCTGGACAGCTGGCACACCCTGCTGATAGCGAAAACCGTATCTGCACTCATGTTTGTGGACGAAAGAGAAAGAGCACGCGCCCTTACCGGACTCTCCAGATGGTTGAGCGGTTCCCTGCAGTACAGTCCGGGTACCATTGGCGGTATCAAGGTAGACGGAACAACTTTCCACCACGGTGGATTCTATCCCGCCTACACTACCGGAGTACTTGCCATGGTAGGGCAGTTCATCGCACTCACTGACCATACCCGGTATGTGCCTACCGTGAAAGCACGCCAAGTGCTAAAATCCGCATTCATATCTATGCGCAACTATTGCAACGCCTATGAATGGGGTATCGGCATCAGCGGAAGACACCCTTTCGGAGGTTCCATGAAGGAGAATGATGTTGCCGCCTTTGCCTATCTTGCCCTTGCCGGAGATTTATCGGGAGAAGGTAACACCTTCGACCACCACTTGGCTGCAGACTATCTGCGGCTTTGCAACAAGAATACTTCTGAAGCCTCTTATTTCAAGAAAGAAGGAATTGCCCCCGCAAAAGCACCTCAAGGCTTTTTTGTATACAATTACGGTTCGGCAGGTATCTTTCGCCGAAATGGCTGGATGGTAACCTTGAAAGGTTACACTACCGATGTATGGGGAGCTGAGATTTACAAGAAAGACAACCGCTACGGACGTTACCAAAGTTATGGTTCCGTTCAAATCATGGGATATCCTTCGCGCAAAGCCAGCGGTTTCAACGAAAATGGCTGGGATTGGAACCGGCTGCCCGGAACCACCACGATCCATTTACCGTTCGACTTGCTGGATAGCCCCCTGTCCGGTACCACCATGGCTCATTCCAAAGAAAATTTCTCCGGAAGCAGTTCACTGGAAGGCAAAAACGGCATGTTTGCCATGAAACTGATGGAACGTAACCTGAAGAACTTCACCCCCGACTTCGTTGCCCGTAAATCAGTGTTCTGTTTCGATAATCGTATGATATGTCTGGGCACGGGCATCAGTAACAACAACAATTCTTTCCCTACGGAAACAACTCTCTTTCAAAGTACTTTCCAAAAAGGAAAGAGCGATATCTATGTGGACGACCAACAGAAAAACGCGCCTTTCCACCTAGAATTAAATGATGGTAAGCGCCATTGTATTCAAGACGGATATAACAATTACTATCTGGTGAATGGTGACAACATACAGGTACAAATCGCCCGACAAGACTCCCGTCACGAGAAAACCCGTATAGAAACACAAGGAACATTTGCTTCCGCCTACATCAATCACGGAGTAACGCCGCAAAATGCCGCATACGAATACATGGTATTGATACAACCCACCCCGGAAGAACTGAATGCCGCCCGCCGGAAAGCCCCTTACCGGATAATCCACAAAGATAATATCGCTCATGTAGTTGCCGACAAGCAGACAGGTATCACCGCATACGCAGCTTTTGAAACCTATCTTCCTCAAAAAGATGAACTATTCTTATCAATCCCTGCTGAAACGATGGTAATGCAAAAACAATCAGGTTCCAACATCTTGCTCAGTGTATGCGATCCTAACTTGAATATCTCTGAAAAAACTTTTACCACCAAAGAGCCAAGCCGCCCCATTGAAAAGAAGTTGATTCTAAAAGGGAAATGGAGAAGCACAACACCCCATGAGAAAATAACCGTACACTCCAATCAGGCAGAAACGATTGTCACTGTAACTTGCCAGCACGGGCAGCCTGTGGAATTTACGTTAGAGAAGTTATGAATAAATAGTCACATACTAATAAGAAGCTGTTGCAGGAATACCCTCTTTTTCCAGTAAAGCTACAATACGATCCAATTCTTCATGGGTAGCTTTCTGCAAATCATGGTCGGGTGTTTCACGGTCAATCGTGTATATCATAACCTGACGGGGAGCGATTTCTTTCACCGCTGCTATCCAGGGAAGTACATATTTATCGGATGTATTATCCATGTCTTTTCCCTGATAAGTCCCTTTCAGGAACATCGTCTGTACAATACAGTTTCCTTTGAATTCTTTCATCTTTTCGATAATATTCCTCACGGAATATTTTCCATTCGGACGGTCCAATTGACGAATATATTCTTCATCCACCGTATCCAGTTTCAGGATATTGTTATCTATCTTGTTCAACGCTTCGAATACGGCAGGACGGTCGATAAACGTAGAGTTGCTCAATACACTTACTTTCGCTTTGGGGAAATACTTGTCACGAAGTGCAAGCGTATCTTCTATGATTTCCGGGAAATGGGGATGCGCAGTCGGCTCACCGTTTCCGGCGAATGTCAGTACATCGGGAGCAGGACCGTTTGCCTGCATATCTTTCAGTTTCTCTTCAAGAGCCGTACGGACTTCCACACGGGTAGGGAGAAGCTTCTTCGTACGGCGCTCGGCATTGAAGCCACATTCACAGTAAATGCAGTCGAATGAACAAACTTTACCGTCATCCGGTAATAAATTGATTCCCAAAGAAACACCCAAACGGCGGGAATGGATAGGGCCGAAGATGGGTGAAGGAAAAATAATAGTCATCTTATTTTAATAATTTATTCATAAATCGTAGCAAAGATAACCCAAAAGTTACAGGTTATCTTATCTGTTCAACCATTTTTTCATCACCCGAAACAAATTAGCTTCTTTAACAATATGCAGGAAATAACAGAAATATCACTTTATTCTTCCCATAAGTAAAGTGTACATATCACGCACCTCTGCCTGGGGATGTATCGTGCCAAGCTTCTCCAATCTGTTGTACAGACTATGCAATTCGTCCTTTAAACGCTTCGTTGTACTATTATGTTTTGCATTTTCCTGTATGATATCCAACCATGCGTCCAGACATATCAACTGGATATCCATTTGTTCATAGCTTACAGCAGCCGACGGATCAAAATCATTAAACAGCCCTTTATACAAATCCCGGAAGAAATCGTCATCACTATACCCTTTTTGATTACTATGTAATGCCTGCAATCTAAGAGCCGATATTGTTTCTATACTTAGTAAGTGCTTGAACATCTTCACCAATTCCGGATATAGAATGTTATTTCTTGTTTCCAGTAGATTCTCTTTTACATACGCACATTCCATCTTTTCAGCAGGATGAAATAAATAGTTGTCCAGTTCAAGCATTGCTTGATGTTGTGCGTCTGCCGGCTGAGAACTACCTACTGTTTTTGCAATCTCCATCAGATAACTTCCATACAGGCGAATAGCCTTCCTGTATATATCAATTAGCGCCCCCCCCTTATCCTTATTTTTTCCTTTATACACAATCTTATCCAATTGATTTAGTACAATCTGCAGATTTGACATTTTTGCTGCATAATCGGATGACGGAAGAGAAAGAGTCTCATCCGGCAGGTTTTTATCTATCCATCGGCGGAGTTGCTCCCGTTCATCATAGCAATTCCTACTTCCTTTGAGAAGATTATAACCAAAACAAATAGCCCGGCAAGCATCGTCCCCTACTTTCACAGTCGTTCCGCACGAGCTTTTTGACAGATTTCCACGTAAACCTAAAAGATGCCCGATTTCCCCTGTTATTTCACTTTGCAACAACTCTTTTTCCACTTCCTTTGCATAACGGTCGGCTATGATACGCGGATCCGAAGCACCACAACTCAACAGATAGTCATCCAATTTTCCTTTTTGAAATCCATGCCCGATATTCACACGACATGACAGTATTTCTCCGGTACGAGGATGACAGGTAAAGCCGCTCTTTATCCCAGGCATCATCAAATCATAAGAAACGAAAGCACGCTGTTCGGCCGGAATAATCTTGCTGTCTGCATACTTCACTTGTAAGGCATCCCGGATACCTGCCTTGCGGAATGCAGTATTCCATACCAATATTCCTTCTTTCACAGCTTGAAAATATTCTTTCGGAAAAAGCGTATCTACATAAAAAGTAAGCGGTTTCGACATATCCCAACGAAGAATCAATGAATCTTCTACCATACAATAAGGATCCTGGGAATAATCTTTAAAAGTCAATGTCTGATAGGGTATCCTGTGATCTGCCAAGCGGATCTGATCTTTCTTTTGAGGGAGCAAACGTATTACACAAGTAACCTCCAAAGGCATGCTGCCTTCAGGCAATATAATGGCAGAACTGGAAAACATATATCTCTCCGACTCAGCCCCGTGATAACGCCTGACAGTGAATGACACTCCTTCTTCAAAAGGATGTATTTTTGTTACCTCCGACAGTTCCGGAACCAACGAACGAATAGAATTATAATTATAACTGAACCACTCACTGCCGTTCTTCAGATATTCTGTGATCCTGATAATGGCTCCTTGTTCTTTCGAATAAGCCACTACC
>ERZ791802.986-NODE-986-length-24550-cov-7.824699_pt1 | contig 24550 bp, 29 predicted proteins | sample MGYA00510308_ERZ791802 | MGnify/ENA primary metagenome ERZ791802 (study PRJEB30046, sample SAMN00792028) | human gut metagenome | study: EMG produced TPA metagenomics assembly of the A metagenome-wide association study of gut microbiota in type 2...
GTAGGCTCCGAAAAGCCTTGTATTTACAGTGTTCCTAATAGGAAGTAATCATATGAAATTAGCCGATTGGCTCTGAATGAAAACCAATCGGCTATGTAATGGAAGCATAATATGCAGTCAACAACCTTAAAACCACGGCGAAGGACGGCAGCGTCTTAACTCTCAGGACTCCGCCCTAAATCATTGCATGACACATACTTTTCATTTGTTTTGAACTCAGATGCCGAGGAACATAAGAATAATCCGAAAAGATATGTAAAAATCAGTTTCAATTAACCCAGTTTCTTTATCAACCATTCAAAATGGCTAGCATATAAAGGTTGCTCTTCTCTACGATAAATAATATAGGGCAGTATTTTTCTATAAACATTCTTTGCAGTGTATTTAGCGGAATCTTGAAAAGTCCATTTAGGTAGATAATGTTTTTTTACCATCAGCGCCCAAAAATCGTAAAATGAAACCACAGTTGATATTTCAATTGTTTTCTCTTTCAATTTACAAAGAATAGCATCTTCACTTAAATCGCCATTGTATATTTCATATATGGCACACCTAGATTTTTTCATTTCCGCACTATCCCCTTGTGTAAAAAAAGTTATAACAGCAGATGTACGTGCCCTTTGAAATGTGAAAACGCTCAAAACTAGTGCAATACAAGAAACTAACATTGAAATGATTTCTATGGTTTGGTCAGACATTTTCATGGAAACCTCCTAATTAGTTATAAAGTCAATAAGACATCTTGTCGGTGTAAAACTAGGGTATATCTGAAAACACAACAGGATTGTGCTAGCTCCCTGTGCAAATGCATCTACTAATTGTCTTGTATTTCCATTTGAACGATCTCCACCTAATACTACTAAATATGTTCTTCACGAATTTTTTCCTTCATAAATTGCGATTTGTCGGCTTCCTTTTGACTATTATACATCAACCCAAAAAGTTTCGCAACTGGCTTTCGAAATTCCATTTCTGCATATACTTTTCTGGTTTATTTGCAGTCAAGGGATGATTACAGCCAGTAACGGAATAAGCCCGCTGCTTTTTACACAGCGGGCTTTCCTCAAATAGAAAGAAGAGAGGTAGAAAAGGGGATCTAGGTCGTTGAAAAGCGGCGGCTTTCCGCCGCTTTTCTTGCTTATAGAATAATCCAGCATTATGGCTGAAATATAAACAGGAAAGAAACAAATTGCAACAGAATACTTAAGATATTCTTAGCGTTCCATGCTCCGGGGCTGCTCCCTGTCCGTGGAATCCTGTTCCAGCGCATCATCCAGCAGGGTCTTATCCTTCTGATCCATATTCAGCAGGATATTCAGTTCCTTCAGCCGTGCGGATTTCTCCGCCAGCTCTGTTTCCTTTGCAAAGGGTGTTTCCATCTCGGCTTTGGCATTGGCAAGCTGGGTGCGGGTGTCCTGCAATGCCGCCTGATATTCTGCCAGCCCCTTTGAAAGACCATCCACCAGATTGTCCATACGGGTAATGTTGCCGAACACATCCGCGCCCAGGCTGATGGTGTGGGACATGGCTCCCTTCATGGTGAGCTTGTAGTCCGTGTGGGCGGCATCGTACTGGAGGGACATAGAAAAACCACGGTACTGCCCCAGCGGGATGGGATCGGCACTTTGCAGTTCGGTACAGGCGCGGATAACCGCCTTGCCAGCCGCTTCTTTTTCGGAATAATGGGTTCCCATGACCTCCATGCCAACGAATCCCTCTGCCGGTTTGGGATGGGCCTGCGCCGTTGCCACATCCTTTTCGTAGCCTGCAATGGCCTCGGTGAGTTTGGCGATATCAGCCGGGTACTTCCGCAGCACCATATTTTCCAGAGCGAACCGCTGATTCAGGTGGTTGGCTTTCAGCAAATTCAGCTTGGATACCTCCACATCCAGATTGCATTTCTCGATGATCAGAGGGTTGCCGGTGGCAAGGGCCTTGATTTCGGAGTAGCTCAGGGCGGTTTCGTCCACATCGTCGGCAATTCGGGCAGGGGCTTTGCTGGTCATGATCTGGGCAATGAACTTCTGCTTATTCTCCACAAGCTGGTAGAGGTAGGCGTCAAAGGTATTTTCCGTGACATAACGGAAAATCTCAACCTCCGGATTCTGATTGCCCTGGGCAGAACTACCTGAGGTCTCTTTTTGCACTGGGCTTCCAGGGCTTTCTGATTATGATTTGTGTCGGTATCTATGCGGTTCTGGTACAGAACATCTCCTACACAGATGACATTATCGGGAGCGTCTGGGTCGTACTGGGATATACCATCTTGCTGTGCTTTACTCTGTTCAAAACCGGCTCCCTGGCCAAGAGTGTCTTTGCGGCACATTAACCGGAGGTGATTCCATGGCCGCATATATTACCGTCCCCCGTGACCTGTCAAAGGTCAAAACGAAGGTTTTTATGAACCTGACCAAACGGCAGCTGGTCTGTTTTGGAATTGGCGCACTGATCGGTGTGCCGATTTTCTTTCTTCTGAAAGCTGCTGCCAATATCAGCGTTGCCTCCATGAGCATGATTGTGGTTATGATGCCCATGTTCCTGTTGGCAATGTACGAAAAGGATGGGCAGCCCCTGGAGATGGTTGCCCGTCACTTCTATGAGGCGAAGTTCCGCAGACCGAAAATTCGCCCTTCCCTCGCAGCAATTATGATAGCATAAGCATTGCCGCCAGAAATGAAACCAATTCTTCAGGGGCTGGTTTCTCCCCACAAAAGGGAGTCTGGGACCACGCCTGCCGTACACTTGGGTCGGTACTCTGAAATGCCTCGTCGATGGACAGCTGCATCTCAGAATATACCGCCTCAACTGTAGTGTTATATTTGACGGCAATCATTTTCGGGATCTCCACCTTCGATTATTCCAGCCGGACAAGTGCCATGCTGGATATTGCCGAGGGTCAGTCCAAAACCACAAATCAAGAGCTTCAGGAATTGTGCCGCTCCGTGATTGAAAAGCTCGCCCGGATGACAGATGCAGAATTTCAGGCCACAGATTTTACCGCCTACGAGGAGGTGGGGTATCGTGGCAAATGAAGGGATAGAGTCCCTGCAGTTGAGCACTCCGGAGGATAATGTTATTCTGGTGCGAGTGGTGATACAGCATTTTTCAAAAAACACAGTAATATCAATGGTTTTAGGACACCCGAACAGCGAAATTACTTGTATTCCGCCCTCTTGAAACAGTCAATTTCAGCAGCTATTGCTCGGTTCATCTCCCGGTAAGGAGACGACATCCTTGCAATAATCAGTACATAGCGCGTCTGTTACCCAAAGTGGCGCTTGGGTCGGCAGACGCGCTATTTTTATGCCCAGATGCGGGCGAAGGAGGTGTTATTGTGAAAGCATATGGGAAGTCGTGGGGCTACAACGTATATGACTGCCGGTACTGCCTGTACCGGAAAGGGACGCTCAAGGGCTGCGTCTACCCGGACGGCTGCTGCTGTCCCGTCCCGCAAAAGCCCGCAAGACGGAACGGCATAGAACAAGTTTACGATGGAGGTCAAGGGCGACCTTCTCACCGACAAGGACAACGCAGGCGCTGCTATTCTGGAAGCCTTCAAGGACGCAAAGGGCTTGGAGCCCGTTCCCATCGGCAGCTACCGGGGCTTTGCCATGTCCCTGACCGTGGAGGACTTCGGGCGGGACTTTATTCTCACCCTCAAGGGCAAAATGAACCACCGCGTGACGCTGGGCAAGGACGCGCGGGGCAAGTCTTTCAAGTTCTGTATTCGCACTGATATCAAGCTCCGTAAGCTGATTCCCGGAGCAATATATATCCGTAAGTGCTGTACAATTGCTAACATTAAGTTCCACTATTCCGTTGTAGGAATAATAATCCGCATAACTTAGTCTGACACAATGCAACTCCTCAAGTGCCGTACACCCGCTGACATCCAACCCGGTCAGTTGGATATCTCCACTTGACCAGCAACGCACTTCTGTGAGTGCAGTGCACCCACTGACATCGAGGAAACCCACCAATTCTAATGGAAGAGCATAATTGCCAATACCGCCAAAGAAAATATCACAAAGGCGGTACTCGCCGGCAACAGTTGTCCATGTGATGTCCCCTCGGCAATAATCACCATCATACTCCCGCCAAGTTCCGGGATCCGTAGGATCATAATTCTCACTCAGCTTCTCTCCGTTCCTAACACCGTTTTCATCCGTCTGTTCAAAGAACGCAACCATTTTCTGATAATCATGGTCGTTGTACCCGTCCGGTGTTGCATAACGGGTAGTGGGAGGTGTCATGGCCTCGGCGGCCAGCTGCATTGGCATAGCCGAGCCAAGCATGACGAGTACCAGCAAAACAGCGGCAATCGCCTTCAGTTTTCGTTTCATAGAGAATCCTTTCAAAGATGAATTTGGTAGTTTAGCCTCCTTCTCAAGAGGTTATAGAATGGCTTAGGACAACACATCTCTACTGAGCAGTGGAACCGGCTTAAAGAGCAAGGGGTTGTCCTAAACCAACGCTATTGTAATTTTCCCTTATTGCAAGCAAAATTTTCCTTGCTGTTGAATCTTTGACCGCAATGCCGTCAACCTCTTTTTGACAGCCCATGCACAATGAAGAAATCATAATTCATATCAGCATCAGGATTGCGATGAGCTTCGAGCTTTTGTTTGTCATGTTTGTTTTTGTCTGGTTGGTGTTCATGTTTTTTCTCCTTTGGTGTTCCATTCTTTTGGTTGTTAGGTGTTGGGTTGAAGCTATATCTGTTTGCAACCATATAACTTGCGTTAGTAAACTGAGCTACAAATTCATAGATGGTGTTGCTGCGCAGCCGCGCCCTGTGTCAAGTTCACGACGGCTTCTGGTATGAGTTACGAAGGATACTGCGCATAACTGCCAAATGTATATTTATGCGCTATCCTAATTTGGAAAACAGTATGCGAAGAACAGTTCTGCATAGTCAAGTAATTCCTATGTTCAGTGTAGAGTCTGCCCTTATCGTGCCATTATTGTACACAATTGTAGAAATATCTGTCAACATCGAAATCGCATAAATATGCATTATATGCAAATATATTTTCGCTGCATCAGTAAGCTGCAACTCCTTCACGTCCTAACCTCCTATCATTGTAAGCGATCAGCAAATTATTGAACGGATGTGTATAAAGAAATAGTGTTTCGCTTCGAGTTCAAACGCGCAAGTAATACTCAAAATATTTACAGGTCCAGCCTTGCTTTTGTTCGTGTACTCGTATATAATAAAATTCAAAAGGGAGTTGATTGCGGAATGGAATATATGTCCTGCCCGGAAGCTGCGAAAAAGTGGGGTGTCTCGGATCGCAGAGTCCAAAAACTATGCGGAGAAAATCGCATCCCCGGCGTTTCCCGCATTGGGAATATGTGGCTGATCCCAAAAAACACAGAGAAACCATCCGATCGGCGCACAAAGGATGCAAGAAAGAAAATGAAACAAGGATAGTTTACATCTCCGCATTTTGACCCGTAGGCGCGATTGATACCGCAATGCCCACAGGCCATATACACAGGGCAGTGGTTTTGCGCAGCAAGGTCGCTGCCCTGTCAGCTTTTTATAAAACCATGTTGAACAGGAGGCTTGTTCATGTCTTATCTGCTCTATATGAAACGCTCATTCACGCGCAGTCCCCGCCGTCATGCGGTCCTGTTTGCGGTACTGACCTGCGCGTTTCTGCTGCCGCTGCTGATCTGCATCTATCGTGACAGCAATGCCTGGGGCACGCGGCAATATCTTCTTGCCCGTTCTGCGGGTGAAACCTATCACATTGGGAACGCAGCGGAAGCGGATGTGCCTTATTTTGAGGGTATCCGCGGACTGTCTGCGCCCATTTATCGTGACGGTACCATCTATCTGCATATTCTGTCGGACGAGGAATGGAGAAATTCGGAGAGCGTGACCGTTTTTGAGAACGAGATCCGCAAGCGCATGGAAGCGTCTGGAAACGAAGCCCTGCTCCCGACTGCGTTCAGCTATGAGTACGCCCACGGGATCTCCACCGATCCGTCCCATCTTTCGGGGCAGCGAAGCCTTCTGCTCGTCAATATGCTGGTCATTCTGCTCTCGGTATCGGTGGTGCGTTCCGCTTACCAAAGTCACCTGAAGCGCTTTTCCTCTGATGTTGGGACGCTCCGCGCCTGCGGAGCCGGCCGACGCCAGATCAGCGCCCTGTTTGCCGCGGAGCTTGCGGCGATGTTCCTGCTCGCGGCGGCCTGCGCCGTGGTTATTTCCGTCGTATCGCTGAAAGCGCTGTTCACGGCGTTTCTTGAGATTCGTCACGACAGCCTTGCGTGGCTGATCTTTCATGTGGAGCCGATGAATATTCTGCTCCATCTGGCGGTTTTCTTCGTTACAATGGGACTGTCGCTGGGCATGGCCCTGCACCGATACAGCCGCGAGCCTGCGCGGGCGCTGCTGTATGATATGGAAAATGAGCAGAAGGTCAAGCGCGGACGAAAGCCCCTCAGACGGCGTTTCACCCCGGCGGCAACCCTCTGCGGCCTGTGGCGCAGCCGCACGAACCGCAGCTTCCGTTCCTGTCTTGCTGTTTCCGTTCCCGTCATGGCAGTTTTTCTGCTTCTGTTCAACATCCTCACCCTTGCCTTGCAGGTCACGGGCGCGGAGGAGGAATGGGGGTTGAAGGTTTCCCGTTCCTCCCATGACGGAGAAGGCTTCTCTGCGGAGGATATGGCGTATGTTTCCTCTCTGGAGGGTGTGAAGCAGACGCGTCCCGTATATGAGCCGGACGATTATATCCTGCTGCCGGAGTCCCCGGAGGAGGTGGAGACACCACTGCGCATTCGACCGTACAGCGGTCTTGGCGCTGCGGCACAGACGCTTTCCAAGTATGAGATTGCCGTCAGCCGCAAAGCGGAACGCGGCGTTGGGGATGTACTGCGGCTTTGCCGGTCAGAAGCGTATTACGATGTAAACGGGGGTATCAAGCAGCCTGCGCCGGTGGATGTGACCGCGCTGACGGTGGCTGCGCTGACGGACACGAAGCCGTCCGCATGGGCGCTGGATATCTATGTGAGCGATGAACTGTATGTGGACATCATCGCCTCAGAGCCGGCAGCCGGCATCGAGATCGCCCTGACCGATCCTGCCATGAACGCGCAGGTGGAGACCGCCCTGCGGGCGCGCTTTGCAGGCGCGGAGTATGCTGTCACCAACCGTCAGTCGGGGGCGGATTTTCTGCGGGAGATGTCCTCCGGCGTGTATCTGCTGCTGGGGTACATCTTTGCAGCGCTGTTCCTGTTTGTCCTGCTGATTCTCTATGTCCGGCTCTGCGACTACATCGAGGGCAGCCGCCCGCTGATCCGATCCCTTCACAGGATGGGCGCGTCAAAGCGGATGCTGTACCGCTCCTATATCCGGCAGGACGGGATTTCAGCCGCCGCTGCCGTTGCCGCGCCGTTCCTGATCAGCCTTCCGCTGACGGCGCTGCTGTGCGTATGGCAGAAAGCCCCTCTGCACCTTGACGGCGGGATGCTCGCAGTATATGCGGCTCTGGCGGCGCTGCTGCTGTTTACCTACTGGCATCCCATACACCGCTCACTCAAGAGCGTACTACGTCCGCTATGACCATGCAGAAAGGAGATTTTCCGATGAATGCAGTTACAGTAAAAAATCTGACCAAGGTGTTCCGGCAGGGCGACGAGGATATCTGCGCCGTGGATCATGTCAGCTTTACCGTTGCACCGGGTGAAATGGTCGCTATCGTGGGGCAGTCCGGCTCCGGCAAGACCACCCTTCTGAACCTGATCGGAGGTATTGAGCATCCCACCTCCGGCAGCGTGGAGGTAGGCGGTGTGGACATCTGCTCATCCGATGATGAGACGCTTTCCGGAATACGCAGACGGAAGCTCGGCTATATCTTTCAGGACTTCAACCTAATTCCCATTCTGACGGCGGAGGAGAACATCATCATGCCGCTGCTGCTGGACGGCAAAAAGCCGGATAAGACGAAGCTGCGGGAGCTGGCGGGCTTTTTGGGCATTGAGAACCGCCTGAAGCATCTGCCGAGTGAGCTGTCCGGCGGACAGAGGCAGCGCGTGGCAATCGCCCGCGCCCTGATAAACGACCCGGTGATTCTCCTTGCCGACGAGCCCACCGGGAATCTCGACAAAAAGGCGGCGGACGAGATCATGGAGCTGCTGCTCGCCGTAAACCGCCGTGGCAACACCGTGCTTTTGGTGACGCATGAGCAGCGGTACGCCGACCTGTGTGGAAGGAAAATTGAAATCAGCGATGGGAGAATCAGTATATAAGAACGGGTAGACGAGGCTTGTGTTTGGTTGCCTTCTTTCCGTTTCGCCCACTCACCGTTTTTACCATGGTGTATTATAATCCCGTATAACAATTGGCGGCAGAGAAGGTTATAATTTCTCTGCAATGGCATTGCAATCATGAACAAGAGAAAAACAACAAGGAAAACAAGTGAAAAACATCCAAAGGAACGACACGGCATTCCTAAAAATGTAACAGTACAATTAAACAGTAATCGTGTTAGAGGCAAAGAAATGCCAAGGAACTTTTGTTAACCGAGTTGAACAAAACTCCTTGGCATTCCTCTTAAAAATCGTTTCTGTCGTAAACAATGTACCACCATACCAACCAGATTGACTATTTGCCACAGTCATGGCCAGTCTCAATCCTTGACGTGCTGGTCTTTTCTACATGTCCACTGGAACATTTGTAATCGTAGTACTTATAGTAGTACTCATAATTACATGTCTGTTGCCCAATTCCAAGAAAACCACCATATTTGTGGGAAGCATCATAGGATATGCTGCGCCCAGTGTAATACCAATATAGCGTTTTCCCGCATTGGTTGCCGTTAACGAGTCGTTGACAATAATCCGTTGCAGCCATTGCCACAGGAGCAAAAGCTACAAAGCAAATTATAACGGCTAACAGCAAAGGAAGTAATTTCACCTTCATAACACGCGTTCTCCTTTCTATAGATTTAACCGCAAAGGCATAACTTACACGAAGAAAATGTTAGTTTTGCGCCTCGCTTGTTGCGCATATTATACATAAATTTACATATAAAATCAACACCATTTGTATATACTGCATAAATATATTATATGCATAAGTCCGTCTCGCATAACGCCAGCACCTGTTTCAAGAACAGCTTTTGGTTAAATGCAATGAATAGTAATACAAGATTGTTATTTAATATAAGCGAATAATCTTTTTTATCATTGTGATATTAAATAAATATGAGATGTTTTCAAAAGTCGAACTGCGATGACACTCTATTTCGATTGTGTGAGAAAATATCAAAGAGCAGGTTTACTGGATATCCAAAGATATGTAGAAGATATGACAAATTACAAAACGGAGGTATGTATGGCTCTCAGAAACCGCACGCTCATCCTGTTCAAATACTTTTGGGAGACCACGGACGAAGCGCACCCGGTCTCCCTTGCGGATATCTCCGCCCATTTGAAGGAACACGGCATCACCGCCGACCCGCGCACGCTCCGCAGCGACATTGAACAGCTTGTGGAGTTCGGCGTAGATATAGTCAAAGAACGCAGAGTGCAGAACCTCTACCATGTGGCAACCCGGCACTTTGAAGCCCCGGAGGTTAAGCTCCTCATCGATGCGGTGCAGTCTGCGCGGTTCATCACGCCGGGAAAAAGCAAGGAGCTGGTCAAACGGCTGACGACCTTTGTCGCTCCCGGAGACGCCGCGCTGCTGGAACGGCATCTGTACATCGACAGCCGCGTAAAAGCTGTCAACGAGAGCGTCTACATCAGCGTAGACCGCATCCAGACCGCCATTGCAGAGCGAAGGAAAATCGCCTTCCGCTACTTCGATTACTCTCCCGCCAAGGAGCGCGTCCACCGGCACGACAGACGGATATACTTCGTTTCCCCGTATGCCCTGCTTTGGAATAACGATACATACTATCTCGTTGGTTTCCACGATTACCGGCAGCGGGTCGCAAAGTTCCGCGTTGACCGCATCGTTCAAATGGAGGTTACGGATGAAACCGCTGTAAAAAAGCCAAAGGGCTTTGACGTATCGGAATTCTTCACGCAGGAGTTTTCCATGCTCAACGGCAAGACCTGCCGTATCACGCTGCTGTGCGAAAACACCCTCATGAACAGCATCATCGACCGCTTCGGGGAGGATGTTCCCACGCAGATCGTGGACGAGAACCATTTCGGCGTGGAGACAACCGTCAATCTCAGCAGCAATTTCTACGGCTGGGTATTCGCCTCCGGCGGGAAGATGAGGATCACTGCGCCGCAGGAAGCCGTAGACGGCTTTCAAAGGATACTGGAGAACTTCAGCGAACGGTAATCAGCCGATGAAACGCCCCTAATATCCGTCTGTCAGGTTAAAAAATGAAGTTTTTTCCCCGAAGGTGTGCATTTGATTGCACACCTTCTTTTTTCCTCTTGATTTTCTGCTCGTTTTGTGTATAATAGAGCTATCGGGAACTTTTGTTCCAGATAGGAGATAAGTACAATATGAGAAGCAAGAGCGAGGAGCTTATGCTCCGCATCCGGGAGTACATCGAAAGCTACTTTGGGCGGTATTCCTCTACCCCCACTGTCCGGGAGATCGCCGGAGCCATGAAGATCGCGGTTTCCTCCGCACACAGATACCTTGTGGCAATGGCGGAGAAGGATATGGTTTTCTACGAAAACGGTACGCTCTCCGCGCCTCCGGCAGCTCCATGACGGGGGCGCAGATTGACGATGGCGACCTTGTTATCATCCGGCAACAGCACACCGCCCAGGTCGGGGAGATCGTCGTTGCCCTCACCGACGAGGACAAGAACACGCTGAAGCGGCTCTTATATGACGATGACCGGCAGGCCACCCATGTGATCAAAGCCCTTTGACGGAGGTATTGCCCATGCAGAAAAAATATGTGTCCGTCAACGCGGAGGTGGATACGGACGGCGTGATCCGCCCGCTTCTTATCCGCTGGCATGACGGCAGACAGTGGGAGGTGACAAAGGTGCTTCATACCTGTACTGCTTCTCACGATGAGTTTGAAGGCGTCCGCTACACCGTCAAAATCGGTCGTGCGGTAAGATATTTGTATCGGGAGGGTCAGCGCTGGTATGTTGACCGCTCCCCATAGGAGGTGTTTGTGAGACATGAGGATTTTTTCCTATGAGGAACTCGACGAATTGGGCGAGGGTTTAATTCGCCAATGAAGTTCTGACCGCCTGCACAGCTTCAATTCAACCATAAGGAGGAAATCCATGCAGGAAAAGCGGACAAAACCCGGCGAAAAAGCAAAACATGATCTGAATGAGAAAACGACCTATCGCTTCGGCAACAGGTCGTTTATTGTTGAACCGGTGTTCAAGGAGGAGACGCAGAACACATTGGGCTACCCACGTTTGTCGGGAACCTCACATTACTCGGGGAGAGCGTTGTTCCCTGTTTACATGCGGAAGCCAAAACAAGCAAGCAGCGTTGCAGACGTTTCAAGCAGCGGCCTGTTGACAGTAACCAATCAATATCAAGGGATTCCCGGAAAAACAACCAAAGGCGAGATCACGACTTATATTGAGAAGAAAACGTGGGGATTGTTTTGGAAGCGCGTTGATATTGGCGAGCCTAATAACGAATGGTACGATGTGATATACAATTACGTTTATGCCGGCGATCACACGTTCCAGCTGCCATCAAAAGGGACATATCGCATCACGGTTGTCTATGTGATATCCGGTTCGGGTGGTGCTCCCGACACGATTACTCGAACAATCAAGAAAACGTATTAGGCGCACTGCCAAGCATTGTTTGGAATGCCTTTCAGTGTGAGATACAAACGAGGGAGATTGTCGGCATTAGCCTGCAATCTCCCTCGTTTCGTTTGTGCTGTTGTTTCACTGTCTTTGAACCGAGTCTATTAACTTAATCATCAGGTCAAGGTTCCGTCAAGATTTATGCGCAAATTTATTTGCAGGCTCCGGCTGAGTGAAGTCAGCCGGCAATAGAGGCGCCGTCCAGAGCCGCCTCCAAGTGCTTCATGTTCATGTATTTCTTGTTGCCCCACTGGGTGCCCGCCACGTGGCGAAGTCGGGCGCAGACCAGCATCAGGGCGGAGTTGCCATCGGGGAATGTCCCCACCACACGGGTGCGCCGGCGGATCTCACGGTTCAGTCGCTCGATCACATTGTTGGTGCGGATGCGCGTCCAATGCTCGCTGGGAAAATCGCAGTAGGTCATGTTGGCTCATATCTCAAAGGATGGGCATTACTTTATTCATCCGGATATTGAGCAACACCGTTCCATTACTGTTCGGGAGGCTGCTCGCATCCAATCCTTTCCGGATGACTATTACTTTGAAGGTCCGAGAACTGCTCAATTTGTACAGATTGGCAATGCTGTTCCAATGCTGATGGCTAAAGGCATCGCAGAGGGGATTGCCAATGAATTAAGTCAGGAGGATATCGATGGAAAGCAATCTCCTACTTGAACAATATAGCTGGTATAAAAAGCAGCAATTAGCAAAATCTCCGTTCAAATGTCTTCTGAATGCGGATATTGAGCCAAATCCCCATCAGGTCAATGCCTTTTGTGCGGCCATTCAAGCATTAAAGACAGGTGGCATCATTCTGGCAGATGAGGTTGGTCTGGGAAAAACAATCGAAGCTGGGTTGGTGCTTAATTATGTTCTGGACAACGGAGCAAAAAAAGTGCTGATTTCGCTTCCTGCTACTTTGAGAAAACAATGGGAAGTAGAGCTTTTGGAGAAGTTTGGACGCCAAGCTGTTATTCTGGATCGGTACACGGTTGAGCATGATCTTGCCAATGTGCAAACTCACCTTGGAAACGCAGATGAGGTTAGTATTGTCATTGCTTCTTATGATTATTCATCGAAACTAATTAAGCGTTTTCCCCATGTCAAATGGGACTTCCTGATTATTGATGAGGCTCATAATCTGCGGAATGTTTTTCATGGCACAAAGCGGGCAAAAAATCTATATGATTTGACACATGGGATTCCTAAAATTCTTTTGACTGCTACGCCGTTACAGAATTCCCCGACAGATCTTCATGGACTGGTTTCCTTTATCGATCCACGTATTTTCGGGTCAGAAAAGGTTTTCAACCGTCGATTTGTGGATGGCTGTGATTATGAGGAATTGAAACAGGAACTTCTTCCAGTGTTATATCGCACCCTTCGACGCGATGTCGGGAAATATATGGCCTTCAGCAAGAGAACCTGTATTACGGTCGATTTCCATTTGAGCGCAGAAGAAAAAGAACTCTATGATGTGACCAATGATTTTCTGCGGCGTGATCCGCTGTATTCTATTCCGAATGCGAATCGTGGGCTGATTATTCTTGTTATTCGAAAGTTGCTTGCATCTTCCAGCTTTGCTTTGATAGAGACCTTTGAAGTATTAGAAAAACGTCTTGAAAAACTCTATGAAGGCACTAAATCTGCTTATGCTCAAGAGGGCTTCGATTTATTCTGGGGGTTTGTAGAAGATGAAATCGATGAGGATGGTTTCAACGAATACGATGATGAAGAAATAGCAGAGAAGAAACAGGCTATTCAAGCTGAACTTAAGATTGTAAGGCATATTCTTGAAATGGCAAGGGCTATAAAGACGAATGCAAAGATTATTGCGTTGAGGGAAGCATCCTAAATACGGAAAAGAGCCAATCAGCATTGGTTTCTGGGTTGGCGGTGGCGTAACTCCGAACACCTTTAAGGAGTTGGAGGAGGATCCCGAAGATCCAGCTAAAACAAGAGCCGCACGAAGTAAGAAAAACTCTATCTACAAGCAGGTACTTACATGTCCATTCTGTGGGAAGCCGCTTACAGAGGAGAATTTCTATATAGATATTCCCTTGAAATCGGTAAGCATCTATTGCTCGGATGATAAATGCATGTTCTACAGGTACAAGCCTAGTAATAAGATGAAAATCCCAGTTTACCTGGTGGATGAGGAAATTTACGCTAAATGCCCGACCATTATTCTGTCAACAGTTGATAAGTTTGCCCGCCTTCCGTGGGATGTTAATACAAATGCTCTGTTTGGCCGTGTTGACAGAATTTGCAGTCGCGATGGCTATGTAGCTATTGGCGCAGACCATGCTCGGCATAATCGTACAGCTGAGTTACCTGCATCTACACTTAAACCGATAAAACCATTTCTTCCGCCAGAGCTGATTATCCAAGATGAGCTTCACCTTATCACAGGCCCCCTGGGAACCGTATACGGTGCATATGAAACAGTTATTGAAGATATGTGTTCCTATACAGTGGGAGGGAAAAGAATTAAGCCCAAATATGTTGTTTCTACGGCAACTATCAAAAATGCTGCTGAGCAGACAAAATGCTTATATGGCAGAAAAGTAACTGCGCAATTTCCACCAAAAGGGTTTGAAATTGGTGACAGTTTCTATATTCGTGAGGTACCGGTCGAACAAGATCCGTTTAGAAGATACGTTGGTGTCTGCGCACCAGGCCAGTCTGTAAAGACAGCTTTGCTGCGTGTATATTCGATTATCCTTCAAAGTGCTTATAATCTTTCGCTGGATGATGAGTACAAGGATGTTATCGACCCTTACTATAGCCTTGTTGGGTATTATAACAGTATTCGAGAACTCGGTGGCGCTGTTCGACTGCTACAGGATGATATTCCTGACAGAATTCAGCGTATTAAGAAGAAATATGGAATGAGCAAGCAGCGTTTTCTTAATCATAAGGTGGAAATTACTTCTCGTATGTCTTCTTATGACATTCCAAAGAAACTAAGTCAGTTGGAAACTCCATATACAGATAAGAATTGCCTAGATACAGCGATTGCTACAAACATGATTGCTGTCGGTATGGACGTGGATAGACTGGGCCTCATGGTTGTAACCGGTCAGCCGAAACAGAACTCCGAATATATTCAGGCAACTAGCCGTATTGGCCGTTCTTATCCTGGCTTAGTAGTTACTTTATATAACCCCTATCGACCTCGCGATTTGTCTCATTATGAGAATTTTACTGGTTATCATGCTCAGCTATATCGCTTTGTTGAGGGCACAACGGCTACGCCGTTTTCCGCACGTGCAAGAGACCGTGTGTTACATGCACTGGTTATTTCTGCAATTCGTTTACGTTATCCGGAATTTGCAGGCAATGATGGAGCGGCAGCTATTGATAAGCTAACCGATGAGCAGCTTAATGAGGTTAAAGCTCTTATTATGAATCGATTGAACATAATCAAGCCTTCTGCTAAGACAGACGCTGAACATGAGATTGATGATTTTGTAAGTAATTGGAAATTGCTGGCATCTCAACCCAAGGGCCTTAAATACTATGTCTTTAAGACCGAAAAGTATAATCGTCTAATGAATAGCTATGGCGAAGTTTGTACTGATCTTGAAAAAGCAACGCTTCGCTCTATGCGAGAGGTGGAGAGCGCGGCTAATATGTTCTATTACACGGAGGACTAGAAAGCCTATGTTTGACAATAATAAATTAGGTGAGATTCGTCCTAATCAGCTGATAACTACATTTGGTCCAGGTTCTATTGTGGATGCCGTGAAAGATTCCGTTACAGTTTTGGACTTGAATTATTGGAAAGAAAAAGGGAAAAAGATTATAGATGGCAGATTAGCCTCATATCTTGGTGTTGACTGCTTTTATATGCCGCGGACTTCTTATAACGGAGATATTCCTGTGGTCTCTTTCCCGTATATGCATGTTTGTTCCAATGTGAAATGTGGGAGAATATTTGATGTAAGGGAGAATTTCAATCTTGATCGATATCTGAAGTTTGGTGTAACTTGTCCAGCGTGCCATAAACAAGCCTATCCCTCCCGTTTTATCACTATTTGTGAGAACGGACATATGAATGATTTCCCGTGGAGCTGGTGGGTTCACGGGGGCAATACGGCATGTAAAGGCACAATGAGAATGTATTCAACTGGTAATACATCAACGCTTGCAGATATGTGGGTTGAATGTTCCTGTGGGGCACGCCGGAGCATGAGTGGCGCGACTCAGCATGAGAACTTTGAAGGTATGAAATGTTCCGGACACCATCCGTTCCGGCCAAATCATAAAAATGAAAAATGCGATAAGGAAATGATTCCTTCCCAGCGTGGCGCTTCGAATGTATATTTTCCAGTAATGAGAAGTGCCATATCCATTCCACCTTGGATTAATCCGCTTTACAACCTGATTGATGAACATTTGCGCTTAATTGACAGCTATGAAGAAGATTTTGGGGACATGGGATTAGATAAAGTGTATCAAAAATTCTTTTCTGCTTTTACAAGAGAAGAATTTGATGCAGCTTTATTGCGGAGAAGGCAAAACATCAAAGAGTTCACAGAGATTAAGCAGATGGAATACAACGCCATTACACATCATTCTGATCCTGTGTATGCATCCAACAAAAAGCATTTTAAGGCCGAGGAGGATCCGCTTCCAGATTATCTTCTCCCGTATTTTAAGAGAGTCATTCGCATTACACGTCTGAGAGAAGTACGAGTGCTGCTTGGATTCACCCGTGTAGACGCTCCGGATCCAGATGCTGATGAGCAGACGAACATCGTTTATCTAAATAAGGGTAAATCTGAAAAATGGCTTCCTGCTGCAGAGGTGCATGGTGAAGGTGTCTTTATCGAGTTTAACAGAGATAGCATAGACGCGTGGTTGAGAGAACCAGTACTTGGAGACCTTTCTCAGAAATATGCGCAGTGTTTTAAGGAATTCTGCGAATCTAAAGAATGGACAGTTACCACATTAAGAGATGCAAGGTACGTTCTGATGCACACGTTTGCGCATTTACTGATTAAGCAAATGTCAATGTCTTCAGGGTATTCTTCCTCCGCTATTCGTGAACGCATTTATTTTGGAGACGATATGTCTGGTGTGTTGCTTTATACCGGCAGCGCCGACAAAGAAGGTTCCCTTGGTGGACTTGTGGAATTAGGAAATATAGACCAGCTTATTGTTTTGATGAAAGATGCTTTTCAAGAAGCACTGGTTTGCACAAATGATCCAGAGTGCCTTAATAATGTGCCAGCTGGCAATAATTCAAATGGTGCAGCGTGTCATTCATGTTGCATGATTTCGGAAACAGCTTGCGAGAACGGCAATCGTATGTTGGATCGCGGACTAATTGTACCTATCGATGGAAGAGAAAATCAATCTTATTTTAAGGCTTTGGTGGAAGAGTTATGTCAACTGGAAGCATAAGTTTAGACATTTTATTAAACAAAATCCTAACAGACGCTATATCTGGCGGAAATGAGTCTATTGGTGCAATCCTGAATAGATATCCATCTCTTTCTGAGCGGGAAGCTCATGAAATTCTTTCCATGGTTTCGGCATCTGCCCAATGTAGTGGCGAAAGCGCTGAGTTAGTCGTAACATCTCCGCCATCTTTTGCATTGAAGGCAAAACCGACAAAAGTCACTGTGAGAGCAATGCTCATGGGGGCTAGAAAGAGTATTCTAATCACCGGGTACTCCCTCTCAGATTATTTCGCCGAGTTAGTTGATTGCGTAATTCAAAAGAGCCAGGAAGGCGTTCTCGTGAAATTTTTTGTGAATGACATCGAGAGTCAGAAAAACTTTGACCGTTTATGCAGCTATAAGGGGAAATTTCTGCGAATCTATAACTATCCAAAACAGGAAGATAAAATGTCCGCTCTTCATGCAAAGGTGATTTCTATTGACCAAACGGACACGCTGATTACATCAGCAAACCTTTCATATCATGGCCAGGAAGGAAATATTGAACTTGGGACACAAGTTCATTCGAAAGACTTGGCAAAACAAGTTGAAGATGTGTTTACAAGACTTGTGTTTTCGAAGGTGTTTGAGGAAGTTATTTGACTAATGTAGAACAGGAATTTTGGAGATAGAACAAACGCTGCTAAGCGCTATTCCAAAGCTGTACACCAAGAATGAAGAACTGACAGGAAATCCATTGGGTAATTTGTTCGATAATGATGTCTAATGCGTTAACAAAAACACCCGTTAGCGGAAATGCGAACGCTTTCAATACATACTGGTAGCAGTGCATATTGGCAATTCGTCTTGCAAGTATTGAAAGGTCGGAGGTGCGTACATGAAACCCCTATCTTGGAAAAGCTACTATGACAAATTCTATGGCTGGGAAGAAAGCACCCAGAAGAATTATTCCAACAGGCTAAGTAGCTTCGGACCGGCGGAGGAAGTGTGGGAGATTGCCCAGGAATTTGCGTTCTCGGATGAGAAGTACGCCTCCAATTTTATTCAGAGAGCGCTGGATGCCGGGGTGCGGTTTACCCCAGAGCAGGTTCTGGAGATGGCAATCAATATCGAAAAGCACATTCTTGGCAGAGCAGCAGAGCTTTCTTCGATCCCCTTCCAAAGGGAAGACCTGGAAGAAATCTACATGCTGATTGATGACAAATCCTTTGAACGTATCTCTGCCAGATCCAAGATCGATATCTTTGCAGACGAGGAAGCGGAGGATCCGGAGGCGTTTGATGAAGAGGAAACCATTCTCCCGCCTGTTCGTAGCCCAGGTCTCCTAACCACATTGCTTGCAGCATTTGCTTTCAGTGGATCCGGCAGGAAACGAGATTCCGGTCGTTGCGATGGAGACTGCGCCCACTGTCCGCCTCACTATGGATATCGGTTCGGACGATGGTACTATGGGCATGGACATGATTGGGGCTGTGAATTGCGTGGAAACGGCGGGTGCAGCGGCAAATGCACACGCGATTAGCGTTTTGCTCCAGGTCATGAAACCAAGGAAAAGGAAGAAACAGATGCCCAAAAAGCAACGACAAACGAAAGAACAACGCAGGCAGATTCGTCTGCAAAAAGAGAAGCAGTGGCTACTCACTTATACCGGTTCTCCTAAGCACATGAATAAGCATTATCGTGAGCGGTTTCATGTGGATTCTGTGACAGCCGCTAAGGATTTACAATCTCTGGGGGTTAACTACACCCAGGAACAACTTGACCGGCTCAGATCGGTAGAAGAATATCGAATTCAGCAGCTACACAAGAAGAAAAAAGAAAGCGAATTCCAGAAAATGTCTGATTTCTATGATGACTGTGATGACCGCTTTGCATACATTGTCGGTTATACCAGTGGTGGAGCAGCCTACGGCCTGCAATGGGAAGATGTTGGAATTGACCCAGATCTCCCGTTCGATGAGAAAGTTCGTCTTTACCAGAGTGAAACGTATTGAGAGCAGATTTAGCAGGAGGTCGCAATGGAGTATTTGGAACAAGTACATTTATTTGCCACAAAGTGGATCGAGAAATTCAGAGATCGGAGAATCAGCTACATAGAGTTGGTTGACCATTACCTGGCAGATGATTGTCGAGCATTGGGATTCCAGATGGATTGTGGCAATGCTTTTTCCGAGAAATATGGAAAGGCAGCAAGCAGTTGCGACGAGTTAAATCGTATAATTGATGAAGTCACTGATATCGAACTGCTTGGATCCGCAATCTATTCCCGGTGGCGATATTTTAACCATTGGGCATATGATGCCACAGACATCTTGAAGCCCGAAAATCGTGAGTGGTTTATTCTGGCATTGAGCCGCCTTGCCCTGCTTTCCGGTGAGAATCCCTTCCTGTTCAAAGGCGAGCTTAGAAAGATTCGGCTTGGTTCCAATCGGCTTGGTTATGGGCCTTGCCCGGAACCGGACGAAGAAGTTGAACAGCACATAACCATCAATTCAGAAGGACAAGTATGGTTTTCTTCGTATGTTTTCGGACAGCGCAGAGATGGTCAATACGAAAAAGCCCACAGTCAGAATCTGCGGATTGATAAAGCGGCTGCCGCCAGAATCATTTCTGCGTTTACAGAGTATTTCAGCAATGGGTACGGTGAAGTTTTTGCAACGGATATTGGAAACTGGAATATGGAGCTGACCAATACCGCAGGAAAGGTCTATCGGTTCAGCGGTTCGTTATGCTCTTCTTTTGAAGTGGACGGAATTGACCTGTCAGATCTGCTTCGTGACAGCTTGAAAATGCCTGATTTGTATGCCTTTGATGGGAATAATAAGCCTGATATGGTGAATCGAATCGAAGTAAACTATCATCGAATCACAAAGATCAAGCCAAAAGTTCCTGTTTCAGAACACGCAGAATGCGCTGTCTGGGATTATACAGAGTCTTTAATTGTGGACAGGGAGAGCGAAAGTATTGAACACATTCAGAATATCGGTTCTGGGTGCTCTGTAAGCAGAAAATACAAAGTTGAGGGCGGGGTTGAAAGCCTTCTTGAAGATATGGATGCGAAAAGCATCTTTGACCATATAGAAGGAAACCCGGAGAATGTAGTGGTTGATCCGCTTGAAACCATAGACTACACCATTAAGGTTATTTCTCAAAAGGGCAATGAAAAGCTCATTCAAGGAACCTACGATAAAAAGGGGCTTCCGGACGATTGGGCGGAGTTTATGGAATCCGTCTTTGAATTTATGTCTTTCTACGGGTGGGGGGAAATTATGAACCCATCTGTGTATGGGAAGGTACGGCGCTGTGACAACGATATGATCTATTGCAGCGTGGAATTTGAAGATGGGTGTAAGAGCTACTATTATATTTCGGATGACGATTCTGTTCAGGTGGGCGATTTCGTGATCGTTCCTGCTGGCAAAGATAATCACGAAGCAGTAGTTGAAGTCGTAAAGAAAGAATACTTTGCAGAGGAAAACGTGCCTTTGCCGATGGGAAAAACAAAGCATATTGTCAGAAAATGTACGGAAAATGATTTAGGCCTTCCAGACAATGAATCTATTTAGCCCAATTGCGTATCCAGCCAGCATTATTTTTACCTCAAAACAGGCAGGTCCCTTATGGCCTGCCCGTTTTGAGAATATTTGTATTTCCTTATTTCTCCCCAAGGCGAAGGTACACTTCACCATCTTGATCGATCTCAATGTGCATGGGCTTGATGTAGCGGGCATAGAACTGGTCCTTTTCACCGGCGGCCATGTCAGCCCGGGTCACTTCGTAGACCTCTCTGAGGATCTCCCGGATGTTGAAGTTCACCTCTTCCTCTAGGCGCTGACGCAACTCCTTCAACAGGGCTCGTTCCTTGATCTGGTTGCTGTTGCCGGTGCAGAAATCATCCAGATAGCAGAAGGTAGTGCCAGCCCCTAGAAGATAATAGATTTTATTGCAAAACGGCATCCACATACTTGCACCAAATCTCCCAATGTGATAAAATTTTAACAGCATATGTTGGATGTGGCCTAAGGGGAGAAAGAAAATGCCTACAAATGAACTGGTTTTATTTGAATCTCAGGATAAAAGTATCTCGCTGAATGTTCCGCTGAAAAATGACAGTGTCTGGCTTAACCGTAATCAGATGGCTGAACTATTTGACCGGGATGTTAAGACCATTGGCAAGCACGTCAACAGCGCCATCCGTGAGGAATTGGCTGGACTTCCAGTTGTCGCAAAATTTGCGACAACTGCCGCTGACGGCAAAACTTACATGGTTGACTACTATGATCTGGATGTTATTATCTCGGTTGGTTACCGGGTTAAGTCTCAGCGGGGTGTGGAATTTCGGAAATGGGCAAACAGAGTTCTGCGGCAATACATAATGGAGGGATATGCCGTCAATCATAACCGTATCTTGGAATTGGGGGAAGTGATACGGATCATGAAACGGACGCAGAAGAGTCTGGATGCTCAGCAGGTACTGGCGGTGATCGAACGGTACAGCACCGCACTGGATCTGCTGGATGATTACGACCACCAGACCATGCGGCGGCCCAAAGGCTGCGAGGCCACCTATGTGCTGACCTATGAAGAATGCCGGAGTGTGATCGATTCCATGCGGTTCGGAAATGAATCAGCATTATTCGGAAACGAAAAGGACGATTCCTTTAAGGGCAGCATTGGGAACATCTATCAGTCCTTTGCGGGGCAGGAGGCATATCCGACCTTGGAGGAAAAGGCGGCGAATCTGCTGTATTTTGTGACCAAGAATCACAGCTTTTCCGATGGCAACAAGCGGATCGCAGCGGCTATCTTCCTGTATTTTCTGGACAAAAACGAAGTGCTGTTTGACGATGCTGGCAATAAGCGCATTGATGATCATACACTGGTGGCACTGACTATCATGATTGCAGAGTCCCGCCCGGAGGAAAAGGAAATGATGATCAGCGTAATCATGAATTGTATGGACAGCAAGTAGCAATATCGAAACTTGCCAACGAAAACTGGACAAAATCTAAATATTTTACTGCAAAATCTGATCAGAGATTCTGCATCTACAGTGTACTATATGGACACAAAAGCACCGGATTTCATCGTAAAATCCGGTGCTTTTCCAGCTCTTTGCGGTATGAAGGTTTGGGTATTTCCTTATTTCTCCCCAAGGCGAAGGTACACTTCACCGTCTTGATCGATCTCAATGTGCATGGGCTTGATGTAGCGGGCATAGAACTGGTCCTTTTCACCGGCGGCCATGTCAGCCCGGGTCACTTCGTAGACCTCTCTGAGGATCTCCCGGATGTTGAAGTTCACCTCTTCCTCTAGGCGCTGACGCAACTCCTTCAACAGGGCTCGTTCCTTGATCTGGTTGCTGTTGCCGGTGCAGAAATCATCCAGATAGCAGTAGGTGATGCCCGCATCCTCCAGAGTGTGCCGAATGGCACCGCTGACCTTTTCTTCCTCCACAAGAACCAGGAACCGCGCCTCTTCCAGCGTGGGGATCAGGCCCCAGTAATCGGAATCGGAGGAAGCCAAAATAAAGGAATCGATCTTATTCTGATAGAACTCCTTGCACACCCCCACGGAAAGCCGAATATCCAGGAAGGATTTCTCCTCCTTCACCCGCTGCAGCAAGATCCGCTCCACCGGAATCTCGGTGAACTCGTTCAAGACCTCCCAGGCGGAGCTGGCGTGGACATCGTCAAAGAGGCCGGACATAGTTCCACTTCAGCCAGATTGGCAGCAGGCTCTTGACATTGTTGATCCGGTTTGCAATTTCCCGGTTGATGTCCATGACATACTTGTCCAGAGGATAGTTTGCTTTGATGATCTGAATTCCGTCCTGGCTGAGCTGCCGAATCGCTTCTTGGTCAATGTACTGTGGAAGGGTGTGCAGATTTTTGATATCGTGATAAAATGCCGCGCTGATCTTGGTGTAGTTCTGCTCAATGCCGTTCCGGATCAGGCAGCTATTCTATCACTATGACATATTGAAAAGTCATGGAATATGCACTATATTTCTATTGAAAAGTGGTTTGGACTGTTCGTATGCTTTATCACAAAATCGAATTGCGCACTGAGTAGCACTTGAAGGCGTGTTCTCCGAAGTTTTTTTGATAGATGGCGCCCGCCAGGTTGGCAAGACATACATCATCCGGCATGTTGGGGAAAAGCTGTTCTCCAACTATATTGAAATCAATATGGTGGAGGACTCGCTGGGGGCAAGGCTGTTTGCGGAAACCAAATCGGTGGAGGGTTTTTATTTGCAGGTCAGTATGCTCCACGGTGACGAACTGAAGCAGAAGGAGAATACGATGATTTTTATGGATGAAATTCAGGCGTATCCACACCTTTTGACGCTGCTGAAGTTCCTGTCCCAGGACAACCGGTTTACCTATATTGCCAAAGGTGCGGAAGATAACCTATCTGCCGATTTACTTTGTGATGCTCTTGCCATTGCAAAGGCCAGGGCCGCTGATGTTCGTGCCGGTGTGTTTGCAGGAAGAGACAGCAAGCCCAAAGGAAGTAAACTCAGGAGTAAATTCCGTGGAGCTTAAAATACATAGGACCCAAGCGGTTTTGAGGCTGCTTGGGTCCTATTTTTTCTGTTTTAAGACAGAGAAACTCCTCTCCAGGCAGGCACTTTACCCGGCCTCTTGGCCTTCAGGTTAGATCGCCGAACTCAATGAAGTCTCTGGTAAGAGGACAAATTTGAGGGGACTTGCGTAATCTCATTGCGGTCAAGACCCGAGATTCCATCGCTCAAGGATATCAAAAAGCCGAGATTATTCAGAGTATTCCGTAGAATTGTATAACAAAAAGAGCACTTTACAATTTTGAATGCGACTTTCTGGAACTTTCTCCCCAAATTGCTGTTTTACCTCAAAAATCATTTTTGCCCAAAAAGTTGGAAAAACACTGTCCACCGCTGGCGTAAACCCCAAATAAACCCCAAGTCGTAGGGCCTGTAACTTTTGTAACCATCAAAAAGTTAGAAAAACAGCCGTTTTCTGGCGAAAACGGCTGTTTTTTATGGTTGCGGAGGCAGGACTCGAACCTACGACCTCCGGGTTATGAGCCCGACGAGCTTCCAACTGCTCTACTCCGCGATATTCTGTTGCACCTCTCATGTGCTCATGTATTATAGCATGAGTAAGACACTTTGTCAACCCCTATTTTCTTTGAGTTTCGGCCATCCATCCTCTCAAGAATATCCACAGCCAAACAGGTTTAGCAAACAAGAAAAAAAGCAAAGAAAACGAAGGAAGCTCGCTCCATTTTGCGAAAGAAAGCGTATGCAGTAGACCGTCTGTCTGACCACCTGATACTAGTTTTCAATAAAACGGTTAAAAACCGTTTTATTCGGCTGCTGTTT
>ERZ791802.1003-NODE-1003-length-24270-cov-3.511584_pt1 | contig 24270 bp, 22 predicted proteins | sample MGYA00510308_ERZ791802 | MGnify/ENA primary metagenome ERZ791802 (study PRJEB30046, sample SAMN00792028) | human gut metagenome | study: EMG produced TPA metagenomics assembly of the A metagenome-wide association study of gut microbiota in type 2...
ATAACCTTAAGTCAGATCAGAGGAAACCTTCCCACTTGAGTGGGGAGTTGTTTAGCTTTGCCCCTTAGTCGACTCAGCTCAATGTTGAGCATTATTTGCGAATTTACTATTCTTAAAGAAAATCGAGCCGGTTAAGCATTAACCGGCCCGTATGAAATCAAAGAGGGGAGTCAACGAAATCAGTTTTCGTTTTTAAGGCGATTGGTGACTGACAAAAGTGACAAGCCCCAAGCAACCACTATCAGACACGTGCCGATATCGGCAAACACTGCCATCCACATCGTGGACAAGCCCATAAATGTGAGCACCATGAAAATAAACTTCACACCAAGTGCAAACGTAATGTTTTGCACAAGGCGGTTGTGGGTGATGCGAGAAAGCTTCACAAAGACCGGAATCTTGCCGATATCATCTTCCATCAGTGCTACGTCGGCAGCGTCAACAGCAATGTCCGAACCCTGTCGACCCATGGCAAAACCGATGTCTGCGCGTGCTAGGGCAGGCGCATCATTAATGCCGTCACCCACCATGGCCACAGGCCCTTTCTTTTGCAACGCTTCAATTTCTTTGAGTTTGTCTTCAGGCATCATTTCCGAGCGCACAACATCAATGCCCACGGCTTGTGCCATGTGCTGCGCCGTCTTGTGGTTATCACCGGTAATAAGAACCGGCGTGACGCCTAGTGACTTAAGAGTCTCAATGGCCTTTTGGCTTTGCGGTCTCAAAGTATCGGCTACGGCTAAAAAGCCCAAAGCTCCGAACTTGTCTCCGATCACCACAACGCTACAACCTTCGTTTTCATAGTGGGTGATTTCGTCGACGGTAGCGTCCTCTAAATAACCGCCTGATTTCACAAAAGCCCGTTGATTAAAAAGTCGCATCTGTACACCGTTAATCGTTCCGACGGTACCGGCGCCGACCTCGGTGTAAAAGTCTTCAACATCAAATAGCTCAGCGCCATGTTCGGCACCGAATCGGGCAATGGCAAGACTTACCGGGTGGTTACTGCGTTCGGCTAAACTGGCCGCCATTTGCAAAAGTGCCTTTTCGGTTGTGCCATTGAGAGCCTTCATGGCAATGACACGCGGTTTCCCTTCCGTGATGGTCCCAGTCTTATCGAGTGCAATGAACTTTAGTTTGCGAGCCTCCTCCAGATAGGCACCGCCCTTAACCACAAGGCCCAGTCGGGCCGCGACGGCCAATCCGGACACGACGGTCACAGGGGTGGAAATCACGAGAGCACAAGGACAAGCAATGACAAGAAGTACCAGCGCGCGATAGATCCAGTCGGTCCATGCAAGACCCAAAAGAAGCGGGGGTACGATTGCAACGACAATAGCTGCAACAAAGACGCTTGGCGTATAGTAGCGGGCAAAAACGTCCACAAAGCGCTCCGTTGGCGCTTTATTTTGATTAGCCGCTTCAACGGCTTCAAGCATTTTGGCTGCAATGCCGTGCTTGGCATCGCTTGTGACACGAATGACAAGTTCGCCTGTTTGGTTCAAAGTGCCGCCAAAGACTTCATCACCTGTACTCTTTTCAACGGGGATTGATTCACCGGTGATACCGGATTGGTTTACCGAAGACTGACCGCTTACCACAACACCGTCCAACGCAATACGTTCTCCGGGCATTACACGAATTTCATCGCCCACGGCAATGTCAGAGACGTCTAACTTCTGTGCACGACCTTGCTCATCGACCACGACCGCCTCTTCGGGAGTGAGGTTCAGTACTTCGTTAATGGCGCGATGGGCTCGATCAATTGATAAAGTTTCAATCGCTTCCGAGACCTCAAAGAGCACCATCACCATGGCCGCTTCCGGCCAGTGACCCAGAATGACTGCCCCGGTAACGGCCACGCTCATGAGCGCATTCATGTTGAAGTTAAAGTGAGTGAGTGCCAATAGACCCCGACGATAGGTATCAAGGCCTGCCAACACAATCGCGATCACTGCGCAAGCAATGCCAACGTATTCATTAAACCCACCGAATTCGATGATTTCACTGGCTAACGCAAAAACACCGGCAATTGCAAGTCGAGTCCAAGGCAGTTTGTGAGAGTCGTTTTTGGTGCCTGTTTTATATTCTTGCGCTTTAAAGCCGGCTTGAGCCACAAGATCAATGACGTCGCGTTTCTTGGTTGCAGGCATGAGTGCCGAGATTCGGTGCATCTGCAAATCAACTTGCAAGTCTTCCAGTTCAAGCACTTCAAGCGACTTTCTCACCAAGCGTTCTGCAACATCGTTATCGAGTCCTTCGACTGTGAAGCGAATACGACGTTTATCGCCGGCTTTGGGGGGAGCTGGCGGAATTTGAGCCGACAGTCCAGCTGCCTTCAAAGCCTCAACAAGAGTTTGCACCTCTTCCAAGTGATGCTTAACGGTGACCGTGCGCTTTAAGGTATTAAAGCTAACCTCTTCGACGGCAGAGAGTTTCTTTAAAGCATCAACAGCTTGTTGGCCTTCAACGGCACAGCACATCTCAGCGATATAAAGCGTCGTGAGTCCTTGTTCTTGATCGGCCGTCAAGCCTTCAGGCATTTCAACTACTTCATGAGAATGGTCATGGTGATGCTCGTGCTCATGCCCACAGCAACAACAATCGTGTTCATGGTGATCATGATGGTGGTGCCCATGGTGTTCGTGCGTTGAATGAGGGGAGGGTGGCATTTGTGCACCTTCGGCATCATCGAGTAATTCGGCTTTCAGTCCGGCCTTTTGCAATGCCGCCAGTAGTACCTTTTCATCAACATCGGCACTTTCCACACGTACTTCACGCTTTAAGGTGTTAAAGGTGACCTTAGTGACTCCATCGATTCTATTCAAAGCATCCACGGCTTGATTGCCTTCGACGGCGCAGCACATGTCTTCAATAAAGAATTTATGCAACATTTCTATGGTCCTTGTCTCTATGCAATTTCTGATGCTGTCATTAAAATCCCTATAGTCGCTACAAGCTCAAGCGTCTTTTTAGTGAAAACTAAGGAAAACACCTTATGCGTATTGGAGAATTGGCTAAACTCTCAGGCGTCACCGTTGAGACCATTCGCTTCTATGAAGCACAGGGGATTATCCCGAAACCGGCCCGTAGTTTTAATAACTATCGAAGCTACAACGAAAGTCACCTACGTCGCATGCAGTTTATCCGTCATTGCCGAAGCCTGGACATCAGTCTCGACGACATCAAGATTTTGATTGATGTGGACGCCCGTCGTAATGAAGACGCGGACAAAGTGCACGCAATGATTGCCTCACACTTAAAAAAGATTGATGAGCAAATAGACTCTTTGAAGCAATTGCGTCAGCATCTCGGTCTTTTGGCGCTGTGCTGCCATGGCAATCACGCCAATGGTGAGCCTTGCGGCATTATTGAAGGACTCAATCAAGAAGCTTGTTGCCACAATTGTGAAAATCTCAAGCTCAGACGCACGAAAAAATCTGACGGCCATAAAGAAAAGGCTGTTTCAGCTCCTTAATTTAGAAGAGAAAATCCATGTCTAACGAATTATTCTCGGCCGAAGTGTTGATTGCTTTGGGCATCTTGGCCGTACCGACAGCTTGCATCACGTACTTTATTTACGCCATTGCCAAAGTTAAGCCCGCCGCTCGCCCGATTGCGCATTTTCCTCACGGTGTCGAAGGTTGGCTTTTGGTTTTTGTTGCTACGATGGCATTGTCTATCATTTTGACCGCCTTTAGTGCGATGAACACCTTGAGCGCGATGAATACTCAAGGGCACATTTACTGGGCAGCCATCTCGCCAGCCATCGTTACGATCGGCTTGTATTGTTATTGCCTGTGGCTGATTGCCCGCAAGCGTGAAGCGTTTGTGGTCAAGCACACCATTGTGATTTTGTGGGTCGTGGGCCCCATCTCCGTGCTTTTACTGTCCCTTGTATTTGGTGTAGCCGTTGAGACTTATGCGGTGCTTCGCTCAAGTGTCTACGCGATGCTTTGGACGCTGTACTTTTTATTTTCTAAGCGCGTTGCTTGCACCTATGGCACCAAAGCGGTTGATTCCTACGTCGAGGTAGCATTAAAGATGGCCCAAGCGCAAAAAGAGCAAAAAGCCAAAGAAGACGCTACAAAGAAATAACCAATCCAAAGAGCCTAAGATTTGTGAACTCGGGCATTTTAGTAAAATGAATCGGGTATAACTTTTGAGGACTTAATATGGAACCGATTTTTGTTGCTCAAACCGCTCCCGGGCGCGGCTCTCGCGGTCAATTCATTCGACCGGAATTTATCAACCGTCACGGCTGCATTTCTGGCGCAACGGGAACGGGTAAGACCGTCACGCTTCAAAAGTTAGCCGAATCGTTCTCTCGAATCGGTGTGCCGGTTTTTATGGCTGACGTAAAGGGAGACCTGACAGGGATTTCCCAGGCTGGCGAGATGAGCGAAAAGCTTGCGGCCCGTCTTCAAAAGAATGGCTTACCGGCTCCTGTTATGGGCGCTTGTCCTGTCACACTGTGGGACATTTATGCTGAAAAAGGCCATCCTGTCCGTGCAACGGTCTCTGACATGGGACCTTTGCTTTTAGCCTCGCTATTGAATCTCAATGAGACGCAGACCGGCGTGATCAATGCCGTCTTTAAGTTTGCCGATGACAACAATCTTTTAGTCTTGGATCTTAAAGATCTTCAAAGTTTGCTTCGTTTTGCCTCTAAAAATGCCGCAAAACTTAAAGCGCAGTACGGCAATATCTCCGCGGCCAGTGTCGGCGCTATTCAACGAGCACTGTTGCGTCTCGAAACCCAAGGGGCTGATACCTTTTTCGGCGAACCGATGCTCGATCTCAATGACATGATTCAAACGGTGGACGGTCAGGGCGTTGTTAATATTCTTGCCGCTGACAAACTCATGCAACAACCGATGCTGTACTCCACCTTCTTGTTGTGGTTATTGTCTGAACTCTATGAGCTCTTGCCGGAAGCCGGCGACTTGGAAAAACCCAAATTTGTGTTCTTCTTTGATGAAGCCCATTTGCTTTTTGACAATGCGCCCAAAGCCTTATTGGAAAAAGTCGAGCAAGTTGTTCGCTTAATTCGCTCCAAGGGTGTCGGTGTGTATTTCATCTCGCAGTCGCCCGCTGACATTCCTGATGATGTCTTAGGCCAATTGGGTAACCGCATTCAGCATGCGTTGCGCGCCTTTACGCCTAAAGATCAAAAGGCCGTGAGAACGGTGGCAGAGACCATGCGCCCCAATCCCGAAATCGATATCGCAGCGGCGATTTTAGAGCTTGGCGTCGGGGAAGCACTTGTGAGTTTCTTGGATGAAAAGGGCAGTCCCGGTATTACAGAACGGGTTTGGATTGCCACACCGGGCTCTCGCATGGGGCCGGCAACCGAAGAAGAACGCGCGCAGGTTCTTGCCGATTCTTTAGTTGCCGGTGTCTACGAGAAAGCCGTCGATCGTGAAAGCGCCTATGAGACGATTGCTGCGATTGAAGCAAAGCAAGAAGCTACTGAACAAGCTGCTAAAGAGGCCAAACAATCGAGTGCTCTGGAAGATTTCCTCTTTGGCTCAGAAGGACCTCGAGGCGGTCATCGTGAAGGGTTATTTGAATCCGTAGCGAAGTCTGTCGTGCGCACACAAACTCGTCGCGCAGTTAATAAAGGCTTGGAAGGCATCATTCGCGGAGTCTTGGGAACGATTTTAGGTAAACGTTAATCGTTCTGACATGTTTAAAAGCAAACCGCCCGAATCTCGGGCGGTTTTGCGTCAGAAAGTTACCTCATATCCACTTCGTCGTCTTCACCGGTTAACCACTCAGTTTTGATGGTTAAGGGCTTATATTCGCGCTTAGGCGCATCCAAGAGCCCAACGCAGCGGAAGACATAAGTTACTTCGGGGCCAACTTCGGGAGACTTTGCACGTTGCGTTGTTGCTTGAAGCGGTTGCATCCCGGTGTTTCTAGACTGACAGTACTCTGTAGCCATTTGGTGCGCGTGGTCGCGCACATCGATTTCTTGCTTCACCCATGGTTGCATGAGTTTGATTTCATAGGTGTTGGCCGAAAGTTCTCTGAAAGACTTCTGTTGCGGATTGCCCGTTGTGACGCAACCGGCTAAGGCCGATGCGATTAAAGAAGCGGTAATAATCGTAGCGAAACGCATTTTTACTTCAATCCTTGCTGAAAAAAGTTGACGTTGACATTGTACCGAGCGTGTGAGTTAAAGGTTAGAGGCAGAAACAATGGCATAGGCTGTTTGTTCAATTGTCTCCGTTGCATCGCTGATAAAGACCGGATCATCGCGCCGTTCTCCCATTCGTACCAAAACGTCCATTTCACGAATAGCCGCCTTCATCGGCGTACAACGCTTCGATAAAAACGCTAACGGCAAAAGCGACTGAGGCCTTGCAATCACAAGCTCAATGTGTCGACGAGCGGTATCCCGATAAAAGTAAAGGGGAGCATCAAGCCCATGGGCATAGTAGCCCTTCATGATTTCTGCGGCACAAAAGCCCGCAAAAATTCCCGGATAGTGCTCGCTAGTCAGTAATGCTTGAGAATCCCGAATGTCTAACAGGTGACATAAAAGTCCGGAATCGGTATAGGCCACTTTGGCGCGCTTGACTTGCCTGCGAGTGGAGAGTTTAAGACTCGGCACTTCAAAGAGCACTCCGCTTTCAATTAAAAAGCGTGTCCAATACATGGCCGTGCCGTAGCTAATATGAGCTTGTTTTGCCAACTGATAGTGATTGATCTCTTGCATGTTGGCCGCTGCCAACGCTTTCATATAGTCATAAAAGCGAGTATCTTTTGCGACCCGCAACACGCCTCTGACGTGATTGTTGAAAAACTCGGCAAGCCATGACTCGTAAAAAGCACTGTTGCTGACCATTGCATCAGGTCGTGGCATAAAACCGTTTCGGATCGTATCGAAAAGCCCCACGGTTGGATAGCTCATCGTTATCGGTATGTGCGTTTTGCCAAAAGGCACGGCATTCATGCCGGATAATTCTCGTTGCGACAAGGGCATTAAGCGATAGACCTTGGCCGCGCCGGTTTCAAGCAATTTGAGCTTTGCTTCTTCGGGCAAATAGCCCGTCATCACAACAAACACACCGTCCTCGGGAGCGGGGAGGTGATTAATCAGATCGGGAGCACACTCAATGTGGTTGATGGCTAAGCTTTTACCATATACCTCAAAAAAGACCGAGGGCTGAGTCGTTGCCAGATTTCTCGGATGCAAATCGTGCAAATCTAAGCGCGAAAGGTCACGAAAAACCGAGTAAACAAGCGCCGCTTTGCCGACACCGGGCATCCCTTCGATGAGGATGTAGTGATACTCTTTAGCTTCTTGAGAGAGCGTCTGAAAGAGCGTACGAGCAGTTAAAGTTTGCATGTCGTCGTTTTGTTTTTGTATTTTTTGAAATCGGGTTTCAATTTTATCAACAGGTTCAAACTGCAAACGATTTTTAAAACAAAATCGTTCTTATGGTTTGTACGAATATTATTTAAGCATTTTCTATTAGACAATAACTTGATAACCTGCTTTTAGGCAGGTCCCTTTATCTCACAACTGAGGAGCACTCATCATGAAAAAATCTCTTTTAGCGGTTGCATTGAGCCTTTCTTTGGCCGGAACGGCTTTTGCAGCCGAATTGCCCCGCGTAGCCATTTTGGCCACGGGTGGCACGATTGCAGGTGCTGCTGCTTCGAGCACACAAACCACGGGCTATAAGGCCGGCGAAATCGCTATTCAGACCTTGATTGATGCCGTTCCCGCCATGAAGGATTATGCTCAAGTGACGGGTGAACAAATCGTAAAGATCAGCTCCAACAACTTGACCGATGATGTTCTGCTTCGTTTGGCCAAGCGTTGCAATGAATTGCTCGCTGACCCGAAGGTCTCCGGCGTGGTGATTACGCACGGCACCGACACGATGGAAGAAACGGCTTACTTCCTGAACTTGACCGTCAAGAGCAAGAAGCCTGTGGTGCTCGTGGGCGCTATGCGTCCGGCTACGGCTATCTCGGCTGACGGCCCGATGAACCTTTTGAACGCTGTTAAGCTTGCCGTTGACCCGAAGGCACAAGACCGCGGCGTGATGATCGCATTAAATGATCAAATTAATGCGGCTCGTGAAACCACGAAGACCAATACCACGAACGTCGACACGTTCCAAGCACCGACCTTGGGTGTGTTGGGCTATGTTGCCGGTGGCGTGAACTACTTCATGCGTGATACGACCTTCAAGCACACGCATGAAACGGTCTTTGACGTGAGCAAACTCGACAAGTTGCCGCGCGTGGATATCGTTTACTCGCACGCCAATGACGACCGTGCTTTGATTGACGCAGCTGTTAAGGCCGGTGCCAAGGGTATCGTACATGCCGGTTCTGGTAACGGTTCTATCCACAAAGATGCCGAACCGGGCTTGGCCGATGCCGTTAAGGCCGGTGTGACCGTCGTTCGTGCTTCTCGCACGGGTAGCGGTATCGTCACGCCTGTGGCTCCTGACAATCAATACGCCAAGCAAGGCTTCTTGGATGCTTACTCTTTGAATCCGCAAAAAGCCCGCATCTTGTTGCAATTGGCTTTGACGCAAACGAACGATCCGAAGAAGATTCAAGAAATGTTCAAGACCTACTAATCGCTTCGGCTGATTAGAGAGCTCAGTGGCCCGCCTTTGTGCGGGCCTTTTAGTGCCGAGTACTTAGAAAATTACAGAATTTGATCAAATTTGACGCAGTATCTAAGGCAATTGCGTTATTGTGCTTTAAAAAAGAAGGCCTACAATAAATGACAGTTACTCTCTAAGGAAAGAAAAAATGAATGTTTTTGATTTTGCGCGTCGTCATCACCATCCGCCCGGCTAGTCTTGCGGCGGAAGTGAGTTGTGCGCCGGAAGACAGCCTAAGAGCTTTTTCCGGAGAATGACGAAGCACTTCAAAAACGTTTAAAACCTCCGGCAAAAGCTCGGGGGTTTTTTATTACCCGCTAAGGCGACTTCCGACATTGATCAAAAACGATCGGTTTTAACTGTAATACTGAAAAGGATAAACACAATGTCGGACAATACTCGTTTAAGAATTGCCATTCAAAAGTCAGGGCGCCTTGCCGATGACTCCTTTGCGCTTTTTTCCGGCTGCGGCATGAAGATTCGTCAGCGTAACCAGCGCTTGATTTTGTTGGCGGAGAATATGCCCGTTGAGATTCTTCTGGTGCGTGACGACGATATTCCGGGTCTAGTAATGGATGAAGTGGTCGACTTAGGTATCGTCGGCGAAGGTGTATTGGAAGAAACGCGCTTGGCTCGCGCACAAGCGGGGATGGCAAGCAATTATGAGGTGCTCAAGCGCCTTGATTTCGGAAGCTGTCGCCTTTGTATTGCCTTGCCGGAAGACATTAACTACGAAGGTCCTCAGACGCTTGCCAATAAACGCATCGCAACGTCTTTCCCACAATTGTTAAAGCAATGGATGCAAATGCAAAATCTACCCTTTAACACTTGTCTGTTAACGGGTTCGGTCGAAATCGCTCCTCGTGCCGGTCTTGCCGATGCCATTTGCGACCAAGTATCCACCGGTCAAACACTTGAAGCCAATGGGCTTAAAGCGGTACAAACGATTTTTGAATCTAAGGCTTGCTTAATTGAACGCAGCACCGAACTTGAGCCATTTAAGCGAAAACTCGTCGATACGCTTTTAGCACGTATTGAAGGCATGATCGAAGCCCGTGAGTCCAAGTACATCATGTTGCACGCTCCCAAAGATAAGCTTGAAGCTATTTCGAAATTGTTGCCAGGTTGCGAACACCCGACGTTATTGCCGATGGCCGGTGATAATACGAAAGTCGTCATGCACATGGTCAGTCGCGAAACACTATTCTGGGAAACGATGGAAAAGCTCAAAGCTCTGGGGGCAAGCTCCATTTTGGTTCTGCCGATTGAAAAGATGTTGAAATAAGAGAAAATTTTAGCCAGGAGTATGAATCATGATGAATCCTGTTGATTGGAATGTCTGTAGTGAAAAAGAGCAAGAAGCCCTCTTGATGCGTCCAGCCGTAGCCGCCGGTGCCGAAATCGAGCGCATCGTTAAAGGGATTATTGACGAAGTCAAAGCCAAGGGTGATGAAGCGTTGCGTTTTTATGCTGCTAAATTTGATAAAACAAACTTAGCGGCTATTCGTATCTCTGAGGATGACATTAACGCCGCCGGTGATCGCTTAAGCGATGAATTCAAAGCATCGATTGCACAGGCCGTGGCAAATATTGAAAAATTCCACAGTGCTGAAAAGTTAGCACCTGTGGTGGTTGAGACGATGCCCGGCATTACCTGCCAGCAAGTCACGCACGCCATTGACTCTGTCGGCCTTTATGTGCCCGGAGGCACAGCGCCGCTTTTCTCCACTGTGATGATGCTTGCCATTCCTGCAAAAATTGCCGGTTGTCGTCGCATTATTTTGATGACACCTCCTCCTGCGGCCGATGAAATTCTCTACACGGCAAAAGTTTGCGGAGTCACAGATATCTACCTTTCGGGCGGCGCACAAGCCGTGGCAGCTATGGCTTTCGGTACCGAGTCCGTGCCTAAAGTCGATAAAATTTTCGGGCCAGGTAATGCGTTTGTCACCGAAGCAAAGCGTCAGGTGAGTCAAGCGGCTCAAGGTGCGGCCATTGACATGCCAGCCGGCCCCTCGGAAGTTCTCGTTATTGCTGATGCTCGCGCTAACGCTGATTTCGTTGCCGCTGATCTTCTTTCTCAAGCCGAGCACGGCCCAGACTCGCAAGTGATTTTGGTCACCGACTGCGAAGCGTTTGCTCAAAAAGTCAATACTTGCGTAGCTGCTCAACTTGAAAAGTTGCCGCGCAAAGCCATTGCTGAGAAGTCATTGTCGGCTAGCCGTTTAATTGTGGCTCGTGATATTGACCAATGTGTCGAGATCGCTAACCGTTATGCACCCGAACACATTATTCTTGAAACTCAAAACGCTCGTGAATTAGCCCTTCGTATTCGCAACGCGGGATCTGTCTTTGTTGGTGATTGGTCTACGGAAAGCGCCGGCGACTATGCCTCGGGCACCAACCACGTGCTTCCGACCTATGGCTACGCCAAAACGTACTCAAGTTTGGGGTTGGCCGATTTTGAACGCCGCATGACCATTCAAGAAGTGAGTCCCGAAGGCCTTCTTACCTTGGGGCCGGCCATTGAATGCTTGGCAGCCGCCGAACGCTTAGGCGCACACAAAAATGCCGTAACCTTGCGTTTGGCTGCATTAAAGAATAAGGAGTAAGGATGTCCGTTAATCAATTAATCGCCCAGCAAGTCGTTGAGCTTGAGCCTTACGAGTCGCCTGACTTTGACAAAGGTTCAACAGCCGTGCGCTTAAATGCCAATGAGTACCCCCAGGACTGTCCGATGACCGTGGCGTTATCGGACATGAACCGTTATCCCCAAGCCCAATCGACTCTTCTAAAAAAAGCGTACGCTGACTATGCCGGCTTAACCCCTGAGCAAGTTCTCGTCTGCCGTGGCGGCGATGAGGCCATAGAGGTACTCGTTCGAGCCTTCTGCACCCCGGGCTGCGACAAGATTCTGATTTGTCCGCCAACGTACGCAATGTATGCGATCAGTGCTCAAACGGCTAACGTGGGTATCGCTCGCGTGCCGATGATTGAGTGCGCGTTTGACGAAGCTCAAATTGATGCGGCCTTGTCAGCCGATGCCAGCATTAAAGTGCTCTTTTTATGCAATCCAAATAATCCGCTCACATCAACCGTAACGCCTCAGGCGCTTGAGTCGGTCGTAAAAACCGTTGCGGGTCGCGCCATTGTAGTCATTGATGAAGCCTATATTGAGTTTGCGAGCGCATTGTCCTGCGCTGACTTTGTTAACAGATACGATAATGTGGCAATCGTGCGTACGCTCTCAAAAGCCTTTGCTTTGGCCGGACTTCGTTGCGGATTTGTGCTTGCAGACAAGCGTTTGATTTCCATTTTGCGCCGAGTCATAGCACCATATCCAACGCCGGTGCCCGTGGAAGTCGTCGCTGCTCAAGCATTAAGTGCTTCGGGTATTGCCGAGATGAATAAGCGCGTTCAAATCATTGAAGCTAATCGTACCTATTTAATGCAAGCCTTACGCAACAATCCCTTAATTGCTGAGGTTTACGATAGCGCGACGAACTTTATCTTAGTCAAAACTCGATTTGCCGAAGAAATCTTCACGGCCTTGCAAACTCGAGACATCTATATCCGCAAGCCCGACATCGTTGATGCTTTGCGAATCTCCGTCGGAACCCGACAAGAGTGTGAACACTTAGTTGCTGAGATGCAAGAACTCGTTCGGGAGCTCAACAATGATTGATACAAAACGTCCTATCCTTTTTATCGATCGTGACGGCACGATGATTGCCGAGCCCGAGGATTTTCAAATTGATTCTTTTGAAAAATTTGAGCTTGAGCCGGCTGTTGTCACGACACTTAATGCACTTAAAGCGGCCGGCTACGCCTTGGTAATGGTCAGCAATCAAGACGGACTTGGCACCGAGAGCTTTCCTTATGAAAACTTTATCGGCCCGCAAACGCTTTTATTGCGAATTCTTGCCTCCGAAGGCGTGGTCTTTAATGACATTCTCATTTGTCCGCATAAGCCCGATGATCACTGTGAGTGCCGCAAACCGAAAACAGCCTTGGTAAAGCCCTATCTTGAAGAAGGTGTCTTGGATCTGGATCGTTCGTTTGTCATCGGTGATCGTCAAACCGACCTGCAATTAGCCGCCAACATGGGGATCAAAGGGATTCAGTACAACCGCGCATCAATGGGTTGGACGAAAATCGGGGAGCAACTGCTCACTCTTTTGCGCGATCGCGTGGCAACCGTGACCCGTCAAACGGCCGAGACCACTATAACGATCACCGTGAATTTGGATGGAAACGCCCGTCAAATTAACACTGGTGTCGGCTTTTTTGACCATATGCTCGATCAGATTGCGGTTCATGCGGGTATTGGCCTCGAGGTCAACGCCCAAGGTGACCTTCGTATCGATGATCATCACCTCATCGAAGACGTCGGGCTCGTGTTGGGCGAAGCGTTGAAAAAAGCACTCGGCGATAAGCGCGGCATCAATCGTTTCGGTTTTATGTTGCCAATGGACGAAACTCTGGCTCAATGTGCGCTCGATCTCTCGGGCCGCCCTTACTTTGTCTATGAAGCCAAATTCAAGTACCAAAAGGTTGGCGACATGTCCACGGAAATGATCGAACATTTTTTCCGTTCACTCGCCATGAAACTCGATGCCACGCTTCACATGAAATCGGTCGGCCAAAATGATCATCACGTGGCCGAAGGGTTATTTAAATGTTTCGGTCGATCGCTTAGAGAAGCGATACGTATAACGGGAAATCAATTACCCACGTCCAAAGGAGTACTTTGATGGCCAATGACATTGTGATTATTGATACGGGTTGCTGTAACCTCACGTCATTGAGAGCCGCTCTCGTGCGACTTGGTGTGCCCGTGACCGTGACAACTAAAGCATCAAGAATTTTAGTTGCCGATCGCGTCTTTTTGCCTGGGGTGGGCAGTGCCGGTGCTGCTATGGCCGCGTTAAAAGAGCGCGACCTGATCGATACCGTTAAAGCATTGACTCAGCCTGTACTCGGAATTTGTCTGGGCATGCAGATATTGGGCTTAAAAAGCGAAGAATCGGGCGGCATTGACACGTTAGGTATTTTGGATGCGACGGTCGGACAGCTCCAAACCAATGGACTCACGTTACCGCACATGGGTTGGAACAACATTGAAGTCACCGAGCCCACGGGACTTTTTGAAGGGCTTGACGGGGAGTACTTTTACTTTGTGCACAGTTTTGCCATGGATGAAAATCCCTTCACCATTGCGCGCTGTGAATACGGTCAACGATTCTCCGCCGCTGTGCGATGCAAAAACTTCTTCGGAGTACAGTTTCACCCCGAACGCTCCGGCAAAGCCGGCGCGAAGTTACTCATGAATTTTGTCAATGGTGCGGCGCTATGAGAATTCCCAAACTTTTGCCGGCCGTGGATTTAATTGACGGCACCGTCGTACGACTGCAGCAAGGAGACTACGACAGACGCACAAATTTTACAGTTAATCCAGCCGAGGTCTTAAAGCGTTACGTCAACGAAGGGGCCACTCAGTTGCATTTGGTTGACCTGAGTGGTGCCAAGGACACCTCCAAACGACAAACAGCACTGATAGCTTCGCTTGTCAAAGAACTTAGTGTGACCATTGAAGTTGGCGGGGGTATTCGAAGCGAGTCTGATGTCGAGGCGCTTTTAAATGCCGGCGTCTCCCGTGTGGTTATCGGGTCGCTTGCCGTCAAAAAGCCCGAAGCGGTTAAAGCCCTTTTTAAGCGCTTCGGAGGAGAGACAATTGTGTTGGCGCTTGACGTCTCGCTTGATTCAAAAGGAGACGCATATGTCGCAACCGATGCCTGGCAGTCGGTGAGCTCCGTTCGAATTGAAGACGTCATCGATCGGTTCGCACCTTTGGGCCTTCAGTATGTGCTTTGTACCGATATTGCCCGAGACGGGATGCTTAAAGGCGCCAACACCGAGCTCTACCGAAAACTTTGCGGTCAGTATCCTGCAATCGGCTTTATTGCCTCAGGCGGAATCGGGTCGTTGGATGACATTCGTGCACTCGCCGGGCTGGGCTTAGACAGCATTATTGTCGGCCGGACGTTATTGGAAAATCGCTTTACGGTAAAGGAGGCACTTCGATGCTTGCCAAACGAATCATTGCGTGTTTAGACGTTAAAGACGGTCAAGTCGTCAAAGGGGTTCAGTTCAGAAACCACGAAGTGGTGGGCGATATTGTGGAACTCGCCCGTCGCTATAGCCAAGAAGGCATTGATGAATTGGTCTTTTACGACATTACGGCATCGTCGGACGCCCGCACGGTGGATAAAGAATGGGTTCGACGCGTAGCCGAGACAATCGACATCCCGTTTTGTGTCGCAGGCGGCATCCGTACGGTCGATGACGCAGCCAAGATCCTTGCCTACGGCGCTGACAAAATCTCCATTAATTCGCCCGCATTAAGCGATCCTGATTTGATCGAGCGCATGGCCGATCGATTCGGCGTGCAGTGTGTGGTGGTGGGCATTGACTCCTGGTACGAAAAAGAAACCGATACCTACTGGGTCAATCAGTTTACGGGCGACGAGAAAAAAACGCGCAGGACTGAGAAAAAGACGCTCGATTGGGTAGCCGAAGTTCAAAAGCGCGGCGCAGGCGAAATCGTTCTCAATATGATGAATTGCGACGGCGTGCGCACGGGCTACGATATTGAGCAACTGAAAAAAGTGCGGGCGCTCTGTCGTGTGCCTTTGATTGCCTCGGGCGGCGCCGGAGCCTGCGAGCACTTCTACGATGCCTTTGCCAAAGCCGATGTGGACGGCGCCTTGGCCGCCTCGGTCTTTCACAAACGAATGATTGAAGTGGACGACTTAAAGCGTTACCTCAAGGATAAGGGCATTGCGATCCGACTTTGACTAGGGCTTTGACAAACGCTTGAACAGATTTTGAAAGGTTACACGATGAATAGCATTGATATTAATACGATTGATTTTGAGAAGGCGGGGGGTCTCATTCCCGCTGTTGTGCAAAACGCGACTTCGGGCCGTGTTTTGATGCTCGGGTACATGAATCGAGAAGCTCTTGAGCAAACGACGGCGACGGGTAAAGTCACGTTTTTCTCACGCTCTAAAGGTAGACTGTGGGTCAAGGGCGAAACAAGCAGCAACTTTTTAATCTTAAAAGACATGAGCTTAGACTGCGATCGCGATGCCGTCCTCATTCTTGCCGATCCGGTCGGCCCCACGTGCCATCGCGGCTGCGAAAGTTGCTTTAACGAGGCAGAGCATTCGCTTAATTTTCTCTCGGAACTCGAGCGTATCATTGCCGAGCACAGCCTCATGTCACCCGCAAAATCCTATACGGCGAGACTTTTTGCCGCAGGCACCAAACGCATCGCGCAAAAAGTCGGGGAGGAAGGGCTTGAGACGGCGCTTGCAGCTACGGTACACGACCGTCGGGAAACGATTGATGAGGCAAGCGACCTCATGTACCACTTGCTCGTGCTCTTGAAAAAAGAAGGGCTTTCGTTAGCCGACATCGCGCAAAATTTAAAGAAACGCCACGAGAAATAAAAAAAGGGCACTGATCGCTCAGTGCCCGAAAGGACCGATTCTGACTTTAGCTGCTTAGCTGCATCGGCATTAAAGTTCTGCTAAATCCTTTTGACGCATGGCGTGCGCTTGGCTGATGCGGGTTGCAACGGCATCAAACTCCGTGGCAAATCGAGCCAAGCGGCCTTGAATTTCAGCGCGTTGTGCGTCAAGACTTGCCTTTTGCGGGCCGCCTGCCGTCGCACGAGCTTCGACAATGCATTCCGGATCCAGCGTTGCCTTGAAGTCTTCTTCAGACAAGGGGAAGGTTTGCGGCAATTCCGGATGTTCCTTCACAAAACCCGTCCAGAATTCACACATATCCGCGTAGGTCGTGTTAGCGGGCGTCTTCACATTGGCGCGAGCAAAGGTGACCCAAGCGCTTGCGGCGTGGTGGCCGGCTCGGAAAGCAATGCCTGCTTTTTGCATGAGCGTGTCGGCCAAGTGCTGCGTGCAGCTCCAATCTGCATTGATTTCTTCCAAGGCGCGTTCGCGATTAATCTTTAAGTGCGCCACGATGTCGGTGAAGATTTCGATCACGCGGACGGCGTCCACGATCAATTCAACAAACAAATCCATGTCGCGCACGTCAGCCATGCCGGTGGGAAGTCCGTGCATACGTTGAGCGATGTGGGCGGCTTCATTAAAGACGACGCCTGCGTCACGGCGGCAGTCGTTAATCATGCCCGGATTGCGCTTCTGCGGCATGGCGCTTGAAATATAGGTCGAACCCGAACGATCCAAAAGCACCCAAGGACGCGTTTGAGCATATTGCACCGTGAAGTCTTGCAAGAACGTCACAATCCAAAGCATTGCCGATTGGATGATTTGAGCCAATTCAAGCGGCAAATCGTTGCAGGTTAATTGACCGACATCGTAGGCATTGTGCGGATCTTCGGAAAAGCCGAGTGCACGGGCCATGTAGTCCGTATCCAAGGGCCAGGCGCCGCCGTTTAAGACACCGGCGCCCATCGGGCAGATGTCATAGCGGTTGATCAATGCCTTGAAGCGATCAAGAATGCGCAAGAAGACATAAGCTTGGGCATAGACGTAGTGAGCGTAGCGGTTAGGCTGCGCCTGAACACCGTTCGTGTAATTGGGCACAACGGCATCGCCTTGCGTTTGGGCCAATTCCATAAACGTGTTTTCAAGACCCATCACGGCATCGGCAACCGTCAAAACGGCTTGACGGGTGATCGCCTGTTGCGTTGTGGCAAGAATATCTTGGCTTGAGCGGCCGACGTGCAAAACGCTGGCACCGATTCCGGTCTTCTTTAAAAGTAACGGCTCAAACGTAATGTAGAGCTTCGGGCGCACGGCACCGTCTTGAGCCAACTCCATTTGCATTTCACTTAATGCACTGCGGATGGTGTGAGCGGTTTCTTTTTCAAGCAAACCGTTACGGGTATTGGCAACGACACTGGCTTCGTTGATTGCAAAAAGCCAATCGCAGACATCGGATTGTAAAAAGGTCTTTAACCGTTGCGAATAACCGTCATTTCCTTGCGCCATTTGCATGCCTAACATGGTCTGGATCCTTATAAAAAATTGATTATGGTTTTGTTTTGAAGAGTGGCCCGTCTGCCCGGGCTTGCGGGACAGACGGACACTCGTCTCGTATTGAATTGGATTAGAAGCGGTGCATCATACCGACGATCACTTCGTTGGCACGGATGTGGCCTTCTTGCCAATCGGCTTCTTGCCAGAAGTAGCCCGTGATACCGTAAAGGCTCGTACGCTTGCTCAAGTTATGAACATAACCCAAGCCGACGTTCATACGTTCAAACTTGTTGTCCGTATCGGTGTTTTGGTTTTCACCTTGAGCGTATGCCACGGAGAACTTGATCGTGCCGGCGCCGACCGGGTAATTGATACCGGAGGACACGGCCCAAGCGTCAAAGCCGCTGGAAATTTGATCATCAGAGGCCTTCGGAGCAAATTGCTTCGTGGAGTAACCGCCGATGTATTGAATGTTTTCCATCCATTGGAAGGTACCGTAGAGCGTGAAGTCGTCGAACTGGTAGTTACCGCCGACCAAAGCCTTGTAGCTGTCCTTCTTCAAAGTCGGATCTTTGCCGTCATCGGGGCTACCCATCTTGAGCCAGTCCACAGCAGCGGCCAAGAAGTAGCGGTCGCCCGTCATCGTCACACCGATGGCGCTGTATCGATCGACGTCGGAGCTACCTTCCAAATTGTCACCCTTGGTGGAACCCAAGGAGTGTTGGGCGTAGAACTTCCAACCGTTAAAGTCAGGCGATGCATAGTGGATCGTGTTATCGTAACGAGCTGCAGCCAACGTACCGGCAAACTTCCAACCGCCCGTCATATTGCCCCAACCGGCACCGAACGGGTTGACACGGCTGTTGAAGATACCCGTGGTACCCGAACCCGTCAACATGGCAGGCATACGACCCATCTTCAATTGACCGTAGGTCTTGGAAATCACGTTTAACGTAGATTCACGTTCAAACATTTTGGAGCCGCCGCCGTAGAATTCGCCGGAGTCAAGCAAATAGCCCATTTCCATGTGAGCCATGACGCTCAAATCGTCCGTGATGTCTTCTTTGGCGCGGAAACCCAACGTGCTGACGTTGCCGGTACCCAAGGAGAAGTTGCTCTTGTGTTTACCTTGGGCTAACTTGCCGTTGGTAAGCGTTTGTTGCGTAGCGCTGTTCGGGCCGCCCATACCGACGGAAAGCGATTCGTCCAAATAGGTAAAACCTTGATCCAAGAAACCGAAGATTTCAACTTCAGGGGCAGCCATAGCAGGAAGAGCAACGGCAGCAGCGGCAACAGCCAATGTTAATTGAGAGACTTTCATTTTAACTACCTTTAGAGTTAACAATTAAACAAGAATCAGAGCAGAAGCGAGCGTGGCAACGAACATGCCGGCCACCGTGCGCTTAGACACTTCAATGGGCGAGACCTTGGCAATACCCGCGACGATAATAACGGCACCGGCCAAGGGGCTGGCCGTACGACCAAATTGACCGGCCAAGGCAGCCAACAAGCCCAAACCTTCAACGGACATGCCGAAACTCTGAGCCGACGGGGTCACAGCTTGGTTAAAGGCCCAAATAGCGGCTTCACCGGAACCCGTACCCATAGCCATGAGGAACGGACCGATCGAAGCACCCCAACGGGCGATTTCATTACTGTTTTTAAGCATTTCGATGAAAGCGGCAACCGTACCCGTGGCTTGAAGACCGGCCACGAAAACGCCTGCGGCAATGATCAAACCGATCACTTGTGCATAGCCGCCGCCCATGCCTTTGAAGAAGGCCTTGGAGAATTCACCGGGGTTCTTCAAGTTAATGAGGGCAATGAACATCACACCGATGATCATGGAAGTGACCACATCGATCTTGACGTCGGGGAAGAAGACACCGGAACCGATCAAGACAACCATCGGCACCAACGGAGCAATCGCTTTAATCGGATTGACTTTGAAGTCTTCGACAGCGGTGTCACCGAAAGCGGCCAATTCTTCAGCGGTCGGCTTGTGATCCTTGTAGTAGAGCAGGCAGGCGGCAGAAAGGCCGACAGCGGAAATGAGGAACAAGCCCACGATATAGGGCGTGGCCCAACCGACAAAGGAAACGAGTTCCATACCGGCGGCTTTGGCGATGTAGACGTCGTGTGCGCAACCCGGGTTGATCAAAAGACCGCACATCGTACCGCCTGCGACAGCAGCAGCAGCACCTACGGGACGGATACCGGCGCGAATCAAAAGCGGAATGAAGGTGGCGCCCACCGTGGCGGCCGTACCGGCTGCCGACATAATGGCGATGTTAATCAAGAAGGTGATCACCGTGCAGGCAAAGATCAAAAGACCGCCCAACTTCTTCAAAGGGGCAGCCAAGGCCTTCACCAAGTGTTCATCGCACTTCGAAGCGGTTACCGCAGCAGCAAAACCCATTGCCGAACAAATGGCCGGAACCAATGTCGGGTTGGTCATGCCTTTGACAAACGCCTGGAAAGCGCTGAGCGGCTTGCCGGCAATAATGCACATGACAAGACCGACTAAGAAGAGTAACATGCGCGTTTCCACTCGTTTCGCCAAACCGATAATGACGACAACGATTAGGGCACATGCACACCAAATCTCGAAAGTCATATTTGTACTCCTTTTTCGTCCAAGACCTTTCGTGGTCGAATTTATTCTCTGACAAAAGTAAAGTGATGCAAAGTCAAGACTGCTAAGATTGAGTTGACAAATCGTCAACTTATTGACATTCGGAAACGAATTTGAAAGATAAATGACGAGCTAATCGTCTTAACTCATTGAAATTAAAACGATTCATAAAAAAATCAACCCGTTGCAAAATTGCAAAAACGGGTTGATTGTTTTTCAAGATACTGGGGTAATCACCAATAAGGCGTCTACAGTAATCAATTACAAAAGGCCGACAGCTTTGACGTTTTGAAAGAGTCGGGCAAACATCTCGCGTTGCCGCTGTGCCATCCAGTCGACAAAGACTTCAATGCGTCGGGTCTGAAGTGCATCCTCCTGCGCAAACGTAAAACAGGCTTTGGTCGGTACACTCCAACCGTCTATGACCGGCACCAAGGTGCCTTCTTTGAGTTCCTGCCAATTGTGATAAAGCGACATATCAACCGAAATGCCGGCGCCGATCATGAGAGCGCTCTTCATGGCCAAGACCGAGTGAAACGCAATGGTGCGCTTCCACTTTAAAGGGGCCCGTTTGTCGGCTTTGACAAGCTCCTGAGCGGGTTGTCTGAAGGCAGAACTGTAGGTCAGTCCGACGTGGTTAAGACAATCTTGGGGGCTGTGCGGCATGCCGAATCGGCGAATGTAAGCCGGGGAGGCGCAGGAAATAAAAGGCATGTCGCCCACGTACCAGGCTCTGACACCTGGAATATCGGTGTTGGGATCACCATAACCCATAATAACGTCGACGTTATTACCTTCTCCGTCGACAAAACCTTGCGGCGGGGGAGCGGAAAGTTCGACGAGATCAAACTCAATGTCGGCATAAATTTGTTGAAACTTCACCAAAAGGGGCGTGACTTCAAGCGCTGCGATCCCGCCGTAAGTGGCGACGCGTATCATGCCGGCCATTTCATTTCGGTCTGAAGAAAGTTTGGCCATCATCCGTGAATGCGCTTCAACGAGATGGCGCGCTTGCTCGTAGGCCACTTCACCCATGGAGGTCAAACGCACGGGGCGGCTGCTTCTTTGAAAAAGCTCAAACCCGAGATCGCGCTCAAGCGCCTTAATGATTCGGCTGGCTGTGGAGGGTTCCATATCCAGTCGCTCGCAAGCCGCATTCACACTGCCGCCTTTGACCGTTTCGACCAACAAACGCCATGCGCCAAGATCTTGCTCTCGACCCATAATACTTGTTCTCCTAGTGATTACCCTAATAACTTGATCATTTGTCATCAGGTATTGGTGAAGTTTGCAAGAAGAACCCCCGACAATTGCGACAAGGGATCACTTTTTGCGAATCCAATATTAGCATTTTTGCAAGTTAGAGTTGACTTTATTGCCTTTAAAACAAATTCCGCAAGACTGATAATCAAGAGGATTTTGATCTAAGGAGACCTCGTCATGTGGGATTTACTTATTAAAGATTGTCGCGTTATTGATCCTAAAAACGGCCGAAACGAAACGGCAGACATTGCGATCGCAGGCGCCAAAATAGACTGCGTGGGCCAAGATTTAAGCGAAGCAGGAGCCCGTGAAGTCTTACGCTTTCCCGGCATGATTGCGCAGCCGGGCATTATCGACATGCACCTTCATATGGGGCTTAACCCCTTCGGGTTTAAAAATGCGGCCTTAGCAGGTGTTACGACCGCGCTCGATATGTCGGGCGAAACTGACTATATTGTTGATATTGCTCAGAAAACCGGTTGCGGCATTAATGTGGCGATTGCTCAGGCCTTTATGCCGGGCGCCAATATCGAGGGCAATAACCCCAACGAAGCCGCAATCGACGCCTTCATCGATCGGGTACTTGCCACGGGCGGCTACGGTGTGAAGATCTTGGGCGGGCACTATCCGCTCACGCCCGACGCGAGCGCCCGTATTATCAAGCGCTGCCATGATCGCGGCGTGTACGTTGCCTGGCACGCAGGCTCCACCGAAACGGGCTCTGACATTATCGGCATGAAAGAAGCCGTTGACCTCGCAAACGGTCGCTTCTTACATTTGGCTCACATCAATGCTTATTGCCGCGGCAAGGTTGACTCGGTTGAAAACGAAACGCGCCTTGCGATCGAATATCTTGTCAATAATCCCAACATCGTCAGCGAAAGCTATCTCTCGCCGCGAAACGGGACGCGTTTAAATTATGATGAAAACGGCATGGCTAAGTCGGGCGTCACGCGCAATTGCCTCGCCCGACTCGGACTCGGTGCCGATATTGAATCCGTGGAAAAAGCGCTTCGCATGAGAGCGCTCGGCGTTATCGTTGAAAAAGACGGGCTCTCCAGCTTAATTGAAGGTGAGGAAGCCATTGAAGAATTACGTCGCATGAAAGGCGACGTCGGTGCCTCTTTTGATAATGTGAACCCGTTCCTGCCGCGCGCCTGGTTGTTATCGGCCAAACGCCCCGACGGCTCCTTTGTGGTGGATGCTTTAGGCACGGACGGCGGCTGCATTCCGAGAAACGTGATTTTGGAACTCGGTATGAGCTTTGTGAAGACGGGTGCCGTGACCGAAGAAGAGTTTGCGCTTAAGACCGCATGGCGCCCGGCACAAATCCTGAATCTTTTAAATAAGGGTCATTTCAGTCAAGGTGCAGATGCCGACATTACGATTTACGACAAGGCAACGCAAAAGGCGGTAACCACAATCGTAGGCGGTCAAAAGGTTTTGTTTGAAGGCAAGATTGAAAATCGTCCGGCCACGATTATTGCCAACCCGCAATCCAAAGACTATTTAGAAGGCCGCGCCAAGTCCTTCACTTTGGTCAATCCCGATCAAAATTTTTTGCGTCAACCGCGATAAAGACTGAGAATTTCAGGGCCGATTTTCTTTGAAGTCGGCTCTTGAAAACAGTCGCCGCAGAAAACATTGAGCATCGGAAACGGTGCTCAATTTTTATTTTCGGGTAGTTAAATTTTTACTTTAGAATCGCCCTGCATCGCCTAAAATCCGGGACGAGCAGCACGAAGTTAAACTCGCAAGTTAAATTTAGTGAACGCTTGAGCTACGTCTTTTCTTCAGGGGCTAATCATCGCCAATCAGAGTAAACATCTTCAAGAAACCCTTGAACTTTTGCCCCTGCGAAAGAAGAGAAATAGGGGAAGCCCCGGAGCGCTTCCTGTTGTAATTGTTCACACAAATCACAGTCATTGAAAAACTTTCTCAGTTGCGACCGTCATACAATAGGGGGACTGAGGAACGAACCCATGAGCGAACAAACCGTTCTCTATTATCAGCCGCGCGAGGAATTAGCCAACGCGCTCACACACGGTTTTGCGACACTGGCTAGCGTCGCGGGTCTCATTTTGCTCATTGTTTTTTCGGTTAAGTTTTCAGGCGACGCCGTCCTCATCACCTCCGTGAGTATTTTCGGGGCGAGCATGATTTTGCTCTACCTGGCCTCGACGCTTTATCACGCCATTACTCATCCTCGTGCCAAACGGGTCCTGCAGCTCTTAGACCACGCAATGATTTTTGTGCTTATTGCGGGCAGCTACACGCCTTTTTGTCTTGTGACGCTTGAAGGCCTTGTGGGCTACATTCTTTGCGCTGCCGTGTGGGCCATTGCCGTTATCGGCGTTACGATGCAAAGTTTTCTATTAAGGAAAAGCGATTGGATCAGTTGCGCTTTGTATTTAACGATGGGCTGGCTTGTGGTCTTTGCCATCAAACCATTAATCGCCAGTCTTGCAACGGGCGGTTTGATTTTATTGGCTGCCGGCGGCGTTGCCTATTCTTTAGGCGTCATCTTTTATCTTTGTGAACGCATTCCTTATAACCATGCAATCTGGCACGTCTTTGTCTTTGCGGGTACCGTACTGCAATTTTTAGCTGTACTTCTATACGTTATCCCAGTTTTTGAATAAATTACTGTGGTGTCCAAAATAAATTTTCAGACTGACAATAATCGAAGGCAATAAAAAAG
>ERZ791802.1018-NODE-1018-length-23945-cov-3.848095_pt1 | contig 23945 bp, 17 predicted proteins | sample MGYA00510308_ERZ791802 | MGnify/ENA primary metagenome ERZ791802 (study PRJEB30046, sample SAMN00792028) | human gut metagenome | study: EMG produced TPA metagenomics assembly of the A metagenome-wide association study of gut microbiota in type 2...
ACTGAAATGATTAATGGTTCTTTAAAAATTCAAATTATTTTGGACAGGAGTGAATAAATTAGTTGTTTTTTGGCAACAAGCAATACCCAGCAGTTTATTCATTTATTCTCCCTATACTCTTTCTTTTATGTATTGATTTTTTTTTGAAAATTATTATCAAAAAGAGATTTTCATCATTCGTAAATTGAAGCTACAAAATGTGAATTGTTCGTGAATAATCAACGGAATACTTGCTTTTTTTAGGGGGGGGGTATGCTGGATTCTGTTCATACCTAATAAAGGAGTTACCATGAACAGAACATTCAAGATCCTCTTCAATCGTGCACGCGGCACGATGATGGTGGCTAATGAAGCAACTCGCAGTGTCAGCGAAGGCACCACAAAAGCCGTTGTAGCAGTAGCAGTTGCTTCAGCTCTCTCTCTAGGAACAGCATGTGCAGAAGACTTTGCGTACTCTTACGAGGGCAGTGACAGTAAAGCATACGTTGGTTACAGCTCAACAAGCGTAGAGTCTCCCGAGCTTCAGCTTAATGAGAGTGATACCCTCACCATGACAATCACGGGTAAAGGTACTCGTGCACATGGTCTTTTAGCTGATGGGGTTGGCTCCGTCTATGCAAACTACGGCACGATTAATACCAACGTGGCATCAAGTGAAACAGCTTCACCTTTTTGGCAAACCAAGGCTATGATGGCCAATAACGGTGGTAAAGCCGTTAATGAAGGGACGATTAATATCACAAATGCTTACGGCATGACTGTAGGTACGGGTGGCACGGGAAATACCGTGATCAACAATGGCAATATCACTGTAGACGGTGGTGCAGCCATGGAAATCGCCCCAACAGGCCTTGAAGGTACCGTTGAAGGTACTATGGCGATTGGTGAAAATAACGGAACCATCACCGTCAATAGTGGAACCGGTATTGTTCTCAGTGGGAAAAATTCATCCTTTACAAACAGCGGTCAAATCCGTGCTGATGCAAATGTAGCAATCCTGCTTCAAAAAGAAAGCGAAACTAAGAGTGCAAGCGGTATCACTGTCACCTTGGCTAGCGGCTCTGAAACTCGAGGGGCAATTTACGTTGACAAGAACGTTGAAAATTCAACTATTAATTTCGAGGCTGGATCTATCATTGACGGACGTATTATTGTCAACAACTCACAAGGTCACAACACTATTGAAGGTACGATAAATATCTCCAACCAATCATACGATGATGTTGCAGGTGCCGCCATTTACTTTGGTGACACTTCTGGCGTTGTCAATATCTCAGATTCGAATTTCATAGGAAATACTGCTATCGCCAATAATGATTGGACTTTGGGTGGTGCTGTTCATGCTTATGGTTCTTGGAATCAAAATGGCGGCAGTTTTGTTAACAATACCGTGAAATCTGTCGGAGCAACTGGGTACGATGCAGCTGGTGGTGGCGCCTTTATGGTAAAAGGAACAAATGCCACTTTTACGAACGTTGAATTCCGTGATAATGCAGCTATCGCAGAGCAAACACAAACGGGTTATGCCTATGGTGGTGCCATCATGGTGGATTACTCCACAGGAAATACTACAGGCGTTGCAAATGCTGCCGAATTGACCATAGTAGCAACTAAAGACATGGTGTATTCCGGTAATACGGTTGCATCAAGTGCTACTGGCACGTATTTCGATACTTATGGCTACCACTTACCATACTCTACTGCTGGTGGTTTCCTTTTCTTAGATCGTGGTTCAGCTGCTGTTTTTAATGTCGGAGATGGTGCAACCCTAACAATCGGTAGTTCTGTCACTAATGACGATACCGACAGCATTGGATCTTCAATCCCAAATACCAATACAGCTACCAATACAGTTGTCAATGAAGGTAAGCATGCCAGCATTTCTAAGGAGGCCCCGGTCATTTATTGATCAACAGTTCCTTGAACAAGTATTACGGGACTGTAGACGTCCGAGCCGGTCAAATGACGGTAAATTCCAATTGGGATGTCAAGAATGCCGTGACGGTTGATGAAGGCGCAACGTTGACACTGGGCTCGTTCAAGCTTGTGGATGCTGAAAATAGTGGTAACCAAGATGTCACCGGTACCGCAATCGGCGGTTCTTTGACTGTAGCCGGTACATTGCAAACTTCATCGGGTCAAGTATTCACTTCTGCATTAAACGAAGCCGGTACGACCGCTTCTGCCGGTGAACTTATTTACGGCGAAGACAAGCTCAACATCAGTGGCACGCTGGCTCTAACCGATGCATTGTATAACCTTGACTACGCTCAAAGCGCAGGCGCTTTAGTGCAATCGGGTAAAGTCATTATGCTCGGTGACTTGATCAACGCCGGCGAAATCGACAACGAATTGACGCTTAAGCAAGTGGAAAACGTTGGCGAAAACGTTGAATTAAATAACGTTACCATTTCGTCTGAAAATAAAAATATTCAAATCGGCGGTACTGAACAATCTGAAGTAGCGTATCGTGAAAACAGTCTCGCTGTCGGCGCTTTGTCGTTAGGCACAGCTGATACGGTAACAGTAACCGGCGGTAAGACTTTGTCGTTGGCCGGTAATGGCGGTGACATTATTGCTTCCGATGCTCAAAGTACTACCGTTAACGTGACAGATGGCGCCACTTTAGCATTGGGCGGCGCAGCTGCTCAAGGTGGTACGATTTCTGGCACCGTTAACATTGACGCAACTTCGTCTATGAGTGTTAGCGGCGATGCTGACTTCACTGTTGATACGGTGAAAGGCGATGGTACAGTATTGGTAGGTAACGATCAACAAGCTGGAACTCTCGTTGTGAACTCTCTTAAAGACATGACGGGTATGATCTTCATCGATCCTGACTGGATTGAAGGGGCCAATACGATCGAAAACGCATCTGTCCTTATCGTTAATAACAGTGAAGAAGCCTTGAATGCCTACGTTGTTTCAGCACGCAATTCGGTCGGTATTTCCGGGGCTTCCAAAGACGAAGCAGTCTCTGCCTTTAATAAGTTAGCGACTGCTCATAACCTGAGCTGGAAGGATGACGTAACGGCAGCTTTCTATGCCGGCTCCACCTTAGATCTAGGTACAACCGGCAGTATCCTTGTCGATGGTAGCCTTGCTGACAGCACACAAGTTCCTGCACGGGCTAATCAAACGGTAACGGTTGCTGAAAAGGGCATGTTCATTGTCAATCAACCGACGGCTGATGAAGCGGTTGTTACTGGTAATGTCCAAATTAATGACGGCGGCTATCTTGGTGTCGTGAACGCCAAACAAGGTACCTTTACCTTGGCCACGGGCGAAGTCACGAGTTCCGGTGAAGTCGTAACGGACAACCCGTTCTTGCAAGGCACGATTGACGGCAACAAAGTGACGAACTCGTTGGATACGGCTAGCGGTTCAGCAGCATTGGCCTCGACTGGCATTCAAGCGATGACCCGTCGTGCCGACATGGTCTTTGCTCAAACGATTGCTGACCGTACGTCGATTGACCAAGAACTTGGTAAGGGTATTAACCTCTGGGTTGATGTTTCTGGCGAAACGTACGAGGCCGACAGCTTTGACAATGGCGGTAAATTTGAAGCCGACATGGGTTATGGAGCCTTCGGTGCTGATATCGCTTTGACGGATACCTGGACTGTCGGTGGCGCATTGCAATACGGCACGGGTTCTTTACGTAGTGATGTTTCTTCGATCAAGAATGACATCAAGAACTACGGTGTTGGTTTCTATGCTTCGAAGTCCTTCGGTGCTGCTAAGGTTGTGGGCGAAGTCGCTTACATTGCCGGAGAAAATGACATCAGTGCTTCGCAAAGTGCATTGAATCAAGACGTTGATACAACCATGTACTCGGCTGGCTTGCGCGCTCAATACCAATTGACCGCTGGTCAATTCCAATTTGTGCCAAGCATTGGTGTTCGAGTATCCCGTCTTGAAACGGATGCGATGAACATCGGTAGTGTTGAAATTGACGATCAAGAACAAACGCTTGTCCAAGTACCGATCGCTTTGCGCATTAACGGTTATAACCAAAACGTTCAAGGCTGGAGCATGGCCCCGAGTTTCCGCATTGCCTACGTTCCGACGTTTGGTGATAAGGAAATTGATGTTCTCGGTTACGACCAAGACGTCATCGACACCAATCCGGTCCAAATGGACTTCGGTGTTCGTGCCGGTAAGGACAACATGATGTTCAATGCTCACATGACCATGGGAGCAGGGGAACATGGTAGTTCTTCGATCGGTGCTAAGCTCGGTATGAAGTACGTCTTCTAACCTCAAAGATATCTGCGAAGATCGTAAAGGTCTTCGCATGATGCACGTCAAAGCCGCATTGGAATGTATTTTCCTTTGCGGCTTTTTACTCAGCGTGTTGTTATTTTACAACTAGACAGAAAAGTAAAAATATGAAAACAACAAATACATCATTACCAATTGATTTATTTAGATATATTCCCTTTACCGTATAACAGTCCACATCTTTAATTGATGTTAACCAATATGAACTTTTCGTGAAAATTCAAGGAAATACTTGCAATTTTCTAGGGGGGGGGTACGATGAGAAGAAACTAAAACCTCAATCCTAGGAGTTTTAATGATGACAAAATTCACAAAAACACTTTTAGCAACATCTGTATTGCTATGCTTCAGCGCATCCGTTTCCGCAGCTGGTCAATTTTGGGGGGATATCAAAGTTGATGGTTCTGCCTATGCTGATCCAACGGAACAAAGTGTAACACTTGATTTTTCAAATAAAAATGTATCCATCGTTGGTGGAATTGAAAATACTGGGACAACGTCTACTGATCGAGGAATAAGCCTAGATGGAAGTGGATATTCCGCTGTCATTAAAGCAAATGATTTAAGTGTCAACACAACATCAACGAATGATGAAATCAATAACGGACACCGAGGGGTTCAGACCAATAACGGTGCCAGCATCACAATTCAAGCCAACAATTTTAGTGTTAAAAGTGCTGAAATGGGTTTGTTTTCTCGTGCTGGTGGAAAACTTAATGTAGAAGCAAAGAACATTACTATTGAAACCACTGGAGTCTATGGCGTTTTAGCGCAAAATAGTACCGAAGATATTACTGCACCTGAAGGTGCAGCGAGTCTCTCTTTAAGGGGTGAACACATTACTATTAACGCTAAAAATGGTAGCGGTCTTATGGCCTTCTCCAACGGTCAACTCGATGTTGAAGGTAACTTAATTGTTAATGCGACAAACGCAATTGACACTCGTGGTAACGCTACGATCAACATTAATAAAAGCGGAAATTACACTACCGTATTAAATGGTGACATCGTTTTCGAAACGCCGAATGTTCAAGGTGGTGATTCTCACCTAAGCGGTAGTATTATTAATTCAAAGGTCACTGTCGGACTGACAGGTGAAAACTCCTCATGGACCGGGCGTGCTTACCAATCGTTCCCGGGTAATGAAGATGGTGTCAACCTTGATGGAAACGACGATTTCTATGGTAACGTTAAAAACTTCACTGTTAACATTTCAGACGGAGCCCGTTGGGAAATGACGGGAAATAGCCTTGCCAACACCGTCAATGTGAAGAATGGTGGGGCTGTTACCGTTCACGAGAATGTCGCAGAAGCAAACCTTCAAAATGTTGATCTTGACAACGGTATTTTGAATCTTGAAGGTTCGTCTAATCAAACTGTCACGGTTTCTACTTTGAAGGGCAGTGGTGACCTCAATGTTAAAGCTACAACCGAGGACGGCAAAACATTGGTTACTCCGAAGCTTGATGTGAATGGTGTAGACCCTGACGAAGCTCCGAACCTCAAAGTAACTGCAACTGGCATAACCGCTGACCAAATCGTTGACGCAGACTCTGCAATGAAGTCTTTGAGCGTTGGTCTCGATTTAGACGGTGTCAATACTGTTCAAACCATTACTGAAGGTGATGTCAACGGTGCAATCAGCCGAGTAATTGACGCAAATGGCAATGCTCAGGCTATCACGGTTTCTAAGAACACGAAACTTGATGCCTTCGGTTCTGTGGCAGCATTGAATGCCGTCGCCTGGCGTCATGAGCTCAATAGCGTCAGCAAGCGCATGGGTGAATTGCGTGATGCTCCGGAAGGTGTAGGCGCTTGGGCTCGTTTGTACGGCTCCGAAATGGAATACGGCGATCAAAACATTGAATCGCAAAACACCACCATCCAAATCGGTTCTGATTATAAGATCGGCCAATGGACGGTCGGTGCTACGGTCGGTTACACCGACGGTGAATCTGACTATGATCGTGGTTCTAGCGATAACGAAGCTTGGAACTTCGGCGTTTACGGTACGTGGTTTGCCGAAAACGGTCAATACGTTGACTTGATTGCCAAGTATTCTCGTCTGTCGCAAGACTTCAAGCTCGATACCATGAAGGGTGATTATGATAACAACGCCTTTGTGATCAGCGCTGAATACGGCTGGCACTTGCCCGTTATGGAAATCGGCTTCATCGAACCGCAAGTCGAGTTGACCTATGGCCGTATCATGGGTAAAGACTTCACGACCAGCAATGGCGTTGAAATCGAACAAGACGACTTCGATTCCTTCATCGGTCGCTTAGGCGTTCGTGCCGGTATCAAGTGCCCGGATGATTGGGGTACGGTCTACGCCCGTGCATCCGTTGTGCATGACTTTGACGGTGAATTCGATGTAACGGCTCGTTCTTTGAAGACCTCGGCTACGGCTGACATCTACGAAGACTTGGGCGGCACGTGGGGTGAATTTGGCATCGGTGCCAACATTAACTTCACGAAGAACACCTACATGTACGTGGATGCTGAAATCACCTCCGGTGGTGAAGTTGATGAAAACTACCGTTGGAACATTGGCGTTCGTCATAACTTCTAATCGGTAAATTTTGAGGCAGGTTCCAACCTGCCTCATTACTTAACCTACAAGCAAAAACCGCACAAACGTGCGGTTTTTGCGTTAGGGGAGAGGGATACTCTTTACACGTTAACGGGTTTTATCTCAATTACGCGCTGATTGGTACTACCGAAATACTTCCCTTGTTCTTTAACCTTAAGTTTTTCGACATAGGGGCCGTCAACAACGGTGTCCAAATAAGCCATAATCGGCTGATCGGCATAGTTTTCATATTTTCGACCCGTCCAAAGCCAGATGGACTTTTCCGGCACTGCAGCTTTCACAGCTTTACAGAGCTCGGTGACGGGCTCAATATTTTGCACTTCAAAGGGATCGCCCCCGAGAATGCTCAACCCTGTGATGTAATCACGCTTGAGCAACTCAATAATTCGGGCAATCGTCTCTTCCGTGAATTCCTCTCCGGCATTAAAGTCCCAAGACTCGGGGTTAAAGCACCCCTTGCACTTTAAGGTGCAACCCGAGACAAAGATTGAGACTCGAACGCCGGGGCCGTTAGCCGTATCAAATTCGCGCAATTGAGCGTATTTCATTACCACACCTTACATGGAAACACGGTTTTTGATTTCAGCCATCTTACCGTCATTCATGCGAGATTGACCGTTAACATTGCTGTAACCCAAATAGCCGCAAACACGACTGATCACCGATAGGTTGGAGCCGCCGCAATGCGGGCACTTAAACATTACGTTCGTGGAGTGCGTTCCACACGTGTTGCAGTAAGCGGCATCAAAGTTCACGCCTTGATAGAAGCCCATGTCCATACCGCGTTCGATGATCGCCTTGTCGGCTTCGACGTTTTCAGGGTTCGTCAGACGAACGTACTGAATGTGACCGCCTTCGCAAAGGTGGAAGCACTTGAACTCGTGATCTTGCTTTTCAAAGGGCGTAATGTCTTCGGCCACATTGAGGTGGAACGAGTTCGTGAAGTATTCCGTGCTGTAGTACTCGTGGTTTTCAAACTCGTTATCCAATGCCATTTCTTTGCAGTAGTCGGAGTATTGACGAGCTTGCGTCGCGCACAAGCTTTCAGCCGGCGTACCGTAAATGGCATACAGATAATGGTCTTCGGCCTTAAATTCGTTGAGCTTTTGTTGCAAGTAGCGCAACACTTGCACGGCAAAGGCAGAGTTATCTTCAATCATGCGCTTGCCGGTCCACAGGTAGGTGGCGTCATCCAAAGCTGTGATGCCGAAGCTGGCTGTCATGTATTCAACCAAATCGCCTACGCGTTCATCGGGATCCTTCGTACCCTTATAGAAACCGCCTTGCGTAAATGCTAAGGGGTTCGAAGAGCAACGTTGGTTGCGAATCACGTCGTAGCGCTTCTTTAAGAAGCCGCGAATGACGGACAAGCGGTCATCGAGGATGTCCCAGAACTTGGCACGCCAGTCAGCCGGGTGCTCCGTCATGGCGATCTTGATCATTAACGGAATATTGAGACTGACGGCACCGATGTTGCAACGACCGATCGTCACATACTTACCCGTTTCAGGATCTTTCCAAGGCGAAAGGTAAGCGCGGCAACCCATTGGGCTCGTGATCACGCCTTCTTCACGGAAAAGTCGGGAGACCGTGCCGTGATCGCTAGAGATACTCAAGTAGTCAGGGTACATGCAGCTCGAAGAGGTCTTAACAGCTTCGGTAAAGAGTTCTTCGCTATACAAATCGCCGTGAACCTGTTTCTTATCAAAGAGATACACAAGCTTCGGGAACACTACCGGTTTGTGGTCTTCGCCATGACCGTTGCGGCGTACGCGAAGCATCACGGTATTAATCAATGCTAAAAGACGCTTGTCTTCTTCAGGCGCATTGACATCCCATTGACCGAAGGAGATCGTGGTGAACGCAAAGTCACCGCGAGAGCAAGGCACCGTGTTGAGCTTCAATTCCAAAGATTGGAAGCCTTGTTCAAGTTCGCGCAATAAAATCTTATCGGCATAACGGCGAGCCTTCTCTGCGGGCAATTCCAAATCGTTAATAGCGTCAGCGTAAGCTTTATCGTAGGTTTTGTGAGCGTAGGGCAGCAGCACCTTATCGAGTTCAGCTAAGGTAAAGCCACCGAATTGTTGTGCCGTAGCCACCAACGTAATATCACCGATCACTTGAAGAGCCGAGAGCACGGTCTTGGGTTCGGTGTACTGAACGTTACTCATTTCAAAACCGCCTTCAAGCACCTTCTTGATGTCAAAGAGGCAGCAGTTGACGCATCCCAAGATCATGTCACGAAGGTCATGAATGTAAATGTCACCGCGTTCGATGAGTTCCTTTTCCTTGGCGGAAAGATAGAACTGCTTGTAGAGACTCTTTGTTAAATAGCCCTTAATCAAAGAGCCTTTCGTGGAGACTAAAGAGCTATCAAAATTGGCATTTTCGCGATCGCCCAAGCGCAACACATCATCGGCGTCTTGGCGAAGTTTTTCAAAGGTTTTGGCGTAGTTTGTCTTGTAGTAGCGGTATTCCGCATAAGCCTTGGCCACGTCTTCAAAACCGGTCACGGAAAGCACGGCAATCACAAGCTCGTGCAATTCAGCAACGGTAACAGAATCACGGTTTTGAATACGGCGCAAGATCGCTTGAACAATTTTATCAATGGATTCATCGTCGACGAGTTTGTCGCAACGCATGGCGGCCTTGTTCACAGCAATAGCAATCTTCTCGGGTAAGAAGTTTTCGAGCGATTGGTCTTTTTTTACAACTTTCATGGGGTCACCATTTGGAAAAGGTGTCGGCACAACGACACATTGGGTAAAACAGCATTTGAGGGAAGGATTTTACGCTATAGCTTGAGAAAGTAAAGTGGAAAAACACAACGATTAGTTGGTATAAAGATTTATATCCACTATATCTGGCGTACAGTGAATCGGTAAAATTTGAAATGACAATGCTTTCAATGAGTTATTTTTTTTCACTTGTGCCAAAAAATATTTTTATCGGCCCGATTGAATTTTTCAATGGGTTTTAGCTTGACTTTTTGACAAAAAGAGGCTGATTGCCAAAAGCGTAAAGTGCGGATGTTCCCCAAAGACACACCGCTGCGAGCATAAAACTCAATATTGGCCAAGGGTTAGCGGGGTTATACAGCAATCCACAAATAAAAGGACCGAGCCCTGCGATCAAGTATCCGATCCCTTGAGCAAGGCTAGAAATCAGAAGCAGCTGGTTTAAATCGGAGGATTTTTTAGCCATCAGAATCATCGCCATACTAAATGTGATGCCTTGAGGAATGCCGGCTAAAACACAACCGAGATAAGACAAGGGGCCGCCAGCCGACCAAAGAATGATTCCGATTGCAAAAGAGACGGTCATGATAAGGCTTGCCGTACGCTCTGAGCGACAAAGACGAATATAGCGCGAGGTCAGAATGCTGGCCGGGGCGCTCACGAGCAAAAAGATCGCCGACCCAAGACCGGCTTCTGAAGCCGTCATGCCTTGATCGATTAAAAGGGTGGGCAACCAAGCCACCGTCGTGTAGATCGTCAATGACTGCATGCTCATCACGAAAATCACAGCCCAAGTGATGGGCCGAGTGAGCAAGTACCAGTCCACTGTGACGGGCATAATTTTGATATTGTTGGGTTTTCTTGCAACGATCCATAGGGCAAGAGTCATAACAGACCAAAGCACCCATAGAGCCAGAGGAGCTCGAACGGAACCAAACATTTCCATTACAGGTACGGAAAAATAGGCACCAATGGAACCAGAAAAACCGATCAGACCCGTAAAGACCCCCATGACAAAAGCGACGTCGCTTGCAAACAAATGACGAAGCACGACGGGCATGAGCGCATTTAAGAAGGCAATTCCTATACCGATAAAGACCGTGGCAATACTAAAGAGGGGAAAGTTAAAGACAAGACGCAGGAGACTTCCAAGAAAAATCAACGCAAAACACAACCCGATTAATCGACCGATCCCGAGTGCGCGAGCCGCTGAAGGTACTGCTGCACAACAGACTCCAAAGCAAGCAATAGGTAAAGCACTGATGAAACCGTAAGTGGCGTACCCAATGCCGAGCGCTTCACACAGGGGTTGTGCGACAGCACCCACACCGGTCACGGGCCCACGCATCATTAAAACGCCTAGGGCAAGTGCCAATAACGTTAGAGGAGTTACCGAAGATCTCATGAAGTGAGATTCTAGCCGAAGGAGTAAGGCATTGCCTGTCAGCAAACGCTGCTGAGAAGTCAACGCATATTTTTTTATTAATTTTCAATAAGTTGAAAGGAGAACTTTAAGAAGCACTTAAAGTTCTCCCTGTGGAATTTAAGCTTCTTCAGCCAGCAATTTTTCGTGTTCCATCAACACTTTTTGTGCTCTGAAGTACTTGATAGCCACAATAGCGGCCAAGGCTGTCAGATACAGGATAAACGCACCGTATGTTCCCAGCACCGAAGTTAGCCCAACGCCTCGAAGGGCAATGTCACGATAAAACGCGAAAAGCCACGTCAAGGGGAAGATGTGCGAGAAGATCTGACACCACTCAGGCAACAGTGCCGTTGCAATTGTTACCCCACCTAAAATGAATCCCGGTGGCACGACAAAGATCATAAACGCGGAACCGCTTGCCGGCGTTGTCGCATTAAAGGTCAAAATCATGGCGCACAATCCCACACCAACGGCTGTCAGGAACACGACAGGTAAAAAGCCCCAAATATTTCCCACAAAGCGAAGGTCGTTAAAGGTGGCTAAAACACCTATGCAAAATGTGGTCGTAGCGGTATAGAAGAAGGCATAGGGGATGAGCCTGGCAAAAAGCGCCACCAAACCTCGTTGCATGGTGGCCTGCCAAAGTCCCGTGACATGCAGCCGTCCCATTAGCATCAACACCGTTATACCCAAATAGATGGTGGGAAAGAAAAACATAAACCCCGCCATAATCGTATTAGTATAGGTGCCTGTGACGTTAAACAAATTGCGCATCACGACCGAAACAGAGCCTCCCGAGCTACCGCCGCTTTGAGCGGTTGCCGCAGAGATGATGCTTTGTAAGTTCGACGAGATGGAGCTGTTTTGCGACATGTTGGCACTGTCAGCAAAGTAGCCGATGTTTACCGACTGATCGCCCCGAATGATGTTCTTTTCAAAATTCGGACCGATGTAGAGCACGCCCAAATAACGATCGCCCATCAGAATTGACGTCGGATCGACAGCATTATGCGTCACAGAGGCAATTTCAATATAACGCGAGGTATCGAGTTTTTCGATCAATGCCGTACTCGTTTGGCTCTGATCCAAATCAATCACAGCAATCTTGCCGTCATAGATGGTGTTATGGACAAAGACTGCGCTAAAAAAGATCGCAGCGATGATGCTCACCAGGACACTTAAAATGTGATAGGGCACGAAGTGACCGGAAGTCATCGCCTCGATTTCTTCGCGAATCGACTGAATCACATTAGCGATCATGATCAACCTCGATGTCATGCCGGTCAGAAGACCTTCTGTCGGTTTGACGTAAATTCTGACCTTAAAGCTTGTTAAGTCGGCCGTACCATGCTCACGAGTCATCCGTAAATCGGCAAAAGAGGGGGCTGCGGTTGCGATTCTGACTTCGCCTGTGACGTTTTATCGATAGCAACGGCATAGCCAGTAACTTCCGAGCCTTCCTGATAGCGATTGACTTGAGCTTCACTGACATAAATGTCGTAATAGCGATGATCGGTTTCAAGAATAACGGCTGCGGAACTGGCAGGAACCATTTCACCGGGCTTGTAGAGCAACTCTAAAACTTTTCCGTCTTCGGGAGCTCTTAAGGTCAGACGTTGTTCTTCGACGGCAAGCGTTTCAAGTTCTACTTCAAGAGCGACGCGATTTGCTTGCAATTCCTTCAAGCTGGCCTTTGCCGCTTGATACGCATTTAATGTTTCATCGACGTTACTTTCAGAGCCGGCATCGGTCTTTCGCAGCGTAGAAGCACGATGATATTGTTTCTTTGTGACCGCTAATTCGCTTTTTGCTTTTTCAATTGAAGCCGTATTTTGATCCAGCTGAGCCTTAACGGAGGCAATCGCCAAACGGGTGTCGGTCGGGTCGAGTTGCATCAAAATATCGCCTTTTTTAACGTGCTGAGACTCGATAACCGGTCGCTCAATGAGTTTGGCCGAGACTTTCTCAAACGCCACTGCAACCTCTTCGGCCGTAAGCACTCCGGCTTTACGCGCCGACGCAATGCTCGCCGCATCGTTTTGCGGCCCGAGCATCAAAAGGGCGATCCCAACTGCAAGCAAAACAGCAAATACAGCCACGACTTTAGCAATTTTCGATTTCATCATTTTATTTAGCTAGCTAACTATAAGAGTAAAGTTAACTCCATCAGGAGCAAATACAGGAAATTCAACGGGTTATAAAAGTTTTCTCAAGATCTCGACGAGTTGAGTTTTATCCGCATCACTGAGCGGTTTCATAAAGTCGATAATCTGTTGATGGTGATAGGGTAATGTACGATTAATCAGCGATTTACCAGATTCTGTTAAATGGACCTTTCTTTCTCGTTTGTCGCCACTTGTACTTTCAACCGCAACAAGGGCAGGGTATTGTGCAAGCATGCGTTTGACCATCATGCTCGCCGTGGCATCGGCCACACCAACTCGACGTGCCAATTCGCCCATCAAAAGGCCATCAGGATTATCCATCAAGGCCATCAACATAATGAACTTACCTTCAGACAACCCTGTGTCTTTTTCAAGTTTGCCGTAGACCTCTTCGCGGTAGCGATTGGCGACATTGATCAGCGAAAGCGCAGATTCAACCTCTGCAACCACATGAGGCAGACCATGCTCACGCGAAATGCGCTCCAGAGCTTCTCGCGTAGGCATATTGCGTTGTTTGTACTTCATAGTTTTCAATTGAACCAATTATTTAGTCGGCTAATTACAAGAAAAATGTTTGTGAATGTGTACGACAAATAATGTCCGAAGGAATAAAAATTTCTGTCAAAACCGACAGGGGGAAAGTGCATTTAAAGCGAATAAGAAAAGCCCCGGGTGATAAACCGACGGGGCTTTACTCAAGAAACGATTTAGTAAAGCTTACTGATCACGTCGCGAGCAAAAGCGTCTTGAGCCTTGATGAGTTCGCCCAATTGTTTATCGTCCATATAAGACATCGTCAAGCCGCCTTTCTTGTGAGCTTCGATGACTTCCGGATCACTCATCACGGTCTTAAACGTATCAACCCAATACTTGAGCACATCGGCAGGCATACCGGCCGGTGCCACAATGGCGCGGGCAGAACCGTACCATTGGTCATAGTACCCAAGTTCACCCAAAGTCGGCACGTTCGGATAGTCAGCCAAGCGTTGCGTATCAAACACGCCCAAAAGACGAAGTTCGGGCTTGTCGCCTGCGATTAACTTCGCAACGTCAGCAATCTTGGCACACGTAAAGTCCACTTCGCCTTGACGCAAAGCGAGCAATTGGTCAGCCGTGCCACCGTAGGGGATGGCCTTGTATTCAAAGTTAGCGCTCTTGGCTAAGAGTTGAGCGGCCGTATGGTTAGAAGCCTTCACGCCGTTGGTAGAAGCGCGCAACTTACCAGAGGCCTTAGCATCCTTGACCAAGTCATTTAAGTTTTGCCACTTGCTGTCGGCACGAACAACCACCACACCGGTTTCGTTTAAGTGGTTAGCGATAGGCACCACTTGAGAGACCTTAAAGGCGGCGTTCTTTTCATTAGCTAACGTCGTAAACGTCGGCAAATTGATAAAGCCGATCGTGTAGCCGTCAGGCTTGGAATTGACCAAACGGGTCCAGCCGATCTTACCGTCGGCGCCGGGCAAGTTATTGATAATAACGGTCTTACCGATGTGCTTTTCAGCCATCGTCATCAAAAGACGCGCGCCCGTGTCGGTTCCCGAACCTGCCTTATAAGCAATAATGACATTGACGTCTTGTTGCGGTGTCCAAGCAAAAGCAGCCATCGGAAGAGTCGCTGCTACGGCAACCGCTAAAAGAGCTTTTTTCATTTCAATCTCTCCAATTCACCCTTATTGTCGTGAGAACATTCGGGTGAGAATTTACTCAAGGACCGACAAAGGGACGGCAGCGGGCGGTCCGAAAACCCGCGGCCGTCGTTAAAACTATTTAGCTTTCTCAACCATGTCTTTTTCAACACGGTTCATAAAGAGCGGCGAGAGAATCCCGACCACGCACAAGGCAATTAGCATCCAGCACAGGGGCGTAGAGAAAAGAATCATCGGATCACCATCGCTGAGAATTAATGAACGGCGTAAACCGTTTTCGCCGATCGGACCCAAAATCAAACCCAACACAATAGCAGCCGCGTTCATATCAAACTTACGAACGAGGTAGCCGATAATGCCGAAGACAAACATGATGATGACTTCGTCAAAGTTGTTGTGAATGGCGTAAGAGCCCACCACGCAGAGCACGAAAATGCTCGGAATTAAGATTCGATCGGACAAGCGGGCAATGTGGGCAAAAATTTTGCTACCCCAAAGACCGATGATGAGCATGGCAAATTGCACCAACACAAAGCCGGCAAAGAAGGTGTAGGTCATGCCGGCGTAGGTCGTAAAGAGTTCCGGACCGGGTTGCAAACCGTGAATAATCAAACCGCCCATTAAAACAGCCGTCACGGATTCACCGGGAATGCCCAGCGTTAAGGTCGGAATCAAGGAACCGCCCGTCACGGCATTGTTGGCCGATTCAGAGCCGGCCACCCCTTCAATGGAACCGTTACCGAACTCTTCTTTGTGCTTGGAGAAGCGTTTGGCTTCGTTGTAGCCCATAAAGCAAGCAATCGTGGCACCAGCGCCGGGCAAAATACCGAGAATGTTGCCGATTAACCAAGAGCGGGTAATCGTCGGCATTAAGCGTTTAACTTCGGCCTTAGACAACGTCATCTTGTCTTTAATCTTGGCGGCCCTAGCACGTTCAACGATTTTCTTTTCAGCCAAGATCAACACTTGGCTCATCGAGAACAGACCGATCAAAGCACAAGTCGTATTCACACCGTTATAAAGTGTGGGTTGACCGAACATAAAGCGTTCAACGCCTTCCATCGGATCCATACCGATCGTGGAAATCAAAAGACCCAAAACGCCCGACATCAACCCCTTAATCAAAGAGCGAGAAGATACACCGGCGATAATCGTCAAACCGAAAATCGAGAGCCAGAAGTACTCAGGGCTCTTAAATTGCATGGCCAACTCTGCCAGCAGGGGCGAGAAGAAGTAAAGCGAAATACAACTTAACAAACCACCGCAAAACGAGGCAAAGCAAGCTACGGTCAATGCTTTAGCAGCTTGACCTTTAAGCGTGAGCTTATAGCCTTCAATTGCTGTTGCCGCTGAGGCTGGGGTGCCCGGCGTATGAATCAAAATAGCACTGATGGAACCGCCGAAAATGGCGCCACAGTAAATGCCGCCCAAAACAATAAGGCCCGTTGCTGGATCCATACCGAAGGTCACTGGCAACAACAAAGCAACCCCCATGGCAGCCGACAAACCGGGCAAACATCCGATTGTGATACCAAGCGCCGTTGAGGCGATCATGGCCAAAAGGTTAATCGGAGACAGTGCATGGATAAAGCCTGCACCCATTAAAGAGAGAGTCTCTAGCATGACATCCTCCTTTTAGCCGAACAACACGCCGACCGGTAATGGCACGTGCAAAAATTGTGAAAACACTGCCCAGACCATGATCCCGAGTACAACCGTCGTCATGGCAATATGCAAGATGTTAACTCGCATAAATAGCAATGAGCCCACCAGGAAAAGCACTGTCGAGAGGTAGTACCCCAAGAAGTACATCATGACAAGATACGCCACGCACCAAATGAAAACACCCGCAAATTGTTTAAGCAAAAAGCCGTGAAAAATCACGGAGATGTCGTTTTCAATACGCTGTGTTTTGCGGAAATTTAAAAAGGAGCGAATCAGGTAAAGCGTGTTAAGGAAAATAAGGGCGGAAATTAAAACCAACGGATAGGTCTGTGCCGGCTCGGGCAGTTGAAGGGTGGCGATAAGAAATGCCAGCGCAATGCCGTATATTATCGCTACCACAGGAAAGTCGGATCGTTTCATCGCGAAAATTTCGGTAGTTCAACAAGTAACGCAAAAGCCACGACTTGCCCATAAAAAACGATCGATTCAAACTTTTCTTTTTTAAGTGAGATCAAAAAAGGAAAAATTCGCATCGACTTTTATGACAATATCGTGACAATCCTCAACAGCATTGTATAGAGTTTTCATCAATTCGTAATAAAAATATCATAATTATTTGGTTCTAAAACAACATCAATAGTATTTTCTGAACTGTCAAAACTTCGTTAATAATTCCCTGTTTCATCTACTCATTTTGTTCGAAAGCCATTTCGCCATTTGAATAAATTAACGCATTTTTTGTGCAAGTTGCTCTTTTATAGAGCAATTTTTTAACATTCGCCATCAAAAACACATACCTCGTTAGTATTATATTCAATGGGTTATTTTATAACCTAGGAATTTCCCTAAGATGTGCGATATCCCATGTGTAGAGGAGAAAATTCAGCCCGCCGTTGGCGCATTTAAACACTTAAAGTAGTTCTACAAAATCACTCAAACCGTCTCGATAATGATCAAGCCACGGTTTAAGGTGCTTGAGATAGTCCGCCTGAGCCTCCGTTTTAATCGCTTGCGCTAAGGGCTCAAAACCTCTCGATGCTGACACAATCCATTGCGTGCGTTTTACTGTTAGTTGGGGAATCGGTTGAAAGGCAATATGGCTGATCCAATCGCGTCCTTGCCAAATACCCCAAGGCGGCATAATGGCCCATCCTAAGCCTTGTGCCACTAATCCCACCATGGAAAAACTCGATTCAACACCGACTGACTCCCTTTGCTCGATGTCTAACTGCCTGAAAATGCGCTCACTTTGAATTCGGTCGGTACTATCGACATTAAAACGGATGTAGGGCAGGCGTGAGGCAAGCTTTCGTAGCTCATAGAGTTTTTGAATGGGCTTTTCGTCTTTAGGCAGCACCAAAAGATAGGACTCTGTCCAAAGGGGCATGCGGAAGAACGCCGTTTCTTCATCAAAGCGCTCGGGCGAAACTAAGATGTCAAGCTCACGTTTTAAGAGCGCATCCCGCAACGTTTGTGTCATCGCGGTCTGCGCGGAGAAAGTTTTTACCTTCTTGAAAAGGCCAGCACAAATGAAAGGAGCAATGCTGTGGCTCACCGATTCGCTAAAACCGATCCGTAAATTCAGGCTCTCAAGCGAATGCGTTTGGAGCGTATCAGTGAGTCTGTGAGCATCCAGAACTAATTTTGCGCCTTCTTTTGCCAAAAGCCGACCGGCAAGCGTCAATCCCAAAGGACGCACTTTTCGGTCAATGAGCGTACAGCCCAACTGCGCCTCCAGTGCTGAAATGGTTTGAGAAACAGCCGACATACTCACTCCGTAGAGCTCGGAAGTTGTTTTCATTGAACCACAGTCCGCCAACGTCAAAAAGATTTTCAGCGCGTTGAGATTGGGAAGGTTGGGCATCTTGTTCATATTTAGCATTCCTAAATGTCTTCTTTAGATTATATGAATCCAATATTCTTTAAATGAGCTTCTTAAGATAATCTCAATCATCTATTAACTTAAATAGGATTAAAGTCATGACAATGCGCATTGAAAAAGACTGTCTTGGGACGATGGAAATCCCTGACGAGTCTTACTACGGTATTCAAACTCACCGTATGGTGAAAGTCTCCGGCGCCGCCGGCTATCCCGTCATTGCTTATCCGGATATGCACCGCGCCTTATTTATTATTAAGAAAGCCTGCGCTTTGGCCAACGCCGAAGTGGGCGCCATGCCGCAAGACGTGGCCGAGGCGATTGTCAAAGCCTGCGAACGCTTGCTTACCGAAGACTTCAGCTGCGAATTTCCGCTTGATATGTGGCAAGGAGGCGGCTACACGTGCGTGAACATGAATGTCAACGAAGTGATCGGCAATATGGCCAATGAAATCATGACAGGCCACAAGGGTAGCGAAAAGGTTCACCCGAACACGCACGTCAATATGGCCCAGTCCACAAACGACACGATTCCGTCGGCCACTCACTTGGCCATCGCTCCGCGTCTTGACGTCATGATCGCCCGCGTCAAGGACTTGGCCCGCGCCTTCGATGTCAAGGCCGAAGCCTTTAAGGATATCGTGAAGGTCGGTCGCACGTGCTGGCAAGATGCCCTGCCCTTGACGCTCGGTCAGGAATTCAGCGGCTACGCAAGCCTCATGCACCGTCTGGCCGCAAAACTAGAAGCGTTGCGCCCGAGTTGCTTTGAACTTGTGATGGGCGGCAGTGCCATCGGCACGGGGTTGGGAGCCTCAAGCGGCTACATGGACGCTTTTTATCGTCACATCAGCAAAATTTTGAACGAAGACGTCCGTCCGATGGATAACATTTTTGACGGTTTTCAGAACGGTGACTTCTTTGTCACTGTCTCAGGCGCCGTGAAAGAAGTGGCGATGTCGCTTTCCAAGATCTCCAAAGATCTTCGTTTGATGAGTTCGGGCCCGAGAGCCGGGTTTATGGAAATCGGTCTTCCGGCCCTCTCGCCCGGAAGCTCCATCATGCCCGGTAAGATCAATCCGACGGTGCCTGAAATGGTCATTCAGATTGCCCACCAGGTGGTCGGCAACGACGTTGCTATCTCCATGGCTTACGACGAAGGGGAATTGGACCTCAACGTTTGGGATGCGACCTTCTACAAGTGCCTCTTTGAAAGCATGCAATTGGTGAACGAAGAGCTCTTGATTTTGCGTCGCGACTGCGTTGAAGGCATCACGGCAAACGTCGATCGCTGCCGTCACGAAGCTGAATCAAGCCTTGCACTGTCAACCGTTGTGGCAGCGACCCAAGGCTATCCGTTGGGCGTGGAAGTGGCCCACTATGCAGAAGATCACGGCTTAAAGATCAAGGAAGCGGTTCTTCAAATGAAGCTTATGACTCAAGAGGATGCCGAGAAACTTCTCGAACCGATGTTGCTCGTTAATCCGCAAGCCATGGCTCAAGCCATTGCCGACTGGAAAGCCGGCAAACACCACTAAGACAACACCGATTCGGTGATTGAGAAGGCCGCAGTGATTTTCCCGACCTGCGGCCTTGTCGCGTGAAAGAGTCAACAGGGGTGCACAGTATCGTTTGTTCTGCTTACAATGTTTGAGTTGTAATGCGAGACAATCATCATGGCCGAGCTTACCTACGACCCGCTCTCTTACATGAGCAAGCGCCGCATGACGGTGCTTTTGGCTTGTGTGATCAATTTATGCGCCGGGGCCAATTACGCCTGGAGTATCTTTGCGCAACCTCTGGCGGCCCACCTGTCCGAGATCAGCGGTGAAGTCGTAACAAGCGGCACCTTGGCTTTTGCTTTTAGTCTGGCTTGCATCTTTTCACCTTTGTCCATGATCATCAGCGGCCGCTTTGCCGACAAACACGGTCCTCGCTACGTGTTGATGTTTGCGGGTTTAAGTTTTGCCGTCGGTTTTCTCGGCGCAGCCTTCAGTACAAGTACCCTTGCCGTCATTATCTTTTACGGCGTCTTTGTAGGCAGCGGCCTCGGCTCCGCGTTTAATACCGGCATGGCCAACGTCCTGAAATTCTTTCCGGACAAAGGCGGAACGATGGGCGGCATTGTTGCCACGTGTTTCGGTGCCAGTTCCGTGTTGGTGCCGCCCCTTGTGGTACTGTTGCTCTCCTTTTTAAATATCACGGAAACGCTGATTACCATCGGACTTCTTTTCGGTGCCGTGATCTTTACGTGCGGGTGGTTAACGACTCGGTGCCCGCCTAACTTCAAACCGATCGGCTGGAAACCGAAAGCCGGTCAGGCGCTGCCTCATGACTTCAATACCCGTGAGATGGTTCACACGAAAGTCTTTTATGCCATGTTCGGCATCGGCTTTTGCGGCACGTTGCCCGGCATGATGTTGATCTCGCAGGCTGCACGCATCGCTCAAACCCAAATGCACTACGATCTTGCAGTCGCCGCCATGATCGTTTCGATTGTGGCCGTCTGCAATATGAGCGGACGCTTGATCGGCGGCGCCTTGTCGGATCGCTTCGGGCGGATTCAGGTCTTAATGGGAATGGGCATTGCAGGCAACCTGATCGGCAGTTGCGCCATGATGATTGCCGGCCCGCATTTAAGCCTTCTCTTTTACGTAGGAATTTGTGCGTTGGGTTTGGCCTTCGGCTGTATGAACGGCATCTTCCCGAGCTTTACCACAGCGGTATTCGGCCGCAAATACAATACGCTCAACTACAGCATTATGATCATCGCCCTGTCTGTGCCCGGCGTCTTAGGACCGATGATTGTCAATACGCTTTATTCGCCCGAGCATCTTTTTGACATTGCCTTCTCAATCTGTGTTGCAGTTTCCGTGCTCGGTTTCGGATTCGGGTACCTGTACCGAATCTGGCAGAAAAAGGCGGTTAAAGCCAAAAGTTTTTGAGTCGGCATTTCGCGTTATTTGCTCACAAGAAGCCTTTAAGACAAAAACTGTCGCCTTAGTGACTGAAAAAATCGACCTTCGCTTGCAGTAACTGTTTTTAGAGTAGCGGGGTTTGGAATAAGTTATTGATTAATAGAATATTTATTGAACGGCTATCGTACGTCGATTTAGGCTCGCCGCACCGAATTGAAAATCGCCCTTTGTGTGCACTCGGCGGTAAAAATCGACCATCGTGTGCATTTCAATCAATGCTATAGCCGACCTCTTGCGCCATACGGCGATCCTTGGCAACGGCCGTGCCTGAAGTGGTCAGCATATCGCCCATAATGGCGCTGTTGATGCCGGCTTGAAGACAAGCCTTCAGGGTGCTTTCGGACAAGCGGGCTCTGCCGCCGGCAAATCGCAAATAAGCGCGAGGATTCGTAATTCTGAAAAGAGCGACGGTGCGAATAATGGCCTCGTCACTGATCAAGGGCGTTGACTCAAGAGGGGTGCCGGGAATAGGGCTGAGGATATTAATAGGAATCGATGCAACGTGAAGGTTCGCCAACGTAATAGCCAAGTCCAAACGATTTTCTTCAGTTTCACCCATCCCGATGATGCCGCCTGAGCACACATCAAGCTCCGCTTCGCGGGCCGCTTGAATACAACGAATCTTGTCTTGAGTTGTGTGAGACGTGCAGACCTTTGGGAAAAAGCTCTCCGAAGCCTCTAAATTACAGTGGCATCGGGCGGCCCCGGCGTCTTTTAAAAGCGTAAATTCATCCTTTGTCAGAAGGCCCATTGAAAGGCACACTTCCAAATCCGTCTTCTCGCGCACCAGACGCACACTTTGTGCCGCTTCCCGTACTTCCCGTCGGGACAGTTTTCGGCCGCTCGTTACAATGCCGAAACGCGTAACACCGTTATCCTGAGCGGCGATCGCACTTTTAAGAATAGCCTCGGGATTCAGTAAGGGGAAAGTCGCCGCGCCTGTTGTGAAATGACGCGACTGCGCACACCAGTGACAGTCCTCCGAGCAGCGCCCCGACTTGGCATTGACAATGGCGCAACAATTGAAGTGTTGCTCGGCAAATTTCAGAGTCAGTTCATGAGAAAACTCGGTGAGCTCCTCAGTTGAAAGCGTCAGCAGCGGCAGACAATCCGTCAAATGCAGCGGCTCTTGGGCGAGCGCTTTTTCAGAAACGATGGAGGCAATGGACATGGCAAAACCCGACGATGAACGTCTCTTGAGATTAGCACATTCCGACGATTTCTCAATAGCCCGAATAGAGGAAGAGACCCTATTGGCTTATGATCGAAGATTAAAATCTTTTGTATTGTATTAATTTGTTTTTAATATTAAATCAATTCTGATTTAATATTACCATTCATGGAAAATCACGAAAGCTGCCAGCATAATCAGGCCGAAGCCCAAAATGTAATTCCACTTTAAGGGCTCACCGAGATAGACAACCGAGAAGATCATGAAAATGGAAAGTGAAATGACTTCCTGAATGGTTTTGAGCTCAGCGGCACTGAAGTACCCGAACCCGATGCGATTGGCCGGTACTTGAAAGCAGTACTCAAAAAACGCAATCAGCCAACTGATAATAATGATGTGCAAAAGCGTGACCTTGGGAAAGCGCAGATGGCCATACCAGGCGAAGGTCATAAAAAGGTTGGAGCAAAGCAATAAACCGATCGTGACAACCGGCACAGGAAGCATGGACAACATGGTGACTATTGTGCAAATACAAATCCAAACGCAGGATTATAGGACCGCTGCAGCACGGCTGCAAAAAATCAATGTGCGGTGCCGGGCCGATTCTTTTGCTTGTCATGCACGATCAATCATCAAGGGTCAACAAAAGAACGTATGCCCACAAAAAAAAATAACAATCTTTTTATAGGGTCTTTAACCCATAACCTCTTGAATTAATTGCGGATATAGGTACTCCTAACTAAATACGCATTATTCCGAAACGATACACTGAACTTTTCTTTCAGAATTTTCAGAGCTTTCAGTTAAAGATCCATTTTTCGGAAGCGTTTTAACACAGAATAGGAGGACACCATGGCAACCGATCCTATGATCATCAATGTCAGCATGATCGAAGCTGTCGCATTGGCGGTTTTGACTTATGCGCTCGGCCTGCAAATTAAAAAGCGTCTCACGATTTTGCAAAAGTTAAGTCTGCCTGCATCGGTAATCGGCGGGATGCTCTTTGCCGCGATTGTCTCAATCCTTGAGGCCTGCGGGCTTGTGCACGTGAAATTTGACTCAACCTTGCAGACCCTTTTGATGTTGGCGTTTTTCACGACGATCGGGTTGTCTGCCAGCCTGAGCCTTGTCATTAACGGCGGCAAACTGCTATTGCTGTTTTTGATCGCTTCGTCAATTCTCGGTGTGTTTCAAAATGCACTGGGGATGTGGGTTGCAGAAGCCATGGGCATTGACTTTCACTACGGGCTTTTAGCGGGCGGCGTCTCGCTAATGGGCGGCTTAGGCACATCGGCAGCCTTCGGCCCCTATTTTGAACAAACATACGGCATTACGGGCGGTACCGTCATGGCCATTACGGCAGCCACTTTCGGGATGGCCGTGGCTTTGATGATCGGCGG
>ERZ791802.1023-NODE-1023-length-23922-cov-3.672267_pt1 | contig 23922 bp, 15 predicted proteins | sample MGYA00510308_ERZ791802 | MGnify/ENA primary metagenome ERZ791802 (study PRJEB30046, sample SAMN00792028) | human gut metagenome | study: EMG produced TPA metagenomics assembly of the A metagenome-wide association study of gut microbiota in type 2...
GATATGGAAAAAGAGGCTCACCGCCAAGCCGTTTTAGCCGAACTTCAAAAAGCGGTTCAAAGCGACCGAGTCCACACCACGATGAGTAACTTCACTGAACTTGGTCTTGTGGAAATGACGCGCAAAAGAACCCGTGACTCCCTCGGACACATTCTTTGTGAACCGTGTCCCTTGTGCGGTGGTCGAGGCGAAATTAAAACGGCTCGCACAGTCTGCTATCAGATTTTGCGAGAAGTGTTGCGTGAATGGCGTCAATACCCTGACATCATGGAGTTTTGCATTATTGCAAGCCAAACCGTGATTGACCTCTTCTTAGAAGATGAAGCTCAGGCCTTAGATCTTTTGCAAGAATTCATTCACTGCCCTGTGCGTCTACAGGTTGAATGCTGCTACGGTCCTGAGCAGTACGATATTACGTTTAACTAATTGATAAGCTTTTAAAGCCAAACAAAAACCTCAGATTGTGGTCAAACACTTTCTGAGGTTTTTATTGGGCTTCGGGGAGAGTGTGTCTCCCCGATTTCGGTCAGCCGACCGTGTCTTCTTAGAACGTGTAGCGCACGTTACCCAAGAAGCTGTGGTTTTCGCGACCTTCGCCACCGAGGCCCAAACGGTAATCCACGCCAACGGCCCAGTTACCCTTTTGAGCTTCAACGCCGAGCGTGCTATTGAACACACCGGAGCTCAGCACGTCTTGCTTGAGCTTAGCACCCGAGTTGATGATCTCGGCACGCTTGTCACCCAATTGCGGCACAACGGTGAGATCCAACTTCGGATTGACCTTCCAGCCCTTCGTGTCGAACTTGCCCGTCATTTCCTCACCGATCGGCGTTTCCAGTCAAAAACAGTGACGATGTCACTGATGCCGAATACCTTGCTGATCAGCTTAGGATCGGCCAGTTACGGGCCTATGACATCGTCCGTAAAGAAGCTCGTAACTATCGCGATTTAGTGCGTCAACGTGTTGATCTATGGCAATTCAAATCTAAATATCAACATTTGTCGGAAATATAGCAAGCTCGCTCTACTCTGAGGTAGAATTGGATCAATATAACAAAATTAACACTAGTTATATCGGTTGTGTCATTTGGGATTTTCTGATGTTGAACTAGTGGCTATCGTTTCAGTACGACCGGGCAAATCAGCATACTTAGGAAGCTCAATCGTAACAATAACGCCCCGTCCTGGATTGGGTTCAGCCCACACGCGACCGGCATGGCGTTCAGCCAATGAGCTCACAATGGACAAACCTAATCCCAAACCATGGGCTTTGCTGGTTTCAAGTTTTTGGAAGAATCGATCAGTAAATTCGGGTTTAACGAGCTTCGCATTATCAATCACACGAATCCACCAACAGTCCTCATGATCTTCAATGCGAATACGGATGCGAGGCGAGCCGTCAGCTAACATCGCAGGATGAATTTCAGCGAAGGCATCAGCAGAATTCTTCATTAAGTTGAGTAACGCTAATTCAATTTCCCAGTCATCGGCTTCAACGAGTGCATTGCGCTCCCCTTCAATGATGACTGGAACCGTTGTACGACCTGACTTCTCGAATGTCGCCACTGTATTGACTACAATGTCTCGAAGATTATGTTTTTCTCGCTTCACATCATGCGCTTTAGCGTAACTGCGAACATGATCAACAATATCGACGGCACGATCGGTGTGATACTCAATTTCTGTCAGAATCGTTTTGATGGTCTCGGGTGACGCATTGCCCTTTTCAATACGACGCAACAAACCACGTGTGTAATTAGAGACCGTGGCAAGCGGTTGCTTTAATTCATGCGCAATCATGCTTGACATCTGTCCCACAATCCCCGTTCGCTCTAGGCGAGAGATGTATTCGTTGGTTTGTTCTTGTTGCTTAGCAATGCGTTCTTTTTCTGCCAAAGCGCGTTTTAAGGCTCTCGTGCGAGAAGCCACTTCAACCGAAATAATGAGGTTATAGAAAAAGCCCGCCACGATTAAGAAAATGGCTGTGATAAAAATCGTGCGATTTTCGCTCAGCATCCGATAGAAGGCCGAATACGCCACGTTGTTATAGGGGCCCATACGCAAACGATGAAGCATGTCAAAAAGCGCCCGAGAGTTCTCGGGCATGGCCCACGTCGCCCCTGCCGGTAACTTCATGCCTAAGAGGGCATTCGTCATCTCAAGGATGTAGTTTGAATCTATGCCCATGCGATAAGAGACGATGAGCCCGGGGTATTCGTGCGTTGAGTGTTGGCAGGCTAAGTCACTGACCGACTGAGGGTTAATCACACGGTAGTCAGCCAAGTGGACCAAGTTTCTCGTCATGGCATATTCGATGTAGCACGCGGGCACGATACCCACATCCACTTCACCTTTTTTAACGCTATTTAAGACGTTAAGCGGTTCTCCATCGGCAAAACGAATGTCTTTAAAAGCTGTCTGCCAAGACAGATTCATTTCTACAAAAGGCTCTTTTGCCAATGTAAACCCGCTAAATGAATCCGAATCTACAGCTTTAACTCGATAAGAGCCGCGGGCAAGATCGTTTAGCGTATAGATTTTGTCATTGTTGCTACTGACCACAATCGTGGCAGCCGACGAGTAACCGGCGGACTTCGCTTGGGGGTGCCAGAGCATGGCGATGGCTTTTGCACGCTCTTCAAACGCAAGTTGCGCAAAAAAGTCCGGATCGCTGATAATGAAGTCAATCTTATTGTCGTAAATGAGTTCTTCTAAATCGCGACGTTCATGAAATTTCAACACCAAGAATTTGTCGCGAGCCTGCACACTTTTATCAATAGCATTAATCGTCTGCTTTAAATAAAGGTGTTGCATCGTCGGATCGATTTGCATATCCACCGCCACCACCACTTGGTTTTTCAATTGAGAAGGCGACTCGATAAACTCTCTGACGGGACTTGTGAGTGTTTGACGCAAAATCGAATTTTGATTGCCCATAATCAACGATTCAACCCCGAGGGCTGAAAGGATCAAAACCAGAATCGTGATACAGGTAATAAAAAAGCGACGCATGAGATAAGCCTGTTAACAGACGGATAACTTCTTATATTAATCAACTTCGCGTTAAAATTAAACGCTTCAATCCCTGAATTCAAATCAATGTCAGCGCTTTTTCTAACAGAACTGCCCAAAACGCTTACACCTGAGACGTTACTCGCAGACGTTTTAACGCCGGAGTTTACCGTGGCAGCGCTTCGTGCTGGAATCCTCACGCTAGATGGATTAAAGGCTGCCGCTGCGAATAAAACACTTCCCTTTACGCTAGATGCTGAGAATCAAAAAGCGCTGGATCAGTTCCTAACTTCTCTTCAATTTCAAAAAGAGAAGCGCTCTGGCCGACATAAAAAGAGTGATGACGGCAAAAATGCATTGCCACCCCCCAATCCTTTGATCATGCCGCTTGAGCGAATCTCTTTAGGTATCGGGCTTGACGGCAGAACGGGAACCAATCGAGCCGATGCGACGCATCGAAGTTTGGAAGCCGATGATGACTTATCGGCCATTCGTGCGTGGCTTTCAGCTCGAGCAGAAAATCCCAACACTCGTAACGCCTACCGTAAAGAAGCCGAACGATTTTTGCTGTGGTGCACAGTAGAAAAAGACATCGCTATGAGTGGCGTGGGAACTGCTGAGGCCTCAGAGTATTTGCGATGGCTTGAGCAGCTCGGCCGCTTTGACGAGAAACAATGGGCCAGACGCTGGAAATGTCCCCAACACGATTGGATCGGCAAAAAAAATACCTCTCGAGACGATCCTCAGTGGCGCCCCTTTAATGAAGCGCTATCGCACACGTCTCGCAAACTTGCGATGACCGTCATCCGTCAGCTTTTTACCTTCTTAAAGAAGACGGGTTACATCATCTTTAGTCCCTTCGATCAAATTTCCTCAAAAGTCCCCTACCTGGAAGGCGAAGGCGCTCCTAAAGCGTTTGCGGACCGCTCTTTTACGGAAGAGCAATGGGCGCATGTCATGGATTGCTTTGAAGCCGAAGAAGATAATGAAGCTCACGCAAGACTCTCAGTCATTTTAATGTTGGGTAAAGGTCTTGGGCTTCGCGCAAGCGAAATGCTTGCGGCTCAAACCGGATGGATTGCAGAGCGGCGCATTGACAATGATCTCATCACTGTCATTGAAGTTTTGGGGAAAGGCGACAAAGTCAGACGCTTGCCTCTGCAACCTGATGAACTCGGCCTTATCAATCATTACCTCAAACTCCGAGATCTGGCCCCGGTCGGCATTACGGATTCTTCCACACCGATCTTGTCTTCTCTGCGCCGAGGACGTAAAGCTCAAATGGCCCCGGGCAAAGCCCGTGCCTCGTCGCTTTCCCGTTCGGGACTCTATCGGACGCTGTCGGACTTTTTTGAAAAATGTGCCAAAGCCATTGAAGAGACACGACCCCTAGAAGCTGAGAAGTTTCGCTCTAGTTCTACTCACTGGTTGCGACACACTTTTGCCACATCAGCATTAAAGTCAATGCCTGTGAACATCGTTCAAAATGCTATGGGACACGCCTCTGTCGGCACGACTAGCCGATATCTGACTCCGGAAGAAAGCGAAGTGGCCCGCGCCATGCGGCGCATGAAAAAAGAGTAGCCCTTAAAACTTGGCTACTCTTTATCCCTTGTTTTCAATCGAGGCTTAATGCTCTTAATCAAAAGACTGTCCTGACATGGTCTTTCGATAGCGAAGAAGCGACTGTTCAATCACCATCTGCGCATTTAAAGGATGCGTGACGGCGCGTCGCATATCTTTGAGCGAATCACTCCACTTAAATAGAAGCGACTCGGGGACTTTCTCCACCAATCGTTTCATTTGAGGGCCGTAGACCGGGAAGTAATGCGGAGCAAGGCCTGCTTTGACAGCCAATAAGTCATACGCCCAGCGTTCCAAGACCGGCAAGACGGCTGACACTGGCAACGCCTTATTGCTCTCTTTCACACTTAATTGATCTAAGCCCATGCGACTGCCCAAAGACAAAACAGACAAGAGGGCTTTACGAGATTCAGCCGACATGCTCGTGAGCGTTAGGAGTTGATCACGAGTCTTGGCATCAATTTCATTGTTGTTAGCGATCTTGATTTGATCAGTCACTAAACACGGACGGCCTGCTGCTCGAGCCAAGGCCTCTTCAGGATCATCGACGCCTTGTTGAGTTAACCAACTAAGCGCCTCATCGTGCGTCGGCCCCTTAGCGCGAAGCAACCGACAGCGGCTACGAATAGTGGGTAACACTCGATCAAGTTCGTCAGCTACTAATAAAAATGTTGTTCTTTCGGGCGGCTCTTCTAAATTCTTTAAAAAGATTGCTGCCGCATCGGCTCGAATGGCATCGGCCGGATAGACAACGATAATGCGACGCCCGCCTTCAACGTGCGAGGCCAAATTTAAAAACTCGGTTAGAGCTCGCGGTTGATGAATCAGAATTTCGCGATAAATCTTTCGATCTTTGGACGCATTCGCAGGAGGCTCAAAAGCAATGCCTCTGGGCAAGGCTTCTGCTTCACTCATCACATAGCGCAAGTCCGGGTGTGTGCCCGCTTGAGCCATTTTGCATCCCTTACACTCCCCGCAGGGCGTGCCGTCCTTGGCCGGATGCTGACAAAAAAGGCTTTGTGCAAATGCAATAATGAGGTCAATCGTGCCGATGCCTTTGGGACCGTAGACCAAAAGACCGTTCGGTAAATTGGCTCGTGCGTCATTTAATTCGCGGGCAAGGTCTTCTTGCCACGGATAAACCGCTAACCCCATGTGGCAAACTCCTTGCGCAATTCTTCAGAAATCACGTCCTTATCACGCATGCTGTTAACGATGTAAAAGCGAGACGGATTGCGTGCCGCACGATCTAAATAAGCTTGACGCACGCGTTTAAAAAATTCGATATTTTCTTTTTCAAAACGATCCAAGGTTCTTGTTCCTTGTAGGCGTTTTGAAGCTTCTTCAGGATCAATATCAAAAAGCACCGTACGATCAGGTTGCAAATTGCCATGCGTCCAAGCTTCAAGTGCCTCCACCTTTTGAGCACTAAAGCCACGACCGCCAACTTGATAGGCATAAGTTGCGTCCGTGAAGCGATCCGATAAGACCCATGCGCCACGCGCGAGAGCCGGCTCAATGACTTGAGCGATATGTTCAGCTCGAGAGGCAAAGAATAGAAGCGTTTCGGTCGAGGGATCCATCTTGACCGTTAAAAGCTTTTCACGAATCGTTTCACCCAGTGGCGTTCCCCCGGGCTCTCGAGTACGAACCACTTCAATGCCGCGCGCTTTAAGAGCAGACTCAATCACATCGATTTGCGTACTTTTACCCGCTCCGTCAATGCCTTCAAAAGTAATGAATCGTCCTCGGGTCATGATTTATTGTCCTTTTCTCAAAAGATAGCGATTGACGGCACGGTTGTGTTCTTCAAGGGTTTTCGAAGCCACGAGATCGCCGTTGGGCTTATTGATAAAGTATAAAAATTCGGTCTTTGCAGGATGCAACACCGCATGAATGCTCTCGCGAGTGGGATTGCCAATGGGCGTGGGCGGCAAGCCTACAAAATGGTACGTGTTATAAGGCGTTTTCGTGCGCAGGTGTTTACGCGTAATATCGCCGTCGAAATCCTCCCCGATTCCGTAAATCACGGTGGGATCGGTTTGAAGGGGCATCTTGATGCGAATGCGATTAGAGAAAATGCCCGCCACAATCGGTCGATCCTGAGCACGGCCCACTTCACGCTCTACGATACTCGCTAAGATGAGCGCTTCATAAGGCGTTTTAACCACGCAATCGGCCGAGCGGTTACTCCACTCCTGGGTCAGAATTTCTTGCTGTTGATCATAGGCCTTCTTCAAGATGCGAAGGTCAGAAATATCGGCATGAAAGTTATAGGTATCCGGGGCAAAAAGGCCTTCCAAATGCTTTTCCTTAGCACCGATCGCAAATAAAAGTTCTTCATTGCTTAAATTTTTGCTGTCGTGCTTGATGCCGTCTAACTCATTTAAACTCTTACGGACTTCCCAATAGGTAGCACCGTCAGCGATTCGCCAAGAAAAAAGCACCGCTTGCCCTTCACTTAACCGATACACGATACTGCCCACCGTATCATCGGGAACGATACGGTAGTAGCCTGAGTGCAGATTGCGATCCGTGCCACTTAGACGCATTAAGAGGCGGAAGTAGAAACTATCGACGTCAACTCCTGCTTCTTGAAGCAATGCAGGAATACGACCGGCAGCCGTGCCCGGCGCAACGTACACAAGTGCTTCGCCTTTGTCGTGCGCCTGGCCTTCAAAATCGATTTGATTAGCAGAACATAAATAGATGCCGCCGAAGATGACACCTAAAGCCAACACCCAATACAAGGTTCTGGCTTTAAGGATCTTAAAGATGGGCGAGCCCACCTTCACAATCGGCCAATAGCCATCTTGATAAGTCTTTTTAATTCGAGCGCTTTGAGCCTTGATGCGCTCAATGGGCTTCATGTTGGGCGCCAAGGGGCTATGCTTTTCCCAACACTCACGGGCTTGATGCACCGAGCGACTCAACTTGCCGAGCGTCCCACCCTCCCCTTTGCGAGAGGTGCGCGAAGACTTGCCCTCTTTCCAGGCCTTTTTAATCATCGCTCGAAGAAAACGTAGTGTTGGAAAATCCATACTTGGGAAATACGCCCGGTGAAGGCAACGGCTACATAAGCAAAAATAACAAAACCCGCTCTGGGGTTCTAACCTCGCGCATTTTACCAAACAGCTTTTAAAAAAGACTTTTCAAAGGCAAAGCGTTCGCAACACTTTGCAAACCACACGATTATTCCTCTCCACTCTCCTTATAATGCAAGGAATTCACTTATTGGGAAAACACAAACATTATGACGATCGATCTTAAAGCACTGATCGGAGCTAAAGCCCTCTCGCAAAGCACTTCTGTTGCCCTGCCTCATTTAGCTGTGATTGAAGTCACGGGTAAAGACGCTGAAAGTTTCCTTCACGGGCAATTCACCCAACGACTCACAAACTTAGGTGACAAATTCGTGTTGGCAGCTTATTGCCAACCTAAAGGTCGGATGCTCGCCACAATGCGCGTTTGGCGCAATGAAGAGGCCTTTTTCTTACTCATCGCTTGTGATCTGCTTGAAAGTTTCATCAAGCGCTTGTCGATGTTTGTGCTCCGAAGCGACGTTAAGATTCGTGTCGCTGAAGAATTAGCCGTGACCGGTTGCATCAATTCCACCGAAACGTTGCCAGAAGCTGAGCACATTGCAATTGGCGCAAACGGTGCCGTGATCGCCCGTTTGCCCAACTTTGAGGGCATCACCCGCGCCTATTGCATTACAAAGACAGAAGAGTCCTGCACGAACACAGACGACACTTTATGGCATGTGCTCGATATTGTTTCAGGCTTGGGCCATGTTGAGGAGACAACTCGAGAAGCGTTTGTCCCGCAGTGGCTTAATTTTGACCGAGCCCACGGAATGGTCTTTGATAAAGGCTGCTACCCGGGTCAAGAAGTCATTGCCCGCATTCAGCATATCGGTAAGACCTCTCGTCGAATGTTTACGGCTGTTGCCAATGCTGTTTTAAATTTAGCTCCGAATGAAACCGTGTTGGTAGCCGATGAGCCGGCAACAATCGTTACGAGCCGAGTTTTAGGCGATCACACATTCGCTTTGGTGGTTTTGCCGGCAGAAACGCCTGCTGATACTGAACTTTCCATAAACGAAACGCCCTTTATCGTCACCCAACCCCCTTACGGGTTTTAAGCAACATTGCCTTTAGACACCAACGCCCGCAATTGCGGGCGCTGTTGTTTCTACAGACTAAACGTCCAAATTACTTCGTTTCCTGAACCTGAGGTTTGATACGACCTTCACGGATTTTGCCGCGATAAACACAGATTGCCGTATTGTTGGGGTTATAGACGATCGAGTAGTTAAAGTCGCAGTAGAAGGCTGGATTTCGGGTACCGATCACGTCACCTTCCTTGTATTGATTGCCAAGTGCTTCAATGATCGTGTCATTGTTCGTGCCCATACAGGTCAAGCCGGAAATGTCAGAGGCGACTCAGAGCAACCGCTCAATGCCAAGGCACCGGATGCAAGAGCGACAGCCAAAAGAATCTTTTTCATAATGTGTGGATGGCTAACAATAAAAAATGATGAGCGAGTTTAGCATAGCGCCTTACTCGCACGAAAAGAGCAACCCAAAGGATTGCTCTTTTGCTCATAAAACCGCTGAATGATTATTGGTTTTGTGCGGCTTTCTTTTGATCACCGGCTAAAACCACCGTGAGTTGATCACGCTTGACCATTTCACGGAAAGCGTCATTGACTTCTTGAAGCGTCATACGACGAATCTTTTCATCGCGTACGGCCGATTCACTCCAGTCGCTGTCTTCATCCATGAGTTCAACCCAAGTTGCGGCGACTAAAGCGTCTTGACTGCGATTGACGGCACGGTAGTCAATAAAGCCTTTCTTGGCTTCCTCGAGTTCTTCTTGAGTGAAACCCTCTTTGACGACGCGGTCAATTTCTTCATAAAGCGCCATTTCGGCCTTACGAAGGTTTTGCGGAGCAAGAATGGCTTGCATGCGCCAACTGGCGGCATTGCCAAAGCTCGGGATCAACACGGTGCTACCGGCCCCGTAGCTCAATCCTTCTTGTTGACGCAAGCGAATCATCAAACGATTGCTCAAACCGGTGCTACCGCCAAAGATCCAGTTGGCTAAGAGCATTGCATCGGCGTTGGCATCCTTTTTATTCTTCGCAAAGTCAAAGCGCGCCATGATGGTGGCATTTTCCTTATCAGGCGTATCAATAACGATGCGAGTGGCTGGCGTATCAAAGTGCTCACGCACAATGCGTTCGTACGTGACGTTAGATGCCTTGGCGGTAGCCATCTTTTCAATGGCATCCTTTACTGCTGCATCATCAAAATCTCCCACAACGGCCACTTGACCACGGGCAAGACCGAACTGATCACGGTAAAAGGCCTTCACATCTTCCAAAGTCGTCGCATCGATCGCTGCCTTTAATTGCGCATTCGTTAAACGGTAGCGCGGATCAGACTCAGGATAACGGTTAAAGTGTTCCGTTAATGCATCATTAGCAAGCACTCGCGGATCATCCAAGCGGCTGGCAATGGCGTTCGAAAGTTCCGTCTTTAATTCCGTGAACTCTTTTTCATCCATTGCGGCATCAGTCCACAATTGCGTCATCAAAGCCAGTGCTTCGGGCAAGTGTTCACGAGTCGTCGTAAATTGACCCACATCGCCTTCAATTTGTAAGCGCGTGAAGGCATCATGGATTTGCTCGCGGCTCATGGTGCTCGTACCACGCTCAAACATGGCATTCATCAGCATGGCGATGGCGCGTTTGCCAGAGCGGCTTTCAAGATTGCCGTATTGGAACTTGCTACGCACCACAACCGTTTGACCGCGGGTTTGCTTAGGCAACAAGGCCGCTTCAAGCGTACCTGTTTCAAAGTACTTCGTGCGAGCATTCAAATTGGCAGGACTCGAATCAAAGTGCTCCGTTTGCTCGCCTTCGGTCTTAAAGGTGTAGCTCTTTAACACATCGTCCAAAGTGGGCGCAGGTGTGAACTGGGCTCGTTGCGGTTTATCATCGGGCAAGAACATCCCCACCACACGATTATCACGAACCATAAAGCGGTTCCAGGCAGCAGTGACCGCTTCAGGCGTCATTTTTTCCCACGCATCGCGATGGATAAAGAACAAACGCCAGTCGCCCAAGGCGATGAAGTCAGAGATATCGACACCAAACGTCTCGGGATCAGCAAACGTGCGCTCATAAAGGGTCTTTTCTTCACGGGCCATCGTCAAAAGTTCTTGCTCGGTCAAGGGTTGCGTATCCAAACCCTCTTCGATCGTCTTAATTAAGACATCACGGGCCTTTTCATGGTCACCGTCTTTAGGCAACAAGGCGCCGAACATAGCAAAGCCCGGCGCATAACCCGGAATAGGCCAAGCAAAGACTTGGGTGGCGATACCGGTTTCAACCAGTGCTTTATGCAAGCGTCCGCGAGGCGTATCACCAAAGACATCGGCCGCTAAATTAATATACTGAGCATCGGCGTGTAAGGCAGACGGAATGCGATAGGCCACAGCCACCACCTTGGCTTCGCCGGCTCGACGGATTTCAAAAGAGCGCGGGCCATCGGCCACGGGCTCTTCGGTCCACTCACCGGGCAATTCACGTGTGGGCTTCGGAATGCTCGAGAAAATCTTTTCAATTTTTTCAATCGTCTCTTTTTCATCAATCATGCCCGAGACCGTTAACACGGCATTATCGGGTTGATAGTAACGATGGTAGAACGCTTGAAGGTTTTCGATCTTAACGTTTTCAATATCGCTTCTTGCCCCGATCGTGCTATTGCCATAGTTATGCCAGTCAAAAAGCACCGACTGCATGCGTTTGAGCAACACACTCGTGGGATTATTTTCACCCATCTCAAACTCGTTTCTCACGACCGTCATTTCGGTATCAAGGTCGCTTTTGGCGATAAAGGAATTGGTCATGGCGTCGGCCATCCAACCCAACGCCCAGTCGAGGTTATCTTCAACCGCATTAAAGGAGACAAAATAATTCGTGCGGTCCAACCACGTGGAGCCGTTCATGCGAAAACCGCGGCGCGTAAATTCCTTTGTGGGCTCGGGATAGTTCTTCGAGCCCTTAAACATCAAGTGTTCCAATAAGTGCGCCATCCCCGTCTCGCCATAGCCTTCGTGGCGAGAGCCTACGAGGTAGGTCATGTTGACGGTCACGGTCGGCTTGCCCGAATCCGGGAAAAGCACAACACGAAGGCCATTGGGCAATTGATATTGCGTCACGCCTTCAACCGTGAACATTTTTTGAGCTTTTACTTCAGCCTGAGAACTTTGTTGCGTTTCAGTCATAGGGACTTGAGTTTCCTTTTGAGGCCATACCGCCCAAGCGCCTGCAGCCACAACGGCCACAGCGACAACGGCAAGCCATACAGACTTGTGATTCATAAATACATAGACGCTCAACTTTACGCGTATCGCTACGCGTTAGTCAACGCATCGTCTCCTTTTTACTGTTGACGATAATGCCAACAGTGTATCGTGTTTGAGCCACTAGATATTGCAGATCACAAAGAAAATGTTTCTGAGTTTTGCGGTTTTCTCACAAATTGCCGCGCTTTAGGTTATAGTGTGCGACATTGATTTTATTCGGTTTAGTACACTGAACTGACCCATTAGAAAGTCGCCACTGTGAAAACTCTTTTTGACCTACTGCCCGTTATCTGCTTTTTCGTCACCTTTAAGCTTGCGAGCTTATACGAAAATTCACTGACCGCAATCCTGCCCATTGCTCCTGACTTAATCCCTATCGTCTCGGCAACGGCTGTGATCATCATCGCTTCACTTTTACAGATGGGCTACATCTATGCCAAAGGTGAAAAACCGGGCAAAATGGCCGTATTTTCAACGCTTTTAGTCGTCATCTTCGGTTTGATGACGATTGCGTTTCAAAACCCGGTCTTCATTCAATGGAAACCGACTCTGCTGTATTGGCTCTTTGCGGCGATCCTACTTGTCGGACGTTTTAAGGGCAAGACATATATTAAAAGTGTATTTGTCGGGATGACGATGCCTGAGAACGTATGGAAAACGGTCGAGAACTGTTGTTTAGGATTTTTAATTGCCGTGGGCTTTTTAAATCTCTTTGTGGCTTACACTTTTTCCATGGACACGTGGGTCGATTTTAAACTCTTTGGGTTATTGGGATTGACACTTCTTTTTACAATTGGTTTGGGTGTCTATATCGCCAAATATGCCGAAGTGGCGCAAAATACGAAAGATCAACACTAACTTTGTTCTCTGAAGGATAGACAACAATGAAACAGAAAGCTTTAGTAGCCGGTCTGACCTTGGCCTTGGCTAGTGCCGTGGCTTTTGCCGCACCGTCTGCCGTGACCGTTAACGGAAAGACCATCTCGGCGCAAGCCCAAGAAAAGGTCATCCAACAAATCGTCAAGAACGGTCAAAAGCGTACGCCTGAACTCGAAATGCAAGTGCGTAATCAACTCATTCAGAAGGAAGTGCTCTTACAAGAAGCCAACCGTCTGAAGTTGGCTAACCGCGCTGAAGTGCGCGATGCTATCAACAACGCCCGTGACACGGTGTTGATCAATGCTTTGGTTGCTGACTACGCCAAGAAGAACCCGGTTAAAGACGCCGATGTGAAGAAGTTCTACGAAGAACAAAAGAAAGCCTACGGCGACAAGGAATACAAAGTGAGCTTGATTTCCGTGAAGACGGAAGCCGAAGCTAAGAAAGTCATCGACAGCTTAAAGGACGGTGACAAGTTCGCCACGGTCGCGAAGAAGTACTCGCTTGACAAGAACACCAAGGACAAAGGTGGACAATTGGATGGCTGGAACTCTTCGGCTAACTTCCCGCAACCCTTGGCCGTTGCCGTTCGCGCCTTGGATGAAGGCGACTTCACCGAAGTCCCCGTTCGTGTCAACAACGGTTACTTCATCTTGCGTGTGGATGACACTCGTAAGGCCGAACTCTTCCCGACCTATGAAAAGAGCAAGGATCACTACAAGAACATGTTGACGCAAATTAACGTCAATAAGCAAATTCAAAAGTTAAACGAAAAAGCCAATATCAAGATCGGCAAATAATCGTTTAGCCTAGTAGTGCTCAATACGAACCCCGCTTCAAGCGGGGTTCTTTGTATCTGGCAATGAGTGCTTAATGCGAGATTACCGATCAAAGCGCTGTTGTCCGACACCAAGAGCAGTCAATAACGCAAGCGTCTGGAATGTCCCGACAATCATCAGTGCCAGAGAGAAATACCCCGCATCCAATAAGGGACCTGCAATCAAAGGCGACAATGTTTGCCCTACGTCCATCCCGCAGTACGTAAACCCAAAGACGCGACCGAAGCTACTGGTTCCCAAAAACTTCATGCACGTGCCCCGAATCAGCAAATCTCGAGAAGGGGTAGCGACACCGACACCAAAACCCATCAAGCACATCAAGGGCAACACGGCCCAGCCACCGAAGACTTGGGTGGCAAGCAAAATTGCACAAGCTGCCGACAGTGCCATACTGACAGCCACCACCCTATCGCTTCTCGGGAAACTCTTTGCAACCCAAGCGCCGGACAAAATCCCTGCAATCGAGCCCACGATGTAACTTGTTAAGCTCGTTGTGGCAATTTCTAGCCCTAATTCATACGTGGCATTAAAGATGGATGGGGCGAAGTTTTGCAATATGCCAAATGCAAAGGAATTGCAAAAGAAAAAGAAGAAACAGAGCCAAACGGCCAAAATCTTCAAAAAGGCAAAGGAGCCGGCCCCTTGAGCTTTTTCCTCTACCGCGGCCTCTTCTTGCGTAAGCTCTCCCTTCGCATCAAACAAATGACGATTGATGATAAGTACGAGTAAAACGACTAAAGCCATCACGCCTGAAGTTGCCGCTGCCAATCGCCACTCACCGGTTAGTGTCACAACCGTCATCATGGTCAAAGGTGCCAAAGCCCAACCGATGTTAGCAACGACCGAATGAATGGAGAAAGCAAAAGGCAAACGTTCCTGAGAAACCGAACGATTGATGATGGCGTAATCGGCCGGATGAAACACACAATTGCCTAAGCCGGCAATGGCTGAGGCCGGAAACAGCATCCAATAGTCTGTCGCCACTGAGAAAAGAAAACCGGCAACCATCAACAGAGCCACACCACCCAGCAAACACACCTTCGGGCCCATACGGTCGACAACAAAGCCGCTTGCCGCCTGCCCGACCGAGCTCGTAATGAAAAAGATGGTCATCACCGCGCCCATCTGGGCAAACGTTAAGCCCAGATCCGGCATGATCCAGGGAAATAGTGGTGGGAGAACTAAGTGGAAAAAGTGCGATAAGCCATGCGCAACGCCCAATAGCGTAATTAGTAATATGTCCTGTTTTTTGATAGCATCTGACATGGCTTACTCCTTGAAAAATCTGAGTCTTAGCCGGCTTTCCACAACAGCGTAGAGATGGCAAGCAACAAGAAAATGAGTGCGCTTGTCTTATTAAGGATAGTCTGAACTCGCGGATTGCGCAAACGATCCGCTAACGTTCCGGCACCCCAAGCAACGGCTGAAAAGACCACCAATGTGCAGACTAAAAACGTCATGCCCATAATGAGCATTTGCACCATTACTTGATGTTCACTGGAGCCCGGGATAATAAACTGCGGGAAAAATGCCAAAAAGAAAATGAGCACTTTGGGATTGGTGATATTCATCAAAATGCCACGTCGCCAAAGTTGAAAATCTGTCAATCGAGGACCTTTTTCTTTAACTTCCCCGTCTTGACCGACAGGAGCTCGCCATGCGCCCCAAGCTAAGTAGAGCAAATACGCAGCACCGCACAATTGAATGATCATCAAAAGTGTAGGCGAAGCCGCCACGACTGCCGCCACACCAAAAGCCGCCAAAAGCGTTTGAATGAAAACGCCGACACAAAGGCCGAGCGTCACAAAGATGCCGGCACGAGCGCCGTACATGGCCGATTGCAGTAAAACGAACAAGTTATCCGGACCGGGCGCTACAGCCAACACGGCCGCCGCCACCGTAAAACTCACCCAAAGATCAAAAGGCATGATTTAACCCAGTCACAAAAGAAGAAGGTCTGCAAGCACTATGCATCGCAGACCCTCGCTGTGGCAAGGCGCCGATCATGGCGCCTGCACTTTAATTAACCGACAAAGCGTCGTGCGTTACGGAACATACGCATCCAGGGACTAAACTCACCCAAGCGTTCATCGGCCCAACTCAACTGTACCGCACGGTGTGAGCGCTCCGGATGCGGCATCATGATGGTAAAGCGTCCGTCAGGCGTGGTCACGGAAGTAATACCGCCCTTAGAGCCATTGGGGTTAAAGGGATAAGTTTCCGTGGGACGACCGGCCCAATCAACGTAGCGAGCTGCAACCGTTGCGAGCGCTGCGTCTTCGGGCTTAATCCACTCCACGCGGCCTTCACCGTGAGAGTTAACGATCGGAGCCATGGTGCCTGCCATGCCATCGAAGAAAATCGAAGGCGAGGGCATCACTTCCACTTGCACCAGACGGGCTTCAAACTGTTCGCTCAAGTTACGAACAAAGTTCGGCCAATGCGATGCTCCAGGGATGATATTACGCAAATGGCTCATCATTTGACAACCGTTACAAATCCCTAAGGTAAACGTATCAGTGCGGTTGAAGAACGCACCGAACATATCGACCATTTGGGGATTGCGAAGGATGGTTGTGGCCCAACCGCCACCGGCTCCCAAGACATCACCGTAGGAGAAGCCACCGCAAGCGGCCAACCCAGTGAAGTCCCTCAAGTCCGTACGACCGGTTAAAAGATCGGTCATGTGAACGTCAAGCGCTTCAAAACCTGCACGCGTAAAGGCAGCAGCCATTTCCGTTTGGCTATTGACCCCCTGCTCGCGCAAAATCGCCACACGCGGTTTTGCCCCAGTTGCAATAAAGGGCGCAGCGATGTCCTCTTCGGTGTCAAACGTTGCCTTAACGAATAAGCCCGTGTCGTCATCGCGATCACAACGAGCATATTCTTCATCAGCGCATGCCGGATTGTCACGCATGCGGGCAATTTGCCAACTCACTTCGGTCCAAGCCTTTTGCAACGTAGCGCGGCGGCCTTCGTAAACTGTCTCTCCATGAGCCGTGATTAGTAGCGTCTGGTCTTCTGTCACTTCACCAATGAAGTGTGCACAATGAGACAAGCCTGCGCGCTTGACAGCAGCCACCACTTCATCGACTCGATCAGCACGAATTTGAAGAACGGCACCCAACTCTTCATTAAAGAGCGGCGCAATCACATCCTCGATCTTCGCAGAAGCGGCCAAGGAATCAAGCGTGAGCTTCACGCCGCAGTGACCTGCAAACATCATTTCTGCAACGGTTGCCAATAAGCCACCGTCAGCTCGGTCATGGTAAGACAACACGCAACCGGCAAGCGTGAGCTTACGTACAAGCTTCACAAATGCCTTTAATTTCGCGGCATCCTCCATATCGGGCGTTGTTTGACCGAATTGTTGCGTCACTTGCGAGAGGATGCTACCGCCCATGCGGTTTTTGCCTTCGCCCAAGTCAATGGCCACTAGCACACTGGCAATATCCGTACGCAATTGTGGCGTAAGCGAAATACGAACATCACGCACGGCTGCGGCGGCAGAGACGATCAAAGACACAGGAGACGTCACCGACTTCTTCGCACCGTTATCTTCCCACGTCGTCTTCATCGACAACGAGTCTTTACCCACCGGGATAGAAATGCCCAAATCTTGGCAGAAACGGCTTGCGGCAGAAACTGCATCATAGAGCTTGGCGTCTTCACCTTCGGTACCGCAAGCGGCCATCCAGTTAGCGGACAATTTCACCGTATCGAGTTCAATATCGGCACTGGCAATATTGGTGATGGCTTCACCGATTGCCATACGGCTTGCTGCTGCCGCATTGGAAATGGCCAAAGGCGTTCTTTCGCCCATACTCATCGCTTCACCGCGATGCGTCTTAAAGCCTAAGTTCGTAACGGCAGCATCGGCCACCGGCACTTGCCACGGACCAACCATTTGATCACGATGCACAAGGCCGCCCACCGTGCGGTCGCCGATCGTGATTAAGAAATTCTTGCTAGCGACCGTCGGATGACGAAGCACATCTTCAACAGCTCGATTCAGATCAATGCCTTCGGCACTAAATTCAGGCAAAGCAACGTTTGCATGCGTGACCTTGCGATGCATGCGAGGAGCCTTACCCAAGAGCACTTCCATGGGCATATCAACGGCAGGCTCTTCACCTTCTGCGCGAGCGACGACCAAATTGTCATCGGCGCTGATAGCTCCCAAGACTGCGTACGGACAACGTTCACGACGGCAAAGTTCATCGAAAAGTTCCAAAGATTCCGGTGCAATGGCAATCGAGTAACGTTCTTGGCTTTCGTTACACCAAATTTCCAAGGGACTCATGCCACTTTCTTCAACGGGTACCTTGGTCAAATCCAAATGAGCGCCGTGACCTGAAAGGTCTGCTAATTCCGGCATAGCATTCGACAAGCCACCGGCACCTACGTCATGAATGGCCAAAATTGGGTTCTTGTCACCAGCTGCCCAGCAACGGTCGATAACTTCTTGAGCACGGCGTTCCATTTCGGGGTTGCCGCGTTGAACGCTATCAAAGTCGAGTGCTTCAGAGTTGGTACCGGTCGTCATGGAACTTGCGGCACCGCCACCCAAACCGATACGCATGCCCGGCCCGCCTAAGCTGATTAACAAAGTGCCGGGAGGCAATGCCGTCTTGTGCGTTTGATCGTGACGGATGTTACCGATACCGCCCGCCAACATAATAGGCTTATGGTAACCGTAACGCTTACCACCAACGTTGGCTTCAAACACACGGAAGTAACCCAAAACGTTCGGGCGACCGAATTCATTATTAAATGCGGCGGCGCCCAAAGGACCGTCAGTCATAATGCTCTTAGCGTTGGCAATACGGGTGGGATAGCCGTAGGGCGCTTCGGATGCATCACCGGCAACGGTCACATCCTTATCCGTTTCCCAACCTTGAGGAGCATCGGGCAATTGCAAAGAAGACACTGTGAAGCCACAAAGGCCGGCTTTAGGACGTGCACCACGGCCGGTTGCGCCTTCGTCTCGAATTTCACCACCCGAGCCCGTAGAAGCTCCGGGGAACGGAGAGATCGCGGTCGGATGGTTATGGGTTTCGACCTTAAAGACCGTGTGCGTGAGTTCTTTTTCTTCAGTATAGACTTGACCGAAGGCCTTTCCATCGGGCGTTCTCGTATACAGACGCTCGACTTCTGCGCCTTCAAAGATCGCAGCATTGTCCGAATAAGCCACAACCGTTGCCTTGGGTTGGGCCTTATGCGTTTCGCGAATCATGCCAAAAAGCGTCTGATCCTTATCTTCACCATCGATCGTCCACTTGGCATTGAAAATCTTATGACGGCAGTGTTCGGAATTGGCCTGAGCAAACATCATCAATTCCACATCCGTGGGATTGCGGCCGGCCTTCGTGAAGGCTTCAGTCAAATAATCGATTTCATCATCGCTCATGGCCAACCCCATCGAAAGGTTGGCATCGGCTAAGGCTTGTCGACCTTGGCCCAAAAGATCCACCGTGACCATGGGTTTGCCGGGCAACTCTTCAAAAACCACCTCAGCGCTTACACCACTGTCGACCACACTTTCGGTCATGCGATCGTGCAGGCAGGCAGCGACTTGCGTCAAAACCGTGGTCTCGGGCACCGCACCGCCGAAATCGATGTTATAGAGCGTACCGCGTTCAATACGCAAAACGGCATCAAGACCGCAATTATTAGCAATGTCGGTGGCTTTACTGGCCCAGGGACTGATTGTTCCCAGGCGCGGAATCACCATAAAAGCCGCATCGGCTTTGGCATCGGCAGTCTCAAACCCATAATGTAAGAGCGCCTGAAGGCGCTCGTTTTCATCATCGGTTAAGGCACGTGCAGTGTGCACAAAATGCACAAAACGGCCCGAGACAGCACGTGCTGCAGGCGCAACCGCTTGAATGCCCTTTAAAAGGCGGGCTGCGCGAAAATCAGACAAAGCGCTTGTTGCCGTTAAGCTAAACATCGTTTCGGTATTGGACATGGCCGAGACAATCCTCTAAGAAAAAAGCAAAAATCAACAAAATCAAACCTGATAATTATAAAGTCCAATTCGTGGCAATGTACTGATTTTTCTAGCTTAGCGCCCCTTTTTTAGCTTCAAAGAAAGATACCTCGACGAGTCTGAGAATCTTGTCAAACCAATCGTTTTTCTCAAGCGATTTCCCTGCCGTTTGTTTACAATGCGATTGTTTAAGTTGTTAGCTGTTTTGGAGCCTCTATCATCATGTCAACCACGCTTTTGACTTTGGAAGAGTTAGCTGAACTCGAAGAGCGTCAATCCCACATTCTGCCCGCCGGTACCTTGATGGATCGTGCAGGCTTTGTTGCTGCCAACTGGATCGATGATCAATGCGATGCCGCAAGCATCATTGTGATTTTGTGCGGTCCGGGCAATAACGGCGGAGACGGTTATACAGCGGCCCTTCACTTAAAAAGCCGCGGTCACCGAGTAATCTGTGTCACGGTGGGTTGCACGAAGCCCAAGACAGAAGATGCGTTGCGTGCCTATAACCGCTGGATTGAAAAAGGCGGTGAAGTCATTGATGATCCGTACATGGCTCCCAAAGCTGATGTGGTGGTCGACGCGATGCTTGGCGTGGGTATTCAAAAAGCCATTTCGGGCGACTTTATTGATGCAGTACTCTGGTTTAACGAACGTCAAGCGCTTCACATGGCCATTGACATCCCCACGGGGCTTGATGCCGAACGCGGCAACTGGGTCGGCGGCATTAAAGGTTGCATGGCTGACATGACGCTTAACTTAATCAGTGCTAAGGCCGGTTGCTTTATGAATGACGGTAAGGATGCAAGCGGCATGGTGACACTGTCTGAACTGGATGTCTCCGTTCCCCTTTCCTCTTTAAGCCTCATCGACACGGATGACTTCAAGCACATTTTGGAGCTTCGCAAGTATCACTCTCACAAAGGAACCTACGGTCATTGTGTTGTGATCGGTGGTGATAAAGGTAAAGTAGGCGCTGCATTATTAGCAGCTCGCTCGGCGTTAAAGCTTGGTGCAGGTTCGGTCACGGTTCAATTGTTAGCCCAAGGCGCTCCCCTCTACGATCCGGCTCAACCCGAATTGATGATTACCGATGATGACGTTGATCTCTCGACGGCCGATGCCATCATCATCGGTTGCGGTATGGGATTCTCTGATCGCGCACGACGTCGTCTTCAAGAGGCTATTGCCACCAACGTGCCTTTAATCATTGATGCTGATGCTTTGGTCATGATCTCTCAAGACCAAGCGCTTGAAGATAAGGTTTTGGCCCGTAAAGCTCACACAGTGTTGACGCCTCATCCTGGCGAAGCCGCCAAGATGCTTCATCGTGACGTCAAGAGCATTCAGGCCGATCGCGTCACAAGCGCTCGCGAACTCTCGCTTCAGACCGGTGCAATTGTCGTCCTTAAAGGAACCGGAACTGTGGTTACGCTCCGTAGCTCTCGCTCTTGGATTAATCCGACGGGCAATGCCTGTTTGGCAACGGCTGGTTCCGGCGACGTCTTAGCGGGCATGATCGGTGCTTTCTTTGCTCAACAATTTGATATGGTGAGCGCTACCTTGGGTGCTGTATGGCTTCATGGCGAATCTGTCCGTGCCCGCAATAGCGGCATCGTTGCGATGGACATCTGTGATCGTGCTTCCCGCGCATTGGAAATTCTGCGCTGGGGCGGCAATCCTGATGATCTCGTTGATCCGTATGATGAAAGCGAATTTGTGCTCGATGAAGACGGTCCTGGCGAAGCCATTGCTCGCACAATGGGTTCTGAAGAACCTTAAGAGCTCGGTTCGATTCACAGCGGGACCTTCGGGTCCCGTTTGTTTCTGAGAGCCTAAATCCAAAAATTAAGCCCGGATAAACCGGGCTCAATTTTAGGATCTTTGTTGACGATTATTGGACATCGTCTTCAGCGGGTTGATACCCGGGTTTGTATTCATCCTTGAGGATTTCAACACCGAATTTATTTTCCAAGGCGTTCATGAAAGCGGCTTGTTCAGCGTTGGAATAAAGCTGAGCAAGTTCAGCCTTACGCATGGCCAGCTGTTCAGGAGCTGCTTGAACCTTCTTGGCACTTTGCACGTTAATGACCGTGTAGTTGCCATTTCGCGTTTGGACACCGGTAAAGCTCGGCAATTTGTCAGCTTGAGGACGCAGAGCGGCGGTGACCACTTCGTAGGTGTACTCACCGGGATTTTCGCGAGACAGCGTCGAAACCTTGCCAAAGCTGCGGTCAATCTTTTCACCCTTTTGCAACTTCGCAAGCAAAGCCTCGCCTTCGGCCTTGGCTGCTTGGGCTGCCTTGGTGTTCGTTAAAGCCGTCTTGATATTGCCCTTGACCTTATCCAAGGGCTCAACCGTTTGCGGACGATGATTGGTCACACGAGCAGCCAAAAGTGTATTGGCAGCAATTTCAATGGCGTTCGTATTGCGCTTATCTTGCAACACATCAAAGCTAAAGAGCGCTTCAACCACATTGGGGTTGATGATCGCGTCTTCATGATTGCGCGTAATACCGGTGGCTTTTTGCACCGTGAGTTTGAACTGTTCTACCACCGGAGCAAGCGATTCGCTTTGTTCATAAACCATGTTGGAGAACGTTTCAGCATCTTCGGCAAACATACGAACGGCAGCTTCTTGACGGTAAAGCGTTTCGATTTCACCGCGCACTTCAGCCAACGGACGAGCTTTTGCGGCCTTAATGTCATCGATGCGAATGATGTGATAACCGAAATCGGTCTTCACGGGAGCCACTAAGTCACCCTTCTTGCCGGCAAATACGGCACGGTCAAACTCAGGCACCATCATGCCTTGGCGGAAAAAGCCCAAGTCACCGCCTTCACGAGCGCTACCCGGGTCAGCTGAGTGCTTACGAGCCAAAGAAGCAAATTGCTTCGGATCGGCTTGAAGTTTGGCATAGAGTTCATCGGCTTCTTTCTTTGCGGCAGCCTCGTCCTTGTCAGCATCAATAGCAATCAAGATGTGAGAAGCACGGCGTTCTTCAGGAATGGAGAAGCGTTGCAAATTTTGTTCATAGAAACCACGAACGTCGTCTTCGGAAACCGGTATGTCTTTGTAGACTGCGGGCGAAAGCACGACGTATTCAATATCAACCGTTTCAGGCACATTGAAAAGCGATTGATGTTGTTTGTAGTAATCGGCGACCTCTTCATCGGTCACCTTCACCGATTTCTTAAAGGAGTCAGCGGCAATTTCAAACGTGCGCACAGTGCGTTGCTCGGTCAAGAGGTCATGGATGCGCTGAGCCATGGCGTTAGAGGCAATCGTTGTTTGCGACACAGAGCTCAAAAGCAATTGGCGAGAAAGGTCGCCTCGCAATTCGTAGACGAACTGTTGATCAGACTTGCCCATCGAAGCCAAGAAACGTTCATAAAGCTCCGTTGAGAACTGACCGTTTTGTTGGAAAGCAGGCGCTTGCTTAATGAGGTTAATCGCATCGGCTTCAGACACGCTGATGTACTCAGAGGCCAATTCCAACGCCAAAGCACGATCGCTGATCATCGAAGCCAAAATTTGAGCACGGGCCTCAGGCGTATCCAACATATCAGCTTTGAAGCTTTGCCCCATTTGGCGGCGGAAATTATCGAGGTATTGGCGCTTGGCATTGTCAAATTCCATCACTGTGATCGAAGTATCGCCCACGGTGGCAATGTCATTTTCGGAATCGGACATTCGGTTATAGCTGTAAATACCGGTCACCACGAAAGACGGGATGATGAAAATCATAGCGATGAGCATCATCCAACGCTTATGCGTACGAAAAGCCTGAAGCATTCTTAATCCTAAAAATAAATAAAACAGTTAACAGGGTCTGAAAATCAACCCGGTCAAAATCTCTGTAATGATAGCAATAGAGAGGAAAAAACGGCAGAAAAAACAAAGAAAGGTAACGCTTGAAAACAAAAAAGACGGAACAAAATCCGTCTTCAGAGTGACTGGCGGAGTGGACGGGACTCGAACCCGCGACCCCCGGCGTGACAGGCCGGTATTCTAACCAACTGAACTACCACTCCACGCGAAAGTCAGAATGAGAATTGTACGGTTTTTGCGGCTAATTGCAAACTTTGCGGCGCCAAACGCTCTGATCATTGCAAGAAAATCGACAGAAAACGAGCGACAAAAAATCGTCAATCGTCAGAGAGTCAGGATTAAGAAGAAAAGTGTTGGCGGAGTGGACGGGACTCGAACCCGCGACCCCCGGCGTGACAGGCCGGTAT
>ERZ791802.1030-NODE-1030-length-23822-cov-10.928767_pt1 | contig 23822 bp, 19 predicted proteins | sample MGYA00510308_ERZ791802 | MGnify/ENA primary metagenome ERZ791802 (study PRJEB30046, sample SAMN00792028) | human gut metagenome | study: EMG produced TPA metagenomics assembly of the A metagenome-wide association study of gut microbiota in type 2...
TCTTCTTTATGATTGTAACAACAATGCGCGAGGTAACATTAAAGGTACAGTTTACACTTCCGGTAGGTACTGAACTCGAAAAACTGGAGAAGAAATCGCTGGTAACATTCATTTATGTGGGTGAACCGACTCAGGAATATCGTGCGAAAATGGGTACTGAAAGTCGTATTCAGCTCAACGACAGCTATGCTGAAGTTGGTGAAGTACAAGACTTCATTTTCCAGGAACGTGCTAGTATGAATGAGGGGGATGCAGCTAAAATGACTGTGTCTCTGAAAGTAGACCAAAAGACTAAGATGGGTATTATTACTGACGTAAAAAATGCTCTTAGAAAATCTTACGCTTTGAAGATTAACTATTCTGCTACTAAACGTGGTGAGAAATAATTAGTTAATTCAATATATTAAAGAAAGGGCTTCCAAAATGATTTGGAAGCCCTTTCTTTATTTAGGAATATCCCTATTTTAGCTATTTCTACTACTAATAAGGCTTTTACTACTGCTGCTCTGCTAATAATATCCTTTATTTTCTTTTATTCTTTTACTCCGTAAACGATTGTGTGAAGTTTCTTCTTTATCATTTCGTAGTCTTTATCCGGGTTGAGGTTGCCGTGTACCATTAGATACATAGGCAGGAAATCGTCTCCCGGCTTGTAAGGCGGTTGGTAATAGTCTTTTTCCCACAAAACGAAACCCTGACGTTGATAGAATCCGATTCGGCGTTTTGCCATCTCCTCTACCGGGCGTTCCACTTCGAGTACAATCGGTTGCTTCAAGTAGTTGCACAAGTATTCGAGGGTGCGTTTTCCATATCCGCCGTTTCGCAGGGCAGGGTTGGTTGCGAAGTGCTCTACGTAGTAGAAGCTGTCAAAGTCCCAGTAAGTGATAAAGCCGATAGGCAGGTCATCATCAAAGATGATATTATTGTAAAAGTTACCTGTGCGGTCAGTGTACTCACGTAGTTGGTCTAACTCACGGTATTCTTCCGGTGGAAATGCATCGATAAGTAACTCTTCCATAAACTTGTAATGCTGGAAATCCGATGTACTAATCGGCTGAAATCTAATCATACGGTTTGGGTTTTAAGTTTGTACTAATAGTGTATTCTTTATATTGATATTATATTTTGTACCCTTTTGTATCCATATAACCTTTAAGGGATATAGAATTCAATCACGCGGCGGATGGCGCGTTGGCAAACCGGACAGAATTCCGGGTAACCGTTTGTTCTCATACGACAGTCGTAGGCAGGACGATAGATGCCTTTGGCTGAGTATCCGCCTCCTTCATAGACTCCTACCGGATATTTTTTCCTTTCGGCGGTAGGGGTAGGGATGGGAGTACCTTTGATGAGCATATTTTCCCACTTGGAAGCGAAATCTATGCGTGTCGAGATATTCTGTTCCCATGGTTCAATATCCAGTGGATAGGTATCTGTCATTGTGTCGTCCTCATAGAAATACTCGTCGGCTAATCCTGCAAAGCTGTGCCCGAACTCGTGTACCACTACGGGCTTGAACATCGGATGATGGGCAGTAGTCAGCGTATACGAATTATAAATACCGCCACCACCGTATACGTCAGTGTTGGCGAGAATAATAATGTGTTCGTAAGGGATGCCGGCTAAGGCGTTATGGATAGATTTTACCCGGCTGGTAGTCAGGTAACGATCCGAATAGAAAGTATCGAAATGAGAGTGTACGGCCGTTTGTTTCCATTGGTTTTCGCGGGGCACACTGACGCCATTGTCCGTAGACGGACTGGCAACGGCAATGATATTGAACTTATCTTTCATGGATCGGAACGGTTCATGTGAAAACAGGCTTTCACAAGCGTTTTGCGCATCCTGATAGAACAAGTCCATTTCCTTCCCGGTATATCCTTCAGCAAGGATGGCGATGTCGATACATTCTTTCTCGTTGCCACTTTGGAGCATATAGCGATGCGGAGTGACGTGTGACACTCCCCGTTTATGAATCAGGATATCGTCAGGGCGGACTATATGCTTGTAGCTGGCCATCACTTCCCTGCGCGGAGAATACAGGACGATTTCCACTTCTACCGGTTGTTTGGGATAGGGCAGAAGAAAACTGTTTTCGAATCCCTTTGCCGTTTCTTTGGCTTCGTCCGTGGTAAGCCATTCCTGAAACAGGGAAGAGAAGGAAGTCTTGTAGATGCACTGTTTGGTAGCAAGGTCTTTCACGATGATTTGACCATTGCCTTCCAGTGGGAGTTCGGATAAATGATGCTGGCGACCTGCCCAGGAAGGAAGTTGTGACAGTTCGTCGAGATAGATAGCCTGTTGCCTGGCATCTCCGGTGAAGATGTAGTCCACCCGCAATGTTTTGTCTTGAAAATAATCGGCAAAGTTCTGTGCATAACCTTCCACAAAAGTGAAGAAAAATAGGACAATACAGCAAAATAGTTTCATATAAATGGTATATTTATGTTTTTTGCAAAGATACAAACTATTGTTGATTTAACTGCTTCGTATAAATAAAAGTAATAGTTTATAGCATTTGTTGCCGGAAAATCGCTAACTTTGCACAAAAGATTCACTGATTAAAACAATTTGATTTAAGAAATGGGACATCATCAATTAGATACGCTGGATGAACAAATACTGAAACTGATTGCCGGCAATGCACGTATTCCTTTTTTGGAAGTGGCGAGAGCTTGTAATGTTTCCGGTGCCGCGATTCATCAACGTATTCAAAAACTAACTAACTTAGGGATACTCAAAGGTTCAGAATATGTCATTGACCCCGAAAAAATAGGATATGAAACTTGTGCTTACATCGGTATCTATCTGAAAGATCCCGAATCCTTTGATTCGGTAACAAAGGCTTTGGAAGCTATTCCCGAAGTAGTGGAATGTCATTTCACTACCGGAAAATATGATATGTTCATCAAGATTTACGCAAAGAATAACCACCACTTGTTGAGTGTTATCCATGATAAATTGCAACCACTGGGATTGGCGCGTACAGAAACGTTAATCTCCTTCCACGAAGCCATTAAGAGGCAGATGCCTATCATGGTCGAGGTGGACGAGGAAGATTAATTTATCTCACTTTCTTACGTAATCTACAAAGGCATAGGAGCAGAGATGTTTCTCATCCGCAGGGTGAGCTTCTCTGCTTTTTTCTTGCCAACTCTCCGAAGAAACTTCAGGGAAATATACGTCGGCTTCGGGAGCAGTGCTGTCTATCTCTGTCAGGCAGAGTTCGTCAGCAAAAGGAAGTGCTTGCCGATAAATGCTTGCACCGCCGATTATATACACATGTTCCTCTTCTTTGCAGCTTTGCAAGGCCGTTTCAAGCGACGGGAATACTTCTGCACCGGGACATTCCGTAGCCGGATTAGAAGACAGTACAACGTTTCTGCGATTGGGCAACGCGCCTTTCGGTAGAGATTCGAAAGTCTTGCGGCCCATTATAATTGTATTTCCGGTAGTCAACGCCTTGAAACGCTTCAAGTCGTTGGGCAGCCAAAAAAGAAGTTTATTCTGAAAGCCTATTGCCATATGCTGGTCTATGGCGGCGATAATGGATACTTTACTCATAGGAATTATACGGCTACTACTCCTGCGATATGCGGATGCGGGTCATAATTTACTAATTCAAAGTCCTCAAATTTGAAATCAAAGATACTTTTCACATCCGGGTTGATTTTCATTTGTGGCAGCGGGCGAGGTTCACGCGACAGTTGCAGTTTCACCTGTTCCAGGTGGTTCAGGTAGATGTGGGCATCACCGAACGTATGAACAAAGTCACCTGCTTTCAATCCCGTTACTTGCGCCATCATTTGCAATAACAATGCATAAGAAGCGATGTTGAAAGGAACGCCGAGGAAGATATCGGCACTGCGTTGGTAAAGTTGCAGGCTCAATCGTCCGTCTGCTACGTAGAACTGGAAGAAAGCATGGCAGGGCGGGAGATTCATCTTGTTCAGGTCTGCCACGTTCCAGGCACTCACGATGATACGGCGTGAATCCGGGTTATGCTTGATTGTCTCTACCACTTCGCTGATTTGGTCGATGAATCCACCGTTGTAGTCAGGCCACGAACGCCACTGGTAACCGTAGATATGACCTAAGTCACCGTTCTCGTCCGCCCATTCATTCCAAATACGCACTCCGTGCTCTTGCAGATATTTCACGTTAGTGTCTCCTTGCAGAAACCAAAGCAACTCGTATATGATTGATTTCAGATGCAGCTTCTTCGTTGTCAGACAGGGAAAACCGTCTTCGAGGTTAAAACGCATTTGATGGCCGAAAACGCTGATGGTTCCCGTTCCGGTGCGGTCACTTTTTTCCGTGCCTTCCGTCAGTACACGGTTGAGCAAATCCAGGTATTGTTTCATAATGAATAAATTTTCAAATCATTGGTGTATTCACGGAGGAACTACACGCTTGCGCAAAATTACAAAAATGGTGTGAATAAATTAGCAAACCATCCGACGAACTTCTTCCAAGGTGAACGCTTTTTCCAAAATTCAGGTGTCAGTTGGGTGCAGTGTTCGATATCTTCATGGAACATCGTATTCAGTTCGGCTGTCGTTTTCTTGTCAAAGATGAAAGCGTTCGTCTCGTAGTCGTATCGGAGGCTCCGGCTGTTTAGGTTGGCAGTGCCGACTGTGCAGAACAGGTCGTCGACCATCATGATTTTCGAGTGATGAAATCCGCCGTTGTACATATAAACGGTAGCTCCCCTTTTCATCAACTTATGCAGCTTATAAAGCGCGGCATCCGGCGTAAACGGAATATCAGAAGCGGAAGAAACCATAATTGTCACGTCCACTCCCCGGTCAATGGAGCGGTTCAGTGCTTTCTTGATGGAAGAAGTCGGCACGAAATAAGGATTGACGATGTGTACATTCTTTTGCGCCGAATAAATACTCATCGCATATGCGTGGCTCAACATACGACTGTTCTTCTTCGGAGTACGGTCTACGATGGCGACTACAATATTGGTGCTGTCCGTCTGTCCCGCATGTTGCGGAAAATAAGCTTCCCCGCTTATATTCTGTTTCGTCTCTTTGTTCCAAATCGTGAGAAATATTTCCTGCAGGTCGTTGACGGCATCCCCTTCGATGCGCGTGTGCATATCCCGCCAGGTTCCGATTTTGGGCAGACCGTTGATGTAATAATCGGCGATATTCATTCCGCCCGTATAAGCCACTTTTCCGTCGATGACGGCAATCTTCCGGTGGTCGCGGTGGGCGGCGTGGTTGATGTAAGGGAAGGTAAACGGGTCGAACTTGACAATTTCGATGCCCCGTTCACGTATTTTCTTGAGATGTTTCTTTTTGAGCGGCTTGTTATTCGACCAGTTGCCGAAGGCGTCGAACATAGCCCGCACTTCAACGCCTTCTTTTACCTTTTCGGCCAAGAGGTCGAATAAAGCATTGGCGATGGAGTCATTGCGGAAATTGAAATATTCAAGGTGAACATGGTGTTTGGCTTCCCGTATGGCTTCAAATAAATCGATAAACTTCTCCCGTCCGCTTTTCAGCAGCTTGACTTTATTGTTATCGGAGATGGGAATACCTGATTCTTGCAGGAAATGTAATACTAGAGAATCACTTGTTAGTCCGATAGAGTCCCGTGGATGCGTCATCAAACTGTCGATGACATCCGCCTGGGCGCGTAATAAAGACAAAAACAGAAATAAAATAAATATACGTAGTTTCAAAACTTTTCTCTCTATTTTAGTTTACAGAACAACAAAGATACAACATCTAAGTTTGGGGCGACTTGGAATAAAGGGTAGATTTATCATTGTTTAACAGATGGAACGGCTAATAAGAATTTCTTTGTCTAAAGAATAAAAAAATCCCGGAGATACACAGAATTCCGGGATTGTAATTATATATCCTTTTGATGGCGCTTATGCCAACGAAGCCACTTTACGCGTCGCCATAAACAACAGGACGACGGTAGCGATAATAATTGATTTCGGGTCAAGGCTTGTAGCCCCATGATTAATCATACCGATAAACACTTCCCTGATGGTTCCCCAAGCAGCTTCCAAACCGCCCAACCAAACGAAAAGTACAGTTGCAATCGCCATTACGAAAGCACTCCAAAGACGTGCCAGCCGATAGCTGCGGTCGGGCAAGTGGTGCATGACACGGCGACTGAATCCGTTGTCCGCTATTTCCTGCTTGTTTTCTGTGAAGAAATCGCGCAAGAGCTTATCATTGTCTACTTCTTTCATAACCGTTTTGTTTTAAATACGTTGCTAATTTCTCTTTACCACGCGACAGATGGCTTTTCACCGTCCCTGCCGGTATTCCTGTTATCCCCGCAATCTTGTCGATGCTTACATCTTCCATGTAGAACAACGTGATGCAGGTTCTTTCCACTTCTTTGAGCGTCTTGAGCGACTGGTAGACATCCATTTTCTGACCGACATTCTCCTGCTCGGTACTGTTGATGGCGTCTATTTCCCTTGTATCCAAGTCAGCCGTCTCCTTTCGGCTGCGAATATAATCATAAAAAACATTGTACGCAATACGATACAGCCACGTGGAGAAGCTTGATAAGTTTCGGAAAGAAGCAATATTCGTATACGCCTTGATGAATGTATCTTGGGCCAAGTCGTCACTCAATTCGTTGTCGCCGCAAGTCAGATTCAGGAAGAACCGCCGGACAGGCGACTGGTACTTCCCCACCAACTGGTCGAAGGCCCTGGTGTTCTTGAACACCACGACCTGCGCGACTAGCGATATATCGTTGAGTTGGCTCATTTTTCTTCTTCGGGCTTTTCTTCATTCAGCCCATTACCTTTGTTTTCGGATTCGGGGGAGAAGATATTGGAACTGTCGGTTTTGATGTTGTCGCTTTGATTTTCGCTTTTATTGATATTGCGCATCCATGCATCGGATGCTTCCGAATTTTGCTTTTGTTTGTTACCTATAATCCATTGCCCGATGCCCATAAATGCAACTAGCAGTCCGATAGTTCCGATTCCGAATTCTCCTGTAATTGCCCAAAGGAAGATGAAAAGTCCGATACCGGTAAATGTGTTTTTGATACCTTGTGAGCATGGGTCGGCAGGTTTGTTTTCCCGGATAAAGTCTGCCGGCAACGGTTGTCCTGTCGCAAGTGCCTGTTCGGCAAGGCGATAGCGTGCCTTCCGGTTCTTGTAGCGGAAGAAGAAGACTATGAACAGGATCAATACTGGCGAGCCGAATACAGAGATTATAGCTATGATCGGTATTAAAAGGCCGCTAACGGCATTTTCGAAATCGTAGAATGGAAAGTCATCGTCATCCGTATTGATTGAGAAACTGGCGCTACCGTGACTCACACTGCTTGAGTCGGCGTCAATGTCGGTGGAATCAGCGTCCATAGCGTCTACGCCGACCACTGTTACAGCAGTGTTATTCGCGTTTGCTTTGCTGCTTTTCTTTACACTGATTTTCACGTTTCCAACAGAATCTTGTACGACAGTCGTATTATTTTGGGCGATAGCCAATGTGCAAGTGGTCAGTACGACCATCAATGCAAGTAGAAAATTTTTCATATAAATAGTTTTTTTATTTGTTTCTTTGTCTGTTAGACGTAGTTAATATCCAGGAAAGTTGCAAAGAGACGAAATATTTTTGATATTTGCGAAAATTAATAAACGAAAATGAATTTACCCGCTTCTTTCATAGATTACACCCGCTCTTTATTGGGCGACGAAGAATACGACAAACTGGCTGCTGCCTTGCAACAGGAACCGCCTGTCAGCATAAGGTTGAATAAGTTGAGAATGGACTCTCAACTTCTCCCGGTTCCCTGGTCATCCGAGGGATTTTATCTCGATGAGCGTCTTACCTTTACGTTCGATCCTTTGTTTCATGCAGGCTGCTATTATGTTCAGGAAGCCTCTTCCATGTTTGTAGAACAGGTGCTTCGGCAATACGTCACAGAACCGGTGGTGATGCTGGACTTATGCGCTGCTCCCGGTGGAAAATCGACTCATGCCCGCAGTGTGCTTCCTGAAGGAAGTCTGCTGGTTGCCAATGAAGTTATCAGAAACCGTTCGCAGGTTTTGGCGGAGAATCTGACTAAGTGGGGACACCCGGATGTCGTCGTAACCAATAATGACCCTGCTGACTTTTCATCTTTGCCCTCTTTCTTTGATGTGATTTTGACTGATGTTCCCTGTTCGGGCGAAGGTATGTTCCGCAAAGACCCGGTGGCGGTTGAAGAATGGAGTCCGGAAAATGTAGCGATATGCTGGCAACGACAACGGAGAATTATCGCAGACATCTGGCCTAGCTTGAAGCCCGGTGGAATCCTTATATATAGTACATGTACTTATAATACAAAAGAAGACGAAGAAAATGTTCGTTGGATTCAGCAAGAATTTGGGGCAGAACCGTTGGCTCTTGAGGTAGGGAAGGACTGGAATATTACAGGAAATCTTTTGCGGGACGAATCTAACAATTCTGAGAACTCTGCGCAAGAAGCGCCGGTCTATCATTTTTTCCCTCATAAAACAAAAGGCGAAGGCTTTTTCTTAGCCGCCCTTCGCAAACCGGAAACGGAAGAAGACGCCACACCCGCCTTTTCTTTTGCTAAAGGCAAAACTGCAAAGAAAAAGGACAGGAAAGGCGGAGCAACGCCGTCACTTGTCACCAAAGAACATCTGAATATGGCTAAGAACTGGTTGGATGAAGAAAAATCCGCCGGTTATCTGTTATCCACAGAAGGAACAACTATTCAAATCTTCCCGCAACAATACGCTGACGAACTGGCGGCCATGAAGCAAAGCCTGAAAATCGTGTCGGCAGGTGTCGGAGTGGGAGAGGTGAAAGGAAAAGATTTAATCCCCGGCCATGCTTTGGCAATGAGTTCCGCACTGTTGCGCCGCGAAGCTTTTGCGACCGAAGAAGTAACTTACGAACAAGCGATTGCCTACTTACGGAAAGAGGCCATTACCTTATCGGCAACAGCCCCTCGCGGTTATGTTTTACTTACCTATCGGAATATCCCTCTCGGCTTCGTAAAGAATATCGGCAACCGTGCAAATAATCTTTATCCGCAAGAGTGGCGTATCCGTAGCGGATATTTACCGGATGAGATAAAAACGTTATAGTTTACTCTTGTAAATCCGTGCCATCGCCTTCTGATACTGATTTTCCAGTTGCAGATAGTTCTGGTGGCTTTGGTAGATTACAGATACTTCTACGAAGTACTCAATCATGCTGATTTGTCCGCCGGTCAACGCCTGTTTCAACAATGCCAGGTCTTGTTGTGACTGGAAAGTCTTGCTGTATTCTTCCATCGAAGCGTGCAATGCCTTGGCTTCGCGGTAAAGCTGTGCCAGTTCGGATTCCACTTGCAATGTTGCGTTATCCTTTTGCAAGTCGATATTCAGCGCCTGCGCTTTGGCAATCTTCACCTTATTCCGGTTCTCGAAAAGCGGGAAAGAAAAGCCGACTACCACGCCATTGAACGGTACTCCCGTTTCCGTATTCCGTCGGTACCCCAGCTCCAACTTCGGTAACCATTGAGACTTATTGACAGCAATCTGTTTGCGGGCAACCAAACTTTCGTTGCCGAGAGCCATCAACGTGCGGTCTGCGGACATCATTTCGGATTTCAGAATCTGATAGTCAGACGGGAAAGGTACAGACGGGTATTGGTTTTCCTCGAAAACTACCGGGATATTTCCGTTCAACGTATTCAGCTCCTGCAACTTATTGCGAAGTGCCGTTTCGTTCAGCGACGTTTCCGTCTTGACGTTCAACAATTCCAAATTAATCTTATTCGTCTCGAGCGCATTCGCATCCCCTGTTTGCAGACGTTTGGCATACATCTTCGCAAGCTCTTCCGCATTGCGAAGACGTTCTTCCAGAATATTCTTTTGCTGACGGAGCATAATAATATCCAAGCAAAGTTCTTTCGCCAACAATAACTTCTCCTGGCGGAAAACATCTGCCTGACTGTCATAAGCCCCTGCTTTCAAGCGGTTCAACTTATTGCGTGTCACGTATAAACTCGGAAAATCGAAGCTCTGTGAAACAACCAGTTCACCGATTGTCTCACTCTTATCCTTCGACCCCCAAAGATGCGCATAGGAAAGTGTAGGATCCGGCAGATTATTATCCGTTTTAGCTTCCAGTTTTTGCGACTGAATCAGTTGCCCGTTCGCCTGCAACTCCTTATTATTTGTTTCTATATTTTTTAAAACTTGGTCTATGCTGCTCTGCGCCTGCATATTGCCTGTCAGGGCAAAGAACACAGTGACAGCGAAAGAGCCTATAATGATAATTCGTTTCATACTTTCTTGTTTTTTTATTATATATCACGTTAAATGATAATTTTTAGGCACGGATTACGCGGATTCCACGGTTTTAGGAAATGCGGTTTATAAAACAACCGTGTAATCCGTGCCTGAAATGCCTTCATGCCGCAAGGAAATCTTGCTCCAGCGTTACGCTGACTACTTTGGTGCCGTAGGGGAACTTTGCTCCAGCACTACGCTGGCTCCATCGGTGCCGCAAGGAAACTTTGCTCCGGCGCTACGCCGGTGGTGCATTAGTAGGTAAACAATCGGGACGATGAAACCGTTCAGGAATGTAGACGTTAACAGTCCGCCCAAGATAACTTTGGCCATCGGACTCTGTATTTCGTTGCCTGGCAAATCACCACCCAAAGCCAACGGAATCAATGCCAGCGCGGAAGACAAAGCCGTCATCAAAATCGGATTCAAACGGTCGAGAGAGCCTTGAATCACACTGTCGTAGACATTTAGACCTTCTTCCTGTTGCAGATGGTTGTAATGACTAATCAGCAACATACCGTTACGAGTCGCGATACCAAAGAGAGAGATAAAACCGATGATGGCGGGGATACTGACCTCACCTGTCGTAATCACCAATGCGAAAACACCGCCAATCAACGCGAGCGGCAGATTCAGCAAAATAACTCCCGACTCTTTGACACTGCGGAACTCATGGTAAAGCAATAAGAAAATGACAGTAATACTGATAAACGAAGTCAGCGCCAACGTCCGGCTGGCCGCCTGTTCACTCTCGAACTGTCCACCATACTCGATATGATACCCTTCGGGCAACTGCACCGACGAATCAATCTCTTTCTGAATATCATTCACCACACTGCGCAAGTCACGGTCGGCTACATTGGCAGAAATCACGATTTTCCGTTTCACATTCTCGCGGTTGATGGTATTCGGGCCCATGGCCGATACCACTTCCGCCACATAACTCAAAGGAACTTTGCGGCCATCATTCGTATCCACCATCAGATTGCGAATCTTCTCCATTTCATCACGAGCATCATCCTTCACCTTCACAATCAGGTCGAAACTCTTCCCCTGCTCGTAAACTTGCGAAATCACCTTTCCCGCCAAAGCCACATTGACATATTCCGAAAACTCCGGCAACGTAATCCCGAACTTGGCCAACATTTCCCGTTTCGGCTGAATTTTCAACTGCGGACGCTCAATCTGCTGTTCCACATTCAAATCCGCCACACCGGGAATATCACTGATAGACTCTTTTATCTGATTACCCAACGAGAACATCTTGTTCAAATCATCCCCGAACAGCTTAATCGCGATATTCGCCTTCGTCCCGGACAGCATAGCGTCGATACGATGGCTGATAGGCTGACCGATTTCAATATTCGCTCCCGTAATCGTCCCCAACTTCTCGCGCACCTCTGCCACCAATTCACCGCGCGGACGGTCTTTCAACTCAAACGGAGCCTCTATCTCCGACACATTCACGCCCAGTGCATGTTCATCCAACTCGGCACGCCCCGTTTTGCGGGCTACCGTCTGTATTTCAGGAATCGTCATCAACAACTCTTCCGCACGTTGCCCCATTTTATTACTCTCTTCCAGTGAAATACCCGGCAGAGAACTGATATTAATAGTAAACGAACCCTCATTGAAGGAAGGAAGGAAACTGCGTCCCAGCGTAAAGAACACCCCTAACGCAACGAGAAAGAGCGCAATCGTTCCGCCCAATGTCACCCGCTTGTGTGCCAGCACCCAAGTCAGCGCCTTCCCGTAAATACCTTTCATCCAACGCGCTACAAAAGATTCTTTCAGTTCCTTATTTGTCTTGTTGCTTCCCAACAGATACGAACAAAGCACCGGAGTCAACGTCAGCGCAACCACCGTAGAAGCAAACAGCGCCACGATAAAAGCAATCCCTAATGGCACGAGCATCCTACCCTCCATGCCACTCAGGAAAAACAACGGCACGAAGCTGACCACAATAATCAGCGTCGAATTAAGAATCGGCATACGTACCTCTTTCGAAGCATTGAAAACCACTTGGATTGTACTCAGCCTTTCCGCTTCCGCTTTCAGCCGGTTTTCCCGTAGCCGCTTGTACACATTTTCCACATCGACAATCGCGTCATCCACCAGTGAACCGATAGCTATCGCCATACCGCCAAGGCTCATCGTGTTGATAGTCAGTCCCATGTAATGCAGCGTCAATATGGAAACCAACAACGAAAGCGGCAATGTCACCAACGAAATCAGCGTAGTCCGCACATTCGCCAGGAACAGGAACAGGACGATAACGACAAAAATACCTCCTTCCAAAAGCGACTTCTTCACATTGCCGATAGAACTTTCGATAAAACGGCTCTGACGGAAAATGTCCGTTGATACCTTTACATCCGGTGGCAGATTCTTCTGAAGGTCTTTCAAAGAAGCCTCCAGCTTATCCGTCAACTCCAGCGTACTGGTGGCGGGCTGCTTGGTAACGGTCATTAGCACCGCCGGTTTGCCACGTTCCGAAGCCGTACCCAGTTTCGGGGCTTTCGGGCCGATGGTCACATTCGCGATATCTTCCAGCGTGACAGGAAAACTGTTCACCGTCTTAACCGCCGCCTTGCCGAGCTGTCCGGTCTGCGTGGTGGACAGTACGCCACGTACAATATATTCATTTCCAAACTCATAGAGCACACCACCGTTCGCGTTCAGGTTCATGTCCTGCGTCACGGCCATGACTTCGCCCATCGAGATGCCATAGTGGCGCATCCGTTCCGGGTCTAGCTGAATCTGATATTCTTTAATATCTCCACCGAGCACAGCCACCTGCGCCACACCACCGGTAGACAGCAGACGGGGACGGATTGTCCAGTCGGCAATCGTCCGGAGATCAAGCATCGAAGTCGAATCGGCAGTCAGCCCGACGATAAGCATCTCGCCCAGGATAGAAGATTGTGGGCCGAGAGTCGGTTTGCCGACGTTGACAGGCAGCGATTCGCTGACTACCGCCAGTTTTTCGCTCACAATCTGGCGGGCAAGATAAATATCCGTTCCCCAGTCGAACTCCACCCACACAACAGAAAAACCATTGGTAGAAGAAGAACGCACACGGCGTACACCGGTAGCGCCGTTTACAGCAGTTTCAACAGGGAAAGTGACGAGCTGTTCGACTTCCTCGGCCGCCATGCCGTTCGCTTCGGTCATGATGACCACTGTGGGGGCGTTGAGGTCGGGGAATACGTCTACTTCCGTATGCATGGCGGTATATGTCCCCGCGATGAGCAGGAGAATAGCCGCACAGAGCACGACCAACCGGTTGTGCAGGGAGTAATGTATAATTTTATTAAGCATGATAATTCATTCGTTGAGTTATAAAAAAGGATAGATGCGCCGCAAGAAAATCCGGCTGCGGCACGTTGCCGCTTAATGTTCGTGGCTGTGTGCGGGAATCGCATTGCTTGCGCTTGCCAGTCTCACCTGATAAGCCCCTTCGGTCACCACGCGGTCGCCGGGCTTCACACCTGTAAGAATTTGCACACTCTTGCCATTGTCGGCACCAATCGTAACTTCTTGTTTTTTATAACCTTCCTCGTCCAGTTGCAGATATACGAAATAAATGCCCTGTTCCTCTGTCAGCGCAGTGCGCGGAAGCGAAATCACATTCTCCATCGGCGAAGAAAGCAGGAATACTTCTACAAAAGAACCGGGAATCACCTCACCTTTATTGTCAAACTCGAACGTGACAGGCACGTAAAAGGAATTATCTCCGGCAGCCTTTCCGAAAGAAAGCAGTCTGCCGTTCAATGCCTTCAGTTCGTACACCTGATTATTATAAGGTGTCTGAAAGTTTGCCGAACTAATTGTACGAAGATACGTGTAATACTTCTCCGATACCTCCGCGCGAAGGAACAGACGACGGTTCTGCGTCACACTTACTAACGGCTGGCCGATAGTCACGTAATCACCTTCCTTCACGAGAATACTTTTCACGTATCCGGCAATAGGAGCGGTGATATTTTGTCCGATAGCCGAATGGTTCTTGGAGAGGGCTTCGTAGCTGATGCGTGCGTTTTCGTAACTCTGTTCAGCCTGCGCAAAATCCTTGTCGGATACAATCTTATTCTGGACGAGTGCTTTCATGCGTTCGTACTCCTTCTTCGACACTTCGTAGGCGATACGTGCACGCTGCACCGGGTCGCCGTCGGCAATGTTGTGCGAAGAAATCGTGACGAGGGGAGTGCCGTTGCCTACGCTCATTCCTTCCGTAACCTTTCCACGGAAAGAAACAACGCCGGCTACCGTAGCTACGGCAACCGATTCGTCTCCCTGGGCAGCCAGCACTTGTCCGCTCGTCTTAATCACCTGTTGGAAAGGAGCAGGCTCAACGGTGCTTACCTTCACTCCGGCTGCGTCGGCTTTCGCTTTCGGAAGAATAATTTCATCACTGTGGGCTTCTGCGCCTTCCTTGTGACTGGCGGTTGCTCCGTGGCTGTGGTCACCGCTACATTCGCCGCTGTGGGCGCTGTGGTCGTGGCCTTCAGCTTCATGATTATGACCCTCTGTCGCATGATTATGTCCTTCCGCTTCATGTTCATGCTCGTTGTGCGTGTGTGTGACGGTGCTATTACAAGCCCCCAAGACGAACAGTCCCAGGACTCCGATAAAAATAAGTTTCTTCATAAATGATATTTTCCTACTGAATTTTACTGTTTTTGATTTACGTTACAAAGATAAAGCAATGCGGATGCAACAGATTTGCATTCACGTTTTTACGCAAAAACAGAGTAGGGAGGGGCGCGAAGGGAAGTGGCACGGGGAGTATCCGTACCATGCAGAGAGTCTCGGTAGACGTAGTAGTTCTTGACCCGTCTCTCTTGCGGTCGCAGTAAATGTTCTATGATTACATCCGTAAACAGGGTAGCGATGAATACATAATCCGGGCCGCTGTCAGTGTGTATAGATGGGATAGGCGATTGAAACCTTGTCAGGCATTCGCTGTTGCAGCAGGAATCGCTTCCGGGCTGATGGTTTTGGTGGTGATGGTGATTATGCATGGGACACTGCTGTTCAACCGGCAAGTCCTGTTTCATGCAAATCATTCCGTCGGGGTGGTGATGATGGGGAATAACTGCCGCCACCAACATGATAATGTTGATAAAAAACAGCAGAGTTACTATAATTCGTTTCTTCCCTTTCATCCTTTCTTTTAGAGAAATTATTTTTTTAGTGGTTCTTTTTCCTTTTCCTGCAAGCGTTCCAGTAATTCGGTTGCTTTCCAAGTCCTGCTATATTAATGTGCACAAATATACAAATACTTTTCTTTCCTCTTCCAGCCATCACCCTCTTTTTATTATTTATTAGGGTGTTCAAAGTTGATAAGTTCGGACATAAGAACAAAAGAACATAAGAGTTGCGCTTGGAAAATTATTCCTGCTGTTTATTTAACTACTGTTTTAATTTTTGTTCTTATGTTCTTCTGTCTAAAAAAATATTATTTCTTTTCCAACTCTTGCAGCGAATCCATTTTCTTCTTTTCGAGGAACTCGTAGATGCCGCAAAGGTGCTCCGTCACCTTCTGATTGCCAAACTCATACACCTTCGTCACCAGTCCGTCGAGGAAGTCACGGTCGTGCGAAACAACAATCAGCGTACCGTCAAAATCGAGTAGCGCCTGCTTCAGAATATCCTTCGTCTTCATGTCGAGATGATTCGTCGGCTCATCGAGAATCAGCAGATTGACCGGCTCCAACAGCAACTTAATCATCGCCAACCGCGTGCGCTCGCCACCGGACAACACTTTCACCTTCTTCATCGACTCTTCCGGCCCGCCAAACATGAAAGCACCCAGCAAATCCCGAATCTTGTTCCGAATCTCTCCCTTCGCCACATCATCAATCGTCTGAAACACCGTCAGATTCTCATCCATCAGCGAAGCCTGATTCTGCGCGAAATATCCAATCTGCACATTATGTCCCAGCGTCAGCGTACCGTCATGCTCTATTTCCCGCATGATACACTTCACGAGCGTAGACTTACCCTCACCGTTCTTGCCTACAAAAGCCACCTTATCCCCGCGCTCAATCGTCAGATTCGCGTTACGGAACACTGTCTTCTCACCATACGTCTTCCCGACATTCTCCATTATCACCGGATAACTGCCCGACCGTGGCGAAGGCGGGAATTTCAACCGTAATGCCGAAGTATCCTCCTCGTCCACTTCGAGCAATTCCAGTTTCTCCAACATCTTCACGCGGCTCTGCACCTGCAACGTCTTCGAATACGTACCCTTGAACCGTTCGATAAACTCCGTCGTCTCGGCGATAAACTTCTGCTGCTCGTCATACGCCTTCTGTTGCTGCACCCGGCGTTCCTTGCGCAGTTGCAGATATTGGGAGTAATTTACTTTATAGTCATAGATGCGCCCCATCGTCACTTCGATGGTACGCGTCGTGATATTATCCACAAACTTGCGGTCGTGACTAATCACAATCACCGCCTTACCATTATTGATCAGAAAATCTTCCAACCACTGGATAGACTCGATATCCAAGTGATTCGTCGGCTCATCGAGCAACAACACGTCCGGTTTCTGCAACAGCAACTTCGCCAGCTCGATACGCATCCGCCATCCACCGCTGAAATCACTCGTCTGACGCTGGAAATCAGCCCGCTTGAACCCCAGTCCGAGCAAAGCCTTCTCCACATCCTCCTCATAATTCGTGGCATCAATCGAATAAAACTTCTCACTCAACGTCGACACTTCCTCAATCAGTGCCATATAACTGTCGCTCTCGTAATCCGTCCGCGTCTCCAACTCCTTGTTCAACCTCTCGATTTGCGCCTCCATTTCGTGCAGATGAGCGAATGCCTGTGCCGTTTCTTCAAACACCGTTCGCCCGTCTTCCGTCATCAAGTGCTGCGGCAGATACGCCACCACGCAATCTTTGGGAGCCGAAACCCTGCCGCGGGTAGGTTGCCGCGCACCTGCCAGAATCTTCAGCAGTGTACTTTTACCGGCCCCGTTCTTGCCCATCAGGGCGATGCGGTCTTTCTCATTAATTACGAAGGAAATGTCACTAAATAAAGTAGTGCCGCCAAATTCTACGGCCAATCCGTCAACAGAAATCATACTATTCTTTTAAATTGAAGCGCAAAGATAGCGAAATATATGAATCTTTTTTATAACTTGCGGGCTGAAAAGGAATGCAACCTTTAAAAACAGATAAAATAACAATAGTAAAACAATATGGAAGGCGTACAAACTAATGAATTCCGTCCACTGATTCTGGTGGCTGAGGATGATGACAGCAACTTCAAATTAATAAAGGCTATCATAGGTAAAAAATGTGATATTGAATGGGCTAGAAACGGTGAAGAAATGGTGCAGTTGTTCAAGCAGCACCACGAAAAAGTCAAAGCTATGCTGATGGATATCAAGATGCCCGTGATGAACGGACTGGAAGCAACGAAAATAATCCGTGAGTCCAATACGGAAATTCCCATTATCATGCAGACAGCCTATGCTTTCAGCTCCGATAAGGAGAACGCGATGAACGCGGGGGCGACGGAAGTGCTGGTGAAACCGATTACTTTGGGAATTCTCCGCACTACACTGAGTAAATACCTGCCCGACTTGCAATGGTAGAATGGATATTTAAAAAAAATAAATAGGGTAAGCAGATAGAAATGGTATCTGTCAGTAGAAAAATGGTATCACAACGTATGCCGGATTTCCACTTTCCCGGTCTGTTTGTCTTCTGAATTTAAGAAATAAATGCCGGCGCATAAATAAGGATGAATTGCGATACGCGGTATATAAAAAGTAAAATAGGCGAACCTCACGGTTGGCCTATTTTTGTTCGCTTCTGTTAATTTGTTAGAGTCAGAAACGACGCAATGTAAAGTCTCTCCTTTGAGAGATGTAAAGTACGGTTATCGGCTTCCGCCAGCCCACCAGACAGGTTCGCTATATACATAGTCACCGTTGCCGTAGGCAGCCTTCACTTCCGGGTTGGCAGTGGTGTCACTGTTGCCGTAAGAGTAGCGCAGCGGGAATTTAGTCGCGTTGAGAGGGTTGGACAGCGTAATGAAATTCTCGTTCATACCCTTCATACGACGGATATCGTTGTACGTTTCCGTAGCTTCGCCCGAAGTTCCCCACAGGGCAAAATACTTCTGAATCATTGTTTCCTGCAACGGATTGGCAGTATATCTCGCTTTCACTACATTGTCGAAATATGCTTCGGCGTTGGTTGCGTCAAACGGTGCAGAGCCATTCGTGTTCAATGCAGTTCCCAACTCCTTGATAGAGATAGAAATACTGTTTTCAGCATTGAGCAATCCGGCAACTACCGCGTCTTTCAGAGCCGCTTCCGCGTCACGTCCCAAACGAGCCAGTGCTTCTGCTTTCAAGAACAACAGTTCGTGATAGCTCAACAGTAGTGTAGGCGCAGTCTTGGCGTACATAAACGCGGAAATTCCGTATTTGGAAGTACTCTGGTCGGGCGAACCGTTGGGTGCAGGCACTAAGGCAGCGTCGTTGGCAGCCACTTGTGTACGTTTCTGGTTGGCAACCGGAGTGAAGAAAGCACGTCCTGCGCGCGGGTCGTTATTGGCAATCAGCTTGTTGCACAAACTCTGACTGGCTCCGAGAGCGGCACGGGCAGTATAAAATCCGTAGAACGGATTGATGTTCGTTGCGTCGTAAAGGCTGAACGCAGCCTGCTCGTCGGCCGAAGTGAAAGACTTGCTGACGTATTCGAGTACCTTTTCCAAATCAGCGGTCTTGTTGCTCGAACGGTGGATAAGTCGCATCGTATAACGCGCTTTCAGACCGTAAGCGAATTTCAGCCACTTCGCTGCATCCCCGTCGTAGAGGAAGTCCTGACCGGATACGTCCGCCAAGTCATCCTTCTGAAGATTCACGATAGCATCGTCCAGATACGCCATGATTTGCGTATAAATCTCCTGCTGGGTATCCATTTTCGGAGTCAAGTAGACCGGCGAACCGTATTCATCTACCAGCGCAGCCTGACTGCAAGGGGCGTCTCCGAAGAAATCCGTCAGCAGAGCGCAGTTGTAGGCAGCCATCACTTCGCCCATGCCTTGGGTGAGGTAATTTCCGTGGTCTCTTCCGCCTTCGCCGCACTGCTTCACGATGATGCGCGCGTTTTTTAGCGTAGAGTAGATACCGTTCCATACATTATTATAGGTGGACGAAGCAGAAGGTTCGCTTTCACGCATTTCGGCGTAAAAAAGCTGGTTGTCAACGCCTACTTCATATTCCACGTAAGCCGAAGCATACGTGTTGAGGTCACCGCTGGAGTTGGAGAAAGCGGTGGAAGTGATTACGTCTGCCAGGATAAATCTTGCGGCAACGCTAGTGGTGTGGTCGTTGTCCTTGTTGATTCTGTCCATGGCGTCCTCTGAACAAGCGGAGAACAGAGACAGCGCGGCAACCGCCAGCACACCTGTTATTTTATTGTATCTTTTCATAATTTCTTTCGTTTAGCTAATTAGAATTTCACATTTACACCAAAACCGTAGCTGGCAGTTCCCGGCAGGGAGAAACGCTCGAAAGCTCCACCCATGTTGTCGTTACCTTGCGATGCTTCGGGGTCGAATCCTTTGAGTTCAGACCATACGATGAGGTTACGTGCAAACACGTTCACGTCTACGTTCAGCCATTTGCTGTTGTACACCGGATAGCTCACCGAGAGTTCGCGCAGCTTGATGAAAGACGAGTTGTAGATGTAAGACTCATTGATGGAACGCAGACGCGTATAGTAAGATTGCGCGTCGGTCACAGCGATGTCGTTGGCTGCATACGTCGGGTTGCCTTTCGCATCCGTACCTGTTTCCTTCACGGAGTTGGGGACTACGAAACTGCCGCCGTTACGCTTGTCAGCCGTCTCTTTGGTGACACCGTAGAAGTTCATTTCGCCTGCCGTACCGCAGTACATCTGTCCGCCCTGCTTCCAGTCGAAAACGGCAGAGATACGGAATTTGTACAGTTCGATATTCGTATTGAATCCCAGACGGAAATCCGGAGAAACGCGGCCGATAACATCATCCTCGCCCACTTGCGGAAGTCCGTTGGCGTCTACTACGATTTGTCCGGCACTGTTGCGCTTGTACGTGCTGCCATATACGACGGGGAATTTCTCACCGATACCGGCACGCACCTGTGGAGTGACGAAACCGCCCAGATAGATGCTTTCCACGCCCGGAGCCAGTTCGTCCACGTAGTTGTCAATCTTCGAGAAGTTGAAGGCGAAGTCGAGCTTGAAGTTGCGGTTGTTCACCGGCGATACGCCCAGCGTGATTTCGTGAGCGTTGGTGTGAATCTTACCACCGTTCATAATCATACTGTCATAACCCGTAGAACCGCCCAAAGGCACTTCAAATATCTGGTCTTTCACGTTCTGGCGAGAATAGGTGTAGTTCAAGGTGAACAGACCGTTGAAGAACGTCAGGTCAGCACCGATTTCGTAAGATTTCGTGTTCTGCGGTTTCAAGTTGGGGTCGTACACCTTATAATAAGGTATATATGCCATCGTACCGTTGAGCGGATACGTAATCGGCGTGCCGTTGAAGAATCCGCCGCCGTAAGTCGGGGTGTAGTAGTAACTTTCCATGTAGTCGCCCGCCATACCTACTTCGGCATACGAAGCACGTAGCTTACCGAAGGTGAGGATGTTGTTTTTCAACGGTTCCAGTTCGGTGAACACAAAGCCCAGTGACACGGACGGATACGTGAACGAACGGTTGCCGCGCGGCATGTTTGAAACGACATCGTTACGGATGGTTCCGTTCAGGTAAACCATGTTCTTCCAGGCGATGGAGAGGTTGGCGAAGTTACCTACGGTACGTTTTTTCTTGTACGACTTGTCGCTGAGATAGCTCGATGCGTTGTTCAGGTTGTTCCAGCCGGGGAAGTTGAAGTTCGCGCCGTACGAGTAGTTGTGCTGCGTCTTCTTCTCTACAAGCTCGTTACCGATTAAGGCGTCCAGTACCCAGTCCTGCGTGATGTCCCAACGGTAAGAAGCAGTGAGCAGGGAGTTCAGTTCGTTGATGGTGTAGGAGTATTCGATGTCCTCGCCGTAGTCAGCCATCGTGCTGCCGTATCCGTAGATTTCGCTGTAATTGCTCGTGTAGGCGTCGTCACCGATTTGGTATTTCACGTCCAATTTATGGTTGTCCGTACCGAATTTGGTGGTGAACTTCACGAACGCGTTTCCGAAGAAACGTTGCGAACGTTCGGTGAACACGTTGTTGTCTACCGCCCAGTAAGCGTCGTCAATCCATGCCTGGCGGTAAGTATTCTGCGTGTAAGGGTCGCCTTCGATGTGCGAGGGGATACCTTTCATGTCGTAGCTCACGGGAGCGTTGTAGATGGTAGCCGTCACGCCGGAGTTGGCGGTAGACTGCTTCTTGATTTTGGAAGTCACGAAGTTACCGTTGAAACCGGTCGACCAGTTGGGGCTGAGCTGCACTTCGGCAGACAGCTTGGCGTTGTATCTGTCCATACCTGTGGTGGGGATGATACCTTCCTGATGCGTGTTACCCAAGGAGAAAGAGTAGCTGCCCTTCTCCATATTCTGGGAAACGTTGATGTTGTTGCTCCACGTGACACCAGTTTCGAAGAAGTCCTTCATGTTGTTGTAAGCCTTCGGGGTAGCCCACGGGTCAAGTCCGGCTTCGGCGCGTTGGGGAACGTAGTATTGTCCCTGATGCTTGCCGAGGCTTTGTGTGTAGTCGTTGACCGTGTTGCCGCCGTAAACGGGGTCGTTGGCGAGTTCCGAGATTTTCGGGCCCCAACTGTGTCCTGAGTACGGAGAGTACTCGCCGCCGCTACCTTGCGCAAATTCCTTTTGCAGTTCGGGCAACGTAGATACCACGTCGAAAGAGACATTGCTGCGGAAGTTAATCACCGGCTTGCCTTTGGCAACGCCTTTACCGCTCTTGGTGGTGATAAGAATCACACCGTTCGAAGCACGCATACCGTACAGGGCGGACGCTGCCTGACCTTTCAGGATATTGATGCTTTCGATGTCGTTGGGGTCGATGTCCACCGAACGGTTCGCGTAGTCGGTACCGTAAGCACCGCCGTTGGCGTAGTCCGTAGTAGACACATCGGCTGCCGAGGCGATAGGCATGCCGTCAATTACATATAAAGGTGTGTTGTCACCAGTGAACGAGCGCGAGCCACGGATGGTAATCTTGGAAGACGCGCCCGGCATACCGGAAGATGGGGCGATGTCCACGCCCGATACTTTACCTTGCAATGCTCCGGCAAGGTCGGTGTTTGCTGCGCGTGTCAGTGCGTCGGACTTCACGTCTTGAACAGCATAACCCAGCGCTTTCTTTTCGCGTGAGATACCCATCGCTGTGACTACCACCTCATCCAAGGCCTTGGCATCACTTTTTAATACTACTTTGATAACTCCGGGCTTGATAGCCACGTCTTGCGAAACCATTCCTACATAGGAAACGCGCAAAGTCTTAGAAGAACTTGGTAGACGGGCTTTCCGCTTTCACTATCGTTAATAGTCCTTTCGTATATTTATAGGTGAAAAATGACGAAAAGTTACCCGAATGAGTGGATTTATGATGTTTTTGTTTTAAAAAATCCCGTTTTTAACACTTTCTTTCTGCTAGTGATGATGTTTTAAAAGTTGCTAAATCAGAAACGTTTTGTTTTAAACTCTCGTTTTAAGGTGTTCTAGTGCTTATAGTATGATAGTTTTTAGTTAAAAGTGTAACGCTTTTTTCGGTTTTCTATAATTTGTGTTATCTTTGCAACCTGTTAGAGACAAAAAATCTGTTTATAGGTTAAATTTAAGAGAGAATTTATGAAAAGAAAATTGATGTTCTTTATGACCTTCCTTTTTATAGGTATAGGTCTGATGACAGCGCAAACGTCCGGAGTTACCGGTTTGGTAACCTCTGAAGAAGATGGGCAACCTGTCGTAGGTGCTTCAGTATTGGTGAATGGCACTTCCCTTGGTACTATCACTGATATTGACGGTAAGTTTACAATCAACAATGTACCAAGTTCTTCTAAGACTTATTAGCCTTTTTTCTCTCTATTCTTCTTTCATATTTTCTCTATCTTATTGTTAATCAGCTTTTCTGTTTCGTATTCCGCAATTTAACATTCCATCTTGTTTTCTATTACTGAAACTGGTACTTCATGCTCTTGTGATATGAGTGGTCTTGTCTCCTTTTTACTTTTTGTGGACGGGTGCTGAGATTCTACCCGATTAGTTGGAATGGCTAAGGGCAAAATATTGCTTTTCTTGAGGAGGAAAACACCTACTTGACTATGAAACAATATGTAGAAGACTTGATGGTGACAAGTACTACGTTCAGGTAAATGGTGTAGGAGACTTAGGTAATTCTGATACATGGTTTCATCTGTTTCTGTACTACAATCCCATAATTATGTTTAAGCGTTTTCAGTGCAGTGAACAAGAATTTTCAGTGCAGTAAACTATAATCTTTTATGTAGCAGGGCAGACGCATTAAAAATTATTTTCCTGTAAAAGTTGTGACAAATAGTTTT